>OHFM01000652.1_pt1 | contig 13293 bp, 9 predicted proteins | sample 1567511 | NCBI WGS metagenome assembly OHFM01 (sample SAMEA3879571, study PRJEB24766) | human gut metagenome | biome: human-associated habitat; feature: feces | place: USA | collected 1985/1987
TCCAACTACCAGCGCCTCAAGCCCGTGTATGACGCCTTCCAGAAGGCGAAAGACATGCCAAGTTTCAAGGCAAAGCACGAAGCCGAACTTGTGATCTTTGAGGCGGCGCGGAGTACGCTGCTTGCCATGCAGGGCGATGAAAAACTGCCGAGCTTGAAGACACTGCAAGCGGAACAGCAGCGACTTCTTGACGAGCAGCAGCGACTCTATGATGAACGTGCGAAGCTCAAAAAAGAAGTAAAGCAAATAGAGACGATCAAGTCTAATGTTGATACGTTTCTCGCTCCTTCTGCTGACCATGACCGTGATCATCTGCGCAGCACACAGCGCGAATAGTCCTTTCAAAAGCAGGGCATCTCCTGTTGACCGGAGATGCCCTGCATCCTTGAGAGAAGGTTCGAGAAGTTGAAACTTTTTCTTTAATTTCTGCATCAACGGATTGCTTTTGAGAATGAAATCCAGTATAATATTATATGCGATGTTGAATGCAAGCAAGCGAAAGGATGGTTGCCGTGCGCATAAGCTATAAGAAACTATGGATGCTTCTTCTGGAACGCGACATAAAGAAGGCTTCTCTACGACATGAAGTAGGGCTGTCTGCCGGAACATGGACAAAACTGAATAAGGGGGAAGAAGTGTCCCTCTCTATTTTGCTGCGCATTTGTGATTACTTGAACTGTGACATCGGAGATATATGTGAGGCTGTGCGAACGGACAAGAACTGAGTCCGGTTTTTCGTACAGCTCTTTTTGTAAAATAGGTTAGATAAATACACAGGGAGGATTTTGATATGGCACGAGCCGCATCGGCACCGAAGAAGGAGATTTCTATGGAGGAAGCTCTGTGGAAGTCCGCAGATAAACTCCGTGGTTCTGTTGAGCCAGCAGAATACAAACACGTCGTTCTCAGTCTCTTCTTTTTGAAGTTTGCCAGCGATAAGTTTGAGGCACAAAGGAAAGCTATTTCTGAAAAATACGGTGAGAAGTTTGTTGACAATGTTGCCTTCTATACGAAGGACAACGTGTTCTTTCTGCCTGAGATCAGCCGTTGGTCTTTCATCATGGAGAATGCGAAACAGGATGACATTGCGCTGAAAATCGACACCGCCCTCTATACGATTGAGAAAGCGAATCCCGCACTGAAAGGCGCACTGCCGGACAACTACTACTCACGTCTTCACATCGACACAGCAAAGCTGGCATCACTGCTGGACGAGATTGATAAGATCAACACCGGCGATAAAGAGAATGACATTATCGGACGAGTCTACGAATACTTCCTGAGTAAGTTTGCACTTGCAGAAGGCAAAGGTAAGGGCGAGTTCTATACGCCGAAGTGCATTGTCAATTTGATTGCAGAAATGATCGAGCCGTATGATGGCATTCTTTACGACCCTTGCTGCGGCTCTGGCGGTATGTTCGTGCAGTCAATGAAGTTCGTAGAGGCACATCACGGCAATAAGAAGAAGGTTTCTATCTACGGTCAGGAATATACAAACACGACGTACAAGCTGTGCAAAATGAATCTGGCTATTCGCGGCATCGCTGCAAACCTTGGAGAAATGGCAGCGAACACATTCACTAACGACCAGCACAAGGACCTCAAAGCAGATTACATTATGGCGAACCCGCCTTTTAATCAGAAAGAATGGCGTGGTGATAATGAACTGATTGATGATCCGCGCTGGGACGGCTATGAAGTTCCGCCCACGAGTAACGCAAACTATGGCTGGATTCTGAACATTGTTTCAAAGCTCTCTCAGAACGGTGTTGCCGGTTTCCTGCTTGCAAACGGCGCACTATCTGACGATGGTACAGAGTTAAAAATCCGCCGTCAGCTCATCGAGAACAATCTCGTCGAAGCAATCATCATCCTTCCCCGAAACCTCTTCTACACCACGGACATCAGCGTTACGCTTTGGATTCTGAACAAGAATAAAAAGGCTCGTGTGGTTGAAGAAAACGGTGAAGTAAAACGCTTCCGTAACCGTGAGCGCGAGATCCTTTTCATGGACTTGCGGCAAATGGGAAGCCCTTATGAAAAGAAGTATATTGAACTGACAGAAGAAGACCGTGCAAAAGTCACGGGCGTCTATCACGCATGGCAGCAGGAAGGCTATGAAGAAACTTATCAGAATGTGCCTGAATTTTGTTACAGCGCATCCTTCGATGAGGTTGCAGAAAAGGGCTTTACCCTTGTTCCGAGCCGTTACATCGAGTTTGTAAACCGTGATGAGAACATCGACTTTGATACGAAAATGAGGACGCTGCAAAGTGAGCTTCGTGATCTGCTTGTTGCAGAAGAAAAGTCGAAGGCTGACCTGTTGACCGTGTTTAAGGAGTTGGGCTATGAAATCGAATTATAAGGCAATCGGAGAACTCGTCGAACGAGTGGACGAGCGAAACCGAGACGCTTCAATAACCACACTGATCGGCGTGAGCATTGACAAAAAATTCATTCCCTCCGTGGCAAATGTCATTGGAACAGATTTGACGAACTACAAGGTCATCCGCAAGTTCGATTTTGCTGTTAGCTTAATGCAGGTAAGCAGAGATGAAAAAATCCCTGTTGCCTGCCAGAAAGAATACGAAGCTGCCATCATGTCCCCCGCATATCCAATTTTCAGAGTAAAAGATACGGAGATTATCTTGCCTGAATATATGGAAATGTGGTTCATGCGAAACGAGTTTGACCGCGAGGCATCTTTTGTTGCAGTTGGCGGCGTTCGTGGAAGTATGCCTTGGGAGGAATTTGCAAAATTGAAACTTCCCGTTCCCACGATTGAGGAACAGCGGAAAATTGTAGACAGGTACAATGCAATTACCGACCGCATAACCTTGAAGAAGCAGATAAATGATAATTTAGCGGCTTAATCGGACAGTTTTACGAGGAGAACGGATCGAAGCTCATTAAGTTTCTGGATTTCCATTGTATTTGCTTCAATTTGTTCGTCCAAAGCGTTCATTTTCTTCTGAAAATCTCTGATCACCTTGGCCGGAGGGACAAGGATTTTCATAGATTGGATGTTGTACATAGGCAACTTTGCTTGAACCGCACCGACTGTCAGTAGGTCAATCTCTTTAATTTGCTTTTTATAGCAAAGTGTGTAATAGAGATAGTCGGAAGTAACCGTATGAATACCTGCGAGTTTAACGCAGTTTTCAGTGAGGTTTGCTTTATCAAGAGAGGAATGAATCTTGCCGAGCAATCCGATTGTACCAACAATCGAAATGACAATATCTCCGGTGTTTACTATATATCGTGAGATGGCTTGATGCGTTTCTTCATCAATATATTGGAATTGGTCTGTGAGACAGACATAGCGACTTCCTCCAACATCACGAACACGAATATAAGGATGTTCTGTTGGATCATCAAGTAATTCACAGTCGACAGGAAGGCGTTTGCCACCTTTGACTGTACAGAGGCTATCCAAACTGACGATGCTATAACCTTCGGGAAGCTTGTCACACCCATAGTAAGAAGCAAATTGATCTTGGAACACTGCTTGTGCAGTTGCTTCTAAATTATCATTTACCTACGAAGGGAGGGATGAAAATGGACAAGGAAACGCTGATCAAAATTGCCGAGGAACTTCATCATGGAGCTTTTGACGCAAATGCCGATTACCTCATCTTGCAGCAGTATCGTAAGAACCAGCGTGAATACGCGGAAGAAATGAAGATGTCACCAGCGTTCTATCAAACGATTCACGGAGCTTTGATGAAAGCCTGTTTTATGGAGATCGCCAAACTGTATGATAGCTCAAATGGCGTTGTGTCCATTGGCACCCTCCTTGCCAAATGCGCGGAAAATCAAGACCTATTTCCGACGTACAGAGAAACAATGACCGTAGAGCATGATGGGACAGCATTTTCCTATCAAATCCCGTATCAGCATCAGCTCAAGCCAGAGGAAGAGCGTTTCTTCAAGGATCAGGTTGAGAGCGACAGAAAGCTCTTTGCAGTGTTTGATATTCCTGATGCCGCAAATGCTCCGGTTCGGGTGGATTTGACATTTCCAGAGTTCTTAGCTCTGTATCAGAAACGCTTCAATGCGTTAAGCAAAAAGAGAGAGAATATCCGAATGCAGCGGAATAAGCTCTACGCCCACAACGATGAACAGCGTATATTGAGCAACGAGAACCTAACGGATCGTCATCCTATTTTATATCCGGACATACAGGAAATGATAGACTTTGCACTCGATTGTACAGGGCTGATCCTCGGTGTTCTCACAGACGTAAACCGTGCAACGCAATACTCAAACATTGATGACTGGGAAGGTACACTCATGCTGGCACGTCTGGGTTTGAAGTATCAGGAGTACGACTTCCAGCAAAGTGAAAAAGCCTTTGAAGCAGAAATGCAGAGGCAGTTAGGGGGAAATGATAATGGCGAACTTCAATGAGCATTCTCTTGAAATGTCCATCATGGATTTGTTTCAAGATGAAGGGTATATCTATTTGAATGGTGAGCAGATCCACCGTGAACGCTCTGAGGTTCTGCTTATCGACGATCTGCGGAAATACCTCCTGAACAGGTATGCCTCAGAGGGACTTACCCCAAGCGAAGTTGATAGCATCATCCTTCGCCTGAGGTCTATTTCCGGTACGATCTACGAAGCAAACAAAGCAGTCTGCAAAATGATTTGTGACGGCTTCATCTTCAACCGTGAGGATCACACAAAGAAAGACATTTACATTGAGCTGATTGACTTTGATGAGCCAGAGAAAAACGTGTTCAAGATCGTCAATCAATTTGAAATTGAAGGCATCAACAACCAGCTACGCATACCGGACGGGATCGTCTTCATCAACGGCATTCCTGTTGTTGTGCTTGAGTTCAAGAGCGCAGTCAAAGAAAACACAACGATCATGGACGCCTATACTCAGCTTACCGTGCGTTATCGCCGTGATATTCCTGAACTCTTCAAGTATAACGCCTTCATCGTCATAAGCGATGGTGCAAATAATAAATACGGTTCCTTCTTCTCCCCGTATGACTTCTTCTATGCGTGGAGAAAGATTGAAGCTGACGATAAGGAATTGGACGGCATCAATTCCCTTGTAACTATGGTGAGCGGACTGTTCCGCAAAGAACGGCTTTTGGCAGTCATCAAGGATTTTGTCTATTTCCCTGATAGCTCGGACAAGGACATCAAAATCGTCTGCCGCTATCCTCAGTATTTTGCTGCGGTCAAGCTGTTTGAGAATATCAAGGCACATCTCAGACCGGAGGGGGACGGCAAGGGCGGCACATACTTCGGCGCGACAGGCTGCGGAAAAAGCTATACTATGCTCTTCCTCACAAGAATGCTTATGAAGAGTACCTTCTTCCATAGCCCTACAATCCTGATTATCACCGACCGAACGGATTTGGATGACCAGCTCTCAAAGCAGTTTGTAGCATCCAAGAAGTACATTGGTGACGAAACCGTTGTGAGCATTGATTCCCGCGAAAAACTGCGTCAGGAACTTCAAGGCAGGACAAGCGGTGGGGTGTACATGACCACCATCCAAAAGTTCACCGAGGACTTGGAGCTTCTGACGGATAGAGCGAATGTGATCTGCATATCCGATGAAGCACACCGTAGTCAGATAAACCTCGATCAGAAAGTCAAGGTCACTGCCGAAGGTGTAGAGCGAAGCTATGGATTCGCAAAGTACCTACACGATTCTCTCCCCAATGCTACCTATGTCGGTTTCACCGGCACGCCCGTAGATGGCACGATTGAAGTCTTCGGTCCGGTTGTCGATGCCTACACAATGACAGAGGCGGTTAAAGACGGTATCACAGTCAACCTTGTCTACGACGGACGCGCTGCACGGGTCACTCTTGATCAGGCAAAGGTTCGGGAAATTGAAGATTATTATGACCGCTGTGCTGTTGAAGGCGCAAATGAGCATCAGATTGAGGAAAGCCAGAAGGCGGTTGCTCATATTGATGCGATCATCGGTGATCCTGACCGACTTCACGCAGTTGCGGAGGACTTCATTAACCACTATGAGACCCGCGTTGCCGAAGGAGCTACCGTTGCAGGAAAAGCAATGTTTGTCTGCTCTAATCGCAAGATTGCATACGCTTTTTATCAGATTATAGTTGGAATGAGACCGGAATGGGCAGAGAAAAAGGTTTGCCCTGACGGGGTTCAACTGACGGAAAAAGAGAAAAAGGAACTCAAACCCATCGAGAAGATCAAGCTCATCATGACGCGAAATAAAGATGATGAGCCTGAGCTTTATGAAATGCTGGGAACAAAAGATGACCGCAAGGAGTTTGACCGTCAGTTTAAGAACGTTAAATCAAACTTCAAAATTGCCATCGTTGTTGATATGTGGCTTACCGGCTTCGACGTACCGGCACTCGACACAATCTACATCGACAAGCCCATCCAGCAGCACAGCCTTATCCAGACGATTTCCCGCGTCAACCGCGTCTATACCGGCAAGGACAAGGGCTTGATCGTGGACTACATCGGCATTAAGAAAAACATGAATCTCGCCCTCAAGAAATACACCAACTTTGAGAGCGATGAGTTTGAAGGCGTCGAGCAGTCTATCACGATTGTTAAAGACCAGCTCGATGTCTTGGCTCAGATGTTCCACAACTTCAATAGCACGGATTACTTCAACGGCTCACCGAAAGAGCAGCTTGCTTGCCTCAATCGGGCTGTTGAGTATGTACAGCTCACGGAAGATTTGGAAACTCGCTTTATGGCGGCAGTCAAACGCATGAAACAAGCGTTCAACCTATGCAGTTCAAGTGAGGCTATCTCTGATAAAGAAAAGGACTATCTGCACTTCTACTGTGCTGTGCGCTCTATTCTTTTCAAACTCACAAAGGGTGATGCCCCTGACATTTCACAAATGAATGCCCGTGTCCGTGAACTTCTTGAAGGTGCAATTCAATCTGATGGTATAGAGGAACTGTTTGAGACGGGAAAGCACATCTCTGTTGATATTTTCAGTGACGAGTATCTGGATAAGATCAATGCAATCCAACTTCCAAACACAAAGATAAAGGTGTTGCAGAGGCTTCTTTCTCAAGCGATTGATGAGTATAAAAAAGTCAACCGCATTATGGGCATGGAGTTCTCAGACCGCCTCAAGCGGGTTGTTGATGAGTACAACAATCGCCGTCGTGATGAGGCTTTCGCTAACGAAGTTCTTGACGATGTAGCGGAACAACTTGCGAAGCTCCTTGAAGAACTCAAAAAGGAAAAAGACTCCTTCAAGGGTATGGGGATTGACTATGAAGAAAAAGCCTTCTATGACATCCTCAAAGCGGTTGCCAAGAAGTACGAGTTCGAGTACCCGGACGATAAGATGATTGAATTGTCAAAGCGGATTAAGATCATTGTCGATGACAAAGCTAAATACACCGACTGGTCTACCCGTGATGACATTAAGGCAAATCTTCAAGTTGACCTCATTTTGCTACTGGATGAATTTGACTATCCCCCCGTAACCATTGATGATGTCTACAAGGAGGTTCTGGAACAAGCTGAAAACTTCAAAAAGTACGCTCAATAACTCGCGTTCCACCGAAAGGAGTAGATCATGGGCAATTCAGTCATGTTGAATGGCGTCGAATATGCCGGAGAGCAGATTGCCTACAAAGACAGCACCTATGAGCTTGTGTCAAAGGTTGCCTACCTGATCGGCGTCCCGCTCCGTATTTTTCAAAATGAACACGAGCCGCCGAAGATAGAGATATACAACCGGCTTGAGCAGGATAAAAATGCCCGCATTATCCGAAATCTATGTATCATCCGCACCGCCATTGAGCGCAATTACCGGAAAATAAATGACATCATGCGGATGGAATACCGTGGGCTTCTTTCGATGCCTGAGATCCTTCCGATGTCCAGTATGCAGCAGCTTTCAAATGACGGAATCAGCTTTATCAAAAAGTCGAGTACAAAGCTATGCCACCACATTATCGAGATCAACCGGCTGATTTCAGACCGCATTAACAACTGCAAAAGCCTCTTTCCAATCTGGATTAACTGGACGTACATAAAAGAGCTGTTCATTATGCCAAACGGCTTGACAGAGGACGGAACGAAAGATGCTGCGGACATCTATTACGCAAGTCTCTCCTACTACCCCTATCAAATGTATATCAACTGGGTACCGATGGACGAGGGCAATGTCCTCTATAATGATAAGAAGTTTGCTACCCTGCTTTATCAATGGCATTGCGACGCCTTCACGGAATACAGTAAAGTCTCCGATGCAGGGGCTTTTGTAAAAAACAATATCTACGACTTCATAGATGACAGTGAGAAGACCGTATTGGTAGTGGACTGCGAAAACTCTGACCCGTACAAGCTGTGCGCCACGCTCAAAAACCTTGATTATGAGGTCATGCAGAAAATTACGGCGATCATTCTCTTTGATGACGTACATACCGCTACGGCATGGCGGATTCTTGAAAACTACACCCGCATCCCCGTTGAGCATATCATGATTGAGCGGATCAAGCAGAACAAATCACTGGTAGACATCAAGCTCACCGCAAGAGCTTGTCAGGAACACTACCAGAAGCAAGTGGATTCCTTCGTCATCGTCTCAAGCGATTCCGACTACTGGGGGCTGATCTCTTCCTTACCGGATGCCAGATTCCTTGTCATGATTGAGCGGGAAAAATGCGGACCGGATATGAAGGCAGCACTTGCAGAATCCGGGATATTCTACTGCTATCTGGATGACTTCTACTCCGGCAACAGCGAGGACATCAAGAAAAACGCACTGTTCAAGGAGATGTACCGCTGGATTGACAACTCCGTTCACCTGAACGTCAACGATATGTTTGATGCAGCTCTGCGAAACACGAGGATCGAAATGTCTCCCGCAGAGCGGCGGCAGTTCTATGAGAAGCACATCAAGCACATGACGCTGACCATCGACGAGAACGGAAACGTCAGCATTGAACTGAAACGCGGATAGCCTTGGTTTCTATTCCGGGAGGAATGTGGATGGACAACAGATTCTATTTTGGATTCAATACATCGGAGGAACGGAAAAAGCGCAGAAAAGCAGAGCTGTACTCCATGAGTGAGCAAGTCAGCACCTTCTTTTGGGATGAAGCCCCGCAGCATGGATTGGAAATGCGTGAAGGGCAGCAGGATATGTCCTTTGAGATTGTGGACGCCCTCATAAACGATCAGCATTTTGCGATTGAAGCTGGCGTGGGCATTGGAAAGTCCTTTGGCTATCTTGTGCCGGTGCTGCTGTACAGCAAACGCATGAACAAGCCGGTTATCATCGCAACCTCGACCATTGCGCTTCAAGAACAGCTCTGGCGCGATGTCCACGCGGTAATGCCCCTTCTTGGGCTGAACAGAGATGTCATCCTCGCAAAAGGACAGACCCATTATCTCTGCAACAAACGCGCAGATGAGTATATGTGTGACCCGAAGGCTGACCCACCGGACGCGCTCAAAGAAGGAATCCAGCAGGGGTATGAGGAACGCAAGGATTTCCCGGAGGTTTTGCCGCAAGGCGTCTGGGACAAGGTAAATGTGCAGCGGTTCAGCATGAAGAATTGTGGCTTCTGTGAAAAGAAGTGCAAGTATTACAAAGTCCGCGCAGCATTAAAGTTTACGGATGGAGTGGTACTGTGCAATCAGGATTTTCTAACCCAGCATCTGATGAAACTCCGGCGCGGTCAGGAAGGGCTGATTAACGCCGCCGCTGATCTGCTTGTCGTGGATGAAGCACACAACTTGGATGATAAGGTGCGGAGTGCCACAACGGAGCGTTTCGGGCAAGGTATGCTCTTTGGAATGATTAAGAGCGCATTCTATGAGCTGCGATCCTTTGACCAGAGCAGTGTGTCAGGTGAAAAGCGAGAGGCAGAGAGCGCAATCATCGCCTTCTATAACTGCCTGAAAGCACAAGTCCAAAAGCAGATCAACGAGGCAGAACAGGATATGCGCTACGCTGACCGCTTTTTCTTCGACAACAATGGCAGTGCGATTGAACTGCTTACCGAGATGAACGCCGCCATACACAACCTTTCGTCCAGCATTCAGATTTATTCCAGCATGGATTTCAGAAACAACCGTTCCTTTGCTGCCTCTGATGATCTGGATGCCGTCAGCGAGTCCCTTTCAGAGCTTCTTGACCAGATAGACGATATGCTGATCTGGATTGAGCAGCACGGCAGCAACACGGAACTCGTCTATTGCCCTAAAAACACAAAAGAAATTGTGAGCCGCCTATACTTCAATGGTGATGAAAGAACCATCTTGACCTCTGCCACGCTGACGAACGCCACGAGCGGGTCTCTGGAAGAACAGTATTCTTACTTTATCAGCAATACCGGCTTTCCCGCTGGTGACCGCGGCTGCTTATCCGAGCCAAAGCCTTCCCCATATCCATACGATGAACACGCCATGATCTACTATTGCGACGATCTCCCGCACCCGACCAGAGAACATGAAGCCTTCATTGAAAAGGGTGTGGAGCGACTGCTTGAGATCCTGAGCATTTCCAACGGAAAGGCACTCGTGCTGTTTACGGCAAAGACCGACATGGAAGAGGTCTACTCCATTCTCAGTGAGAAAAATCTTCCGTACAAAATCTTGATGCAGCAGCCGGGATCGTCGCAGGACAAGGTGCTGAATGAGTTTAAGGAAGATACGAACTCCGTGCTTCTGGGGACGGGTGCATATTGGGAAGGTATCAGCATTGAAGGAAAAAGCCTTTCCAATGTCATCATTTTCCGGCTTCCGTTCCCTGTCCCCGATCCAATTATCGAGTATAAGTGTTCCGTCGCAAAGGACGCTCTGATGGATGTCCGCGTTCCCGAAATGATTATCAAGCTCAAGCAAGGTATCGGGCGATTGATCCGCAATTTCACAGACACCGGCATTGTCTGCATTATCGACCGAAGACTTCGGGACGAGCCGCCGGAACGCTATCATGACATTACATGGGACTCCCTGCCTATCAAAAATCGGACAAGCAGTTTGGACGAACTTAGGAAGTTTTACGAAGGTCTGCCCTCAGCCAAGGAATGATGATACAAACGGCAGTCTCTTCGGAAACATAGAGCAGCCCCCAAAAAAACGACAATCAGAAAACGGAGGTGTATCATGTTGTACAATGAAAATCTGCACGAAGAAGAACGACATCTGATCCAGCAGATTGCCGAGCAAACAGAGAGAGGAAAAATCGACTGGGAACTGACAGAGTATAATCCGCTGTCATTTCTGAATGAGGACAAGATAGACAAAAACCCAGCAGTAATCTGTCAGTCCTTCTCCTTTGAAGCGATCATCGGCGGCTCCCGTTACGAGCTTGATGTCATGGAGAATATTGATGTGCCGTCCGGTATGGGAGACTACACCATAACCTTGACGCGGGATGAAACCGAAAATTATCTTAAAATTGAGGATGCACTTTCCTTTGACTGTGACCGCTATGAATGCACACCGGAGGAAGTGGCAGAGCGATTTGCGGACAGCCCCATTGTCCGCCTCTGCAACGCCATCATTCCCGCCACGCTTGGGCAGGAGGATTTAGAAGAGGTCTTCACATGGGCAAGGTTTTTCAACGAGACTGGCATTTCTGCAAAGCTGATGAATCATCCGCTGACCAAGCTCTGTGAAAAGCTGTTCGACGAACACCGTCTGATGGACTTCCATCGCTGCGTCTTGGATGTGGACTATCGAAAGCAGCTCCTAAATGAACTGGCTCATAACTAAGACACGGAAAAACGCCCCCGACACTGTGCCAGACGCACAGTGCCGGGGGCGTTCCCGTTTCCAGCGATTTATTTTTCCCTCGGCAATGGACTGTCCATAAGATGACACTTTCCGTTTTACGAAGCCGCGAAAATTCGATGTGTTCCGTGGAGATGTTCACTGGGCAGCATACGCCGTACACGTTTCCAATAATCACCGAGTAGTGCAATGTGTATTCACTATCGGGAAATACTTCACAGTTTTCGCAACGCTTGATTCAGAAGTGGGATTTTTGCCTTATTCCCGCGTGACATCAAGGGAAACCGGATTGATAACGATGATAGATTTGCCCTTTTTGTGGGCATATCTCACGGTGTTCCCGGTACCGCTGGGGCATCCATTCCATACTGCGAGAATATAATCGGCGTGATCTACCATGTACCGATTTCTCTTGTCCATGCAGTCCGGCGTGTACTCCCGTTGCAGCATGGTCTCCTTGTCACACTTTGCCGCGATATTATAATACCGTTCCCGTGAAGCCACAGACCATTTGATCGCTTGTGTCTCACAAGGGATTGCACTTTCCAGAGTAATGTGAGGGTATTTTGATTTCAAATCGAGTACAATTTCCGCAGCGTACATATCGACGCCAAGAGCCATGCCGGTAATAAAATGCGTGACGCCCTCGTTCTCGATGAGTGCTACAATCTGATCCCGCATAACAGATTTCAAAGAAGTACAACGCTTATCGGATTCATCAAAGCCGAACGGAAGACTCTGCGGTCTATGACCGGTAAACGCACAAGTCTTGCCTTGAACGGATTGCTTTTCAGCTTTTTGAGCAGACTTTCTAAACTCAATAATGCGCGACATGACACCCCTTCTTTCACTCTTTTGGTAGGTAACTCCATTCTATCACCCTCATCACGGACAGTCAACGCATTGTCGTTAGTAAAATCAACGACGGCGTACCGTGGATAATGACACCGCCGTTAGGTACACTAAATGCAAAGGTGGTGAGGCTATGCGAGAGAAGAAGGACATCAATATTGAAATCGGCGGCAATATTCAAGTGGCAAGAGAACAGGCGGGCTATACGCAGGACACGCTCTCAGAAATGCTTGGCATGACGCCGAATCACCTGAGCGCTATTGAGCGTGGTGCTTCCGGTATTTCTCTTGAAGCCTTGCAGCGTCTTTGCCGTTTGCTGGGCGTCAGTGCGGACCGAATTATCTTTGGGACCGATGAGCCAGAAGCGGAAGCCCTTGCGCTTGCCAGACGTATTTCGGATATAAAGCCGGAATACCGGCAACAGGTTCAAGAGCTGCTGTCCGCTATTTTGAATATGTCATAAAAAAAGAGCCTCTGCCGACACCCAAAACGGGCATCGACAGAGGCTTTTGGTTCGTTTTCCGGGCATTCAAACAAGTGCCGAAATCGACACTTATTCTCGCTCTATTGCTGGAACTGTGCGGGGAATATAATCACACTGGGCGGTCATTCCTCGTCGCTCTGAGGCTTGCAATCACAGGCTTTTTCGACCCCTAACTGTCTACACCGCGATGCCTTGCGGGAGAAGTGCGGACAGGCGATGAG
>OHFM01000694.1_pt1 | contig 12754 bp, 10 predicted proteins | sample 1567511 | NCBI WGS metagenome assembly OHFM01 (sample SAMEA3879571, study PRJEB24766) | human gut metagenome | biome: human-associated habitat; feature: feces | place: USA | collected 1985/1987
ACAAAGCATTAAAGATCAGTAAAGATTTAAGAACAGCTTATGAACAGGATGAAGAGACACATTATTTGATCGATATGTCAAAGAGACTGGAAGGTCTGCCACGGCATACATCCATGCATGCCGCGGGAGTCGTGATCAGCCAGAAGGATGTGGATGAATATGTTCCGCTGGCACTTGGAGCGGACAACAATGTAGTCACACAGTTTACCATGACCACGCTGGAAGAACTGGGACTTTTGAAGATGGACTTCCTGGGACTGCGTACACTGACCGTGATTCAGAATGCGGTACAGCTTGCAAGAAAAAAGCAGCCGGATCTTCAGATCGACAAGATTGACTACAATGATAAGGCAGTGCTGGATTATATCGGTACAGGAAAGACGGAAGGAATCTTCCAGTTGGAAAGTGGCGGGATGAAGAATTTCATGAAAGAGTTGCAGCCCCATAGCCTGGAGGATGTGATCGCGGGAATTTCTCTGTACCGTCCGGGTCCGATGGACTTCATTCCACAGTATATCCGGGGAAAGAACGACAGATCATCCATCACATATGACTGCCCACAGCTTGAACCAATCCTTGCACCGACTTATGGCTGTATCGTTTATCAGGAACAGGTTATGCAGATCGTGCGTGATCTTGCAGGTTATACACTTGGACGAAGTGATCTTCTGCGTCGTGCCATGTCCAAGAAAAAAGCAGCGGTCATGGAAAAGGAACGGAAAACTTTCGTTTACGGCGATGAAGAGACCGGTGTACCGGGATGTATCAAGAACGGGATTGATGAGCAGACTGCAAATAAGATCTATGATGAGATGATCGATTTTGCAAAATATGCTTTTAATAAGTCTCATGCGGCTGCTTATGCAGTAGTATCTTATCAGACGGCGTGGCTGAAATACTATTATCCGGTAGAGTATATGGCAGCCCTGATGACTTCTGTGATCGATAATCCGACCAAGGTTGCAGAATATATTTACGTCTGCCGTCAGATGGGGATCAGAATCCTTCCGCCGGATATCAACAAAGGGGAGGCGGATTTTTCAGTAGACGGCGGAGATATCCGTTATGGACTGGCTGCGATCAAGAGTATCGGCCGCCCGGTGATCCGTGCCATTGTGAATGACAGAAAGGAACTCGGAGAGTTCAGAAATCTGGAAGATTTTATTACCAGGATTTCGAGCCGGGAGCTGATGAATAAACGGCTGGTGGAAAATCTCATCAAAGCCGGGGCATTGGATGTCCTGGGGGGAACAAGAAAGCAGTTCATGAGTATTTATATTCAGATCGTCGACCATATGCAGCAGGAAAAGAAAAATTCCATGGTCGGTCAGATGAGCCTGTTCGATGTGGTGAGCGAGGAGCAGAAAGAAGAGTTTCAGATCAGAATGCCGGATGTCGGAGAATATACAAAGGAGAACCTCCTTGGATTTGAAAAAGAGGTACTCGGAGTGTATGTCAGCGGCCATCCGCTGGAGCCTTATGAAGAAGAGTGGCGGAAGGTGATTTCTGCGACCACTGCTGATTTTCAGGTTGATCCTGAAGTCGGATATACGAAAGTAAGAGACGGAGCCAGGGAGATCATCGGCGGTATCATTGCGGAAAAGACGGTGAAGCATACCAAGACGAACCAGATGATGGCATTTCTGACGGTAGAAGATCTTTTCGGAACAGTAGAAGTAGTTGTATTTCCGAGGGACTACGAGAAGTATCGACAGTATCTTGAGGAAGATAATAAGATCTTTGTAAAGGGAAGAGTTTCGGAAGAAGATGACAAGGCAAGCAAGCTGATCTGCGAGAAGATCCTTCCGTTCGGGCAGAAGAAAAAGGAATTATGGATCCAGTTTCCGGATAAGGAAACGTATCTGGAGGAAGAGGCGATAACCTATGGATATCTGGCTGATTCAGAGGGAAATGACGAAGTCATGATCTACTGTGAGAAGGAAAAAATTGTGAAAAAATTACCTGCGAATAAGAATATCAGTATAAATCCACAGATCTTGAGCAGGTTAATGAACCATTTTGGTGAGAATCGGGTAAAAGTAGTAGAAAAAGCTATTGAAAACCACTTCTAAATAAGGTAGAATATTTGCGGAGTTGATAAAAAATAGACAATAGAGATCTTTATCAGACATTGCAGAGAAAGGGTGGAGATAACATGGCAGAGAAAACTATGAATGAAAAAGAAAAATATCTGGACGAGATTGAGGATAAGATCCGTACGATCGGAGTTCTGACGAGTGGAGGAGACGCTCCTGGAATGAATGCAGCAATCCGTGCAGTCGTAAGACGTGCCCTTGCAAAAGGATTAAAGGTTCGCGGAATCCGCAGAGGATATCATGGACTTCTGAAAGAAGAGATCATCGATCTGACAGCACGTGATGTGTCTGATATTGTTCAGCGTGGTGGTACAATTCTTCAGACAGCACGTTGCAAGACAATGCGTACAGAAGAAGGACAGCAGAAGGCAGCTGCTATCTGTAAAAAGTATGGCATTGATGGTCTTGTAGTAATCGGAGGAGACGGATCATTTGCAGGAGCTCAGAAGCTTGCAAACCTCGGAGTTAATACGATCGGTGTTCCGGGAACGATCGATCTGGATATCGCCTGCACAGATTATACGATCGGATTTGATACAGCGGTTAATACAGCTATGTATGCGATCGATAAAGTCCGTGATACTTCTACATCTCATGAGAGATGCAGTGTCATTGAGGTTATGGGTCGTGACGCAGGATATCTTGCACTGTGGTGCGGTATTGCCAACGGAGCTGAGCGTATCCTGATGCCGGAAGAGCATGGATTTGATGAGAAAGCCCTGATCGAGGACATTCTTGAGAATAAGAAACGCGGTAAACAGAATTATATCATTATCAATGCTGAGGGTGTTGGTGATTCTATCAATCTTGCAAAGAGAATCGAAGATGCAACAGGTATTGAGACAAGAGCTACGATCCTTGGACATATGCAGCGTGGTGGAAGCCCGACATGTAAGGACAGAGTATATGCTTCTACAATGGGAGCTATGGCAGTCGACCTTCTTTGCCAGGGAAAGACAAACCGTGTTGTAGGATACAAGAACGGACAGTTTATTGATTTTGACATTGAAGAAGCACTTGCTATGAAGAAGACAATTCCGGCATATCAGTACGATGTAGCGAAGACTCTTGCTCTGTAAAAATGTGAAATAGCATTGCAAATATCACTTTGAGTTATTATAATAGAATAGCAATGGTTACCAGATGACTGGTAATGAAATATAACATTCAGCCATGCAGCCTTTGTAAGAAGGTTACATGGCTGAATTGTGTATCTGCGATAAGATAAAAATAACTGATAAGGATAGATTAAGGGGAGAACTTTGACGGACATGAAGAATAAAAAGATGGCACCGATCGGGGTGTTTGATTCAGGAGTCGGAGGACTGACTGTAGCGAGAGAGATATCAAGACAATTGCCGTATGAGAACATTGTTTATTTTGGGGATACGGCGCGTGTTCCATACGGTAGTAAATCACAAAACACGATCATTCGTTTTTCAGAACAGATTATCCGTTTCCTGAGGACGAAACAGGTGAAAGCAATTGTGATCGCATGTAATACGGCGAGTGCGCTTGCATTGGATGCAGTGAAGGATGAGTTTGACCTTCCGATCATTGGAGTAGTCATTCCGGGAGCGAGAGCAGCGGTAGAAGCTACAACGAATGGAAAAGTCGGTGTGGTAGGTACTGAAGCAACGGTTCAGAGTGGAATGTATACGAAAGTGATTCAGGGAATGAATCCTAAGATTGAAGTGATCGAGAAAGCCTGTCCTCTTTTCGTACCGTTAGTGGAAGAGGGATTCAAAGAACATATTGTGACAAGAGAGATTATTGAGTATTATCTCGAATCCATGCGCAATACAGATATTGATGCGATGATCCTTGGATGTACGCATTATCCGCTTCTCAGATCTAAGATCAGAGAATATATGGGGGATAAGATTCAGATTGTGAATCCTGCATATGAGACAGCGATGGATCTGAAACGTCTGTTGGAAGAGGAAGAGATGGCGAATGATGAGACGACAGAACATCATAGTGAGTATTCCTTCTATGTCAGCGATGCGGCTGAGAAGTTCAGGAAGTTTGCGAATACAGTGATGCCATTTGATGTTCCGACAACGAATGTAGTAAATATTGAAGAGTATTAATTAGTAATTCTGAATCAGGAAAGTTATTTCGTGCTTGTACGTTGGTTGCGGAAAGACTGACGGAACGAAATTTTCCTGATTCTTTTCTATGGAGAATTCATTTATGACAAAAGATGTATTGGTAAGTATTTCCGGAATGCATGAGGAGATTGTGGCGGTCACTCCGGAGGTAGAAGATGATGAGAACGAAGCAATCGAAGTTGTGACACCAGCAACATATTATTTGAAGAACGGAAAACATTATATTGTCTACGAGGAAGTTGTAGAAGGAACTTCCGGAGTGATCAAGAACAGAATTAAGATTAACGGAGATGAATGTGTAGAGATCGTGAAAAGCGGTCTTTCAAACTCTCATATGATCTTTGAGAAAAATAAAAAGAATCAGACATTTTATAAGACGCCTTATGGACAGATGCTGATCGGAGTGAATACGAGACACCTTCAGGTTGATTTTGAAGAAGATAAGATAGCGGTCCAGATTGATTATGAACTGGACGTAAATCATGAACCGATGGCAGACTGTAAGATACGGATGAATATTGTTTCCAAGGACAGTGGAAAGTTTTCAGTGCTTAGTTAAGATACAAGAACGCCGAGGCATTTTTGGATAAGCAGGCGGAAAAATGAAAAAGATAAGAATGAGAGGATAAGATGATGGTAATAACACTGATCGAGAAAGTATATTCGTTTTTATGGGGCGATCTGTTTCAGATACCGCTTCCAGGCGGCGGAAGTGTGGGAATATCACTTCTGATTATTCTGTTGATTCCAACAGGAATTTATTTCACAATCCGTACAAGATTTCTTCCAATCCGTCTTTTTCCGGAGATGGTAAGATCGTTGAATAGTAAAAAAGGGAAAGAGGATGGGTTGTCTAATTTTCAGACACTGATTGTATCAACAGCAACCCGTGTGGGAATGGGGAATCTGGTAGGTGTTGTTGCAGCTATTTCAGCCGGTGGAGCCGGAGCAGTGTTCTGGATGTGGATCACGGCACTGATCGGTTCTTCCACAGCATTTGTTGAGGCAACACTTGCACAGCTTCATAAAGAAAAAGATCCGTTGTATGGAGGATATCGCGGAGGTCCGGCATATTATATTCATCACTACATGGAAGAACATCAAGGAAAGAAAAAGAGATATTCAGTGATCGCGGTATTATTTGCAATTTCAGGATTAATCTGTTGGTGTGGTATTAGCCAGGTGATCAGTAATTCAGTGACGTCTTCGTTTGAAAATGCATTTTCTATCCCACCGATTTATACAACTGTGATTTTGGTGGTTCTGGCAGCAGTGATCGTGCTTCGAAAGAATGCAACAGTAAAGGTTCTGGATGTTGTTGTTCCGATTATGGCAGTGTGTTATTTCCTGATCACAGTATTTTTGATCCTTACGAATCTGTCCAGCATACCGGGTGTGTTCTCACGTATTTTTGAGGAAGCATTTGGAGTCCGTCAGGTGGCAGCAGGTGGTTTTGGAGCTGTTTTGATGAATGGAGTGAAGAGAGGATTGTTCTCAAATGAAGCTGGTTCAGGATCTGCTCCATGTGCAGCGGCCGCGGCAGAGTGTGATCTCCCGGTAAAGGCAGGACTTGTTCAGGCATTGGGCGTATTTATCGACACAATTGTAATCTGTAGCTGTACAGCAATGATCATGTTGCTTGTTCCACAGGATCAGATTGAGGGACTTGCAGGAATGGAACTGCTTCAGACAGCGATGAGATATCATCTTGGAGAAGCAGGGGTGATTTTTATCGCAGTGATGCTGTTCCTGTTCAGTTTTTCTACATTTCTTGGAATTCTGTTTTATGCAAGAAGTAATGTGGCTTATCTGTTTGGAGACAACTGGGCATCCCAGACAGCATATAAAGTGCTCGCACTTGTGATGTTATTCATCGGAGGAATCGCAGCGTACACATTTGTATGGGATCTGGGCGATGTCGGGATCGGGCTGATGACGGTATTCAATACAGTGATCCTGTATCTGATGGGCGGCCAGGCGTTGGATGAGCTGAAAAAATATGAAGCAGTGAGAAAAGAACAAAAGAACAAGAATTAAAAAAATAAGTTCAGTCGAATTGTTTGACTGAACTTATTTTAATGGTGTTTTTATTTTTCTTTCTTTGAGAAAAATCTTTTTTTCTTCTTTTTCTCTGGAATATCAAGACCACCGCGGACACTCTTAATGCCTGTGATATAGATACCACTTACAACGACTTTCGCTTCTTTCTTCACCGGAAGAACTTCGAAAACCTTTGCATCACACATCAGAGTCATAACCTTTGGTCCAACCTTTGCTTTTACAACCGGTACTTTAGAACGTCTTAAATACTTTGGTGTATTCTCAAGAACAACGGCCGGGAGTCCTGCATCTTTTAGCTTCATCTTCTTTTTATCAATAATGAGCATGCTGACGGTCTGCGCAACTGCGTCCATCTGCTGCTGCTGTTCAGCCTGCTTCTTCTGCGCTTTCTTTCCGAAGAAATAGAGTGCTACGCAAACCCCGATGAGAACTACGAGGACGATGAGCATGATTATCATAGGTGTACTCACGATAAAACCCTCCTATATACTATTTTCCGCTTAATTCGCATTTAATATTGTAACATTCTTTATTACAAAGTGCAAGCAGACAGGGGACAATTTTACAATTTGGGGTTACTTTTAAGACGTAAACCGAGTATACTATGTATTATGGTGGTTTATTATTGTTTGCAGAAAGATAGCAGCGCTGGCGTTGCTGGTCGCACATCGAGTGAACAGTAACGCGCTGTCCGAAGAATGTGATAGGGTATAGTGAGCAATAATATTTTCACGTTGATTAAGAGAAAGGAAGAGTTGAATGGCAGAGACAATATGGAACACAGTGGTGATGGTTTTTCATTTTATTATGAAGAATATCGTTATCATTAATATTCTTTTATCTCTGATTATTGTATTTTTTGAAAGAAGATCACCGCAGGCAGTATGGACCTGGTTGCTTTTGCTTTATTTTATTCCGATTGTCGGATTTATCCTGTATCTGATCATAGGTCAGGATTATCACAAGAATAAGATGTTTAAGGCAAAGGAGATTGAAGGTGAGCTGAAATACGCTGTGCGAAGGCAGGAGGAAACCATTTATCACAGGCAGCTGAAGATGACGAGTCCGGCACTTAACCGGTTCCGGGATCTTGTGCTGTATAATCTGGAGGCCGGACAGGCAGTTCTGACAGATAATAATGATATCCGTATTTATACAGATGGTAAAGAGAAGTTTCATGCACTGATCGAGGAAATGAAACGTGCGAAGAAATATATCCATGTACAGTATTATATTATCAGGAATGATGAAGTGTGGCAGGATATAGAGAAGGTATTGATCGAGAAAGCACATGAAGGTGTAGAAGTCAGAGTTTTGTTTGACAGTATGGGATGTCGTACCATGCACAAAAGAGATTGGGACAGGCTGAAATGCGAAGGAATTCGGGTCGCAGAATTCTTCCCGGCGATTCTGGGACAGCTTCAGATGCGTGTGAATTATCGAAATCACAGAAAGATTGTCGTGATTGATGGAAAGGTTGGCTTTGTTGGTGGTTTCAATGTAGGCAGGGAATATATTGGAAAAGACGAAAAGTTTGGTTATTGGAGAGATACACATTTGTGTATTGAAGGTGCAGCGGTCACATCTCTTGCAGTGAGGTTTGTCCTGGATTGGAATTATGCAGCTCATGAGAACTTGTTTTTGGAAGATCATTTGTTTGAGATTCCGCAGTATGACAGGCATGGATTTGATCCGGTACAGATTATCTCAAGTGGACCGGATTCACAGACGAAGACAATCCATGACAATTATCTTCATCTGATCCACAGTGCAAGAAATCATGTTTATATACAGACACCGTATTTCATACCGGATGCGTCCATTCTGGATGCGTTGAAGATTGCAAGCAGATCCGGGGTAGATGTCAGAATTATGATCCCATGCAAACCAGATCATCCATTCGTTTACTGGGCAACGTATTCTTATATTGGGGAGATGGTTGCAGCAGGCGCAAAATGTTATGTCTATAATAATGGATTCCTTCACGCAAAGACATTATCAGTAGATGGCATGGTTGCCTGTGTAGGTACAGCGAATATGGACATCCGAAGTTTTGGCCTGAATTTTGAAGTGAATGCAACAATCTATAGTGAGCGTACAGTGCAGAGGTTGGAAAGAGCTTTTGAGAATGATATGACAAAGAGTACGCAAGTGACACGAAAGATATATGAGGAGAGGAATTTACTGATCCGGTTCAAGGAACAGTTTTCCAGATTACTGTCACCACTTTTATAGTGGATAAGACAAAAAAATAAAAAAGAAATTATAAAAGAGGAGAAACAGGAAAATGAAAAAAAGAGTGATTGCGGTTCTTACAGCGGTTCTGATGACAGCATCTTTAGCAGGATGCGGAAGTGGTAAGTTGTCTAATGATTATGTGACAGTGAACAAATATAAAGGACTTGAAGTAACAGAGGTTGCCAAAAACGAGGTGTCCGATGATTCTGTAGAGCAGGAGATACAGTCCAGACTGGAAGCTGCTGCGCCAGAACAGGATGTAACAGACCGCGCGGCACAGAGCGGAGACTGGGTAAATATTGACTATACAGGAACTCTGGATGGAGTTGCATTTGACGGTGGCACAGCTACAGGATATGATCTGGAACTTGGATCAGGATCGTTTATCGGAGCTTCAGGCGATTATCAGGGATTTGAAGACCAGATTGTGGGACATAATACCGGCGAAGAGTTTGATATCACTGTACAGTTTCCTGAGAATTATCAGAGTTCTGATCTTGCAGGAAAACCGGCAAATTTCCACATTGTATTGAATAAGATTTATCAAAAAGTAACACCGGAGCTTACAGACGAGTGGGTTGCAAATAATAGTGAAAGCAGCAAGACGGTTGATGAATACAAGGAAGAGGTAAAAAATTCTCTTCAGGAGCAGCAGGACGATTCAGGTAATTCACAGTTGAAACAAGAAGTACAGACTGCTTTACTGGATCAGATAGAGGTAAATAAATATCCTGACGGTGCAGTAGATGAGCAGGTGAAACAGGCAAATGACTACTATACACAGATCGCACAGATGTACGGAGTAGAGCTGAGTGATTTTATTACAACTTATCTGAAGATGACAGAAGATCAATTTAACGAAAAAATTGAAGACTCAGCAAAGCAGGCTGTTCAGCTTGAAGAAGCTGTAAAACTGATCGCCAAGAAAGAGAAACTGGAACCGTCTGATAAGGAATATAAAGAAGGAATGCAGGAGTATGCGGACAAAGCCGGAGCAGATCTGGATACCTACAAAGAGCAGGTGGGAGAAGATGTTCTGAAAGATGCAATCCTTCGTGATAAAGTACTGGATTATCTGGTAGACAATTGCGTACAGGTAGAGCAGTCTGATAATAATTAAGGGGAATAAAGGAGGAACAAAAAGCATGATTAAAATGGAGAATGATGTGCTTAGCGTAGAGATTGCTGAGCATGGTGCGGAGCTGACAAAACTGTATAACAAGAAAACAGGTACAGATCTTCTCTGGGATGCAGAACCCAAATTTTGGAAACGTCATTCACCGGTGCTATTTCCAAATGTGGGAAAAACCTATAAGAACACAGTGAAGATCAACGGCACACACTATCCGACATCACAGCATGGATTTGCAAGAGACAGTGAGTTCAAATGTATTCATGCAGGCAAAGAAACATCAATCTTTCTTCTGACATCAACAGAAGAGATGAAGGAAGTTTATCCATTTGATTTTGAACTTTTCATTACTTATACACTGGAAAAAAATGTACTCCATGTAAAATGGGAAGTAAAGAACCCGTCTGATGAGACAATTTATTTCACAATCGGAGCGCATCCGGCCTTCCGCTTTGCAAAGAATGAGGAAGGAAAGACAGATTATATTCTGAAGTTCCCTGGAAAAGATGAATTGAAGTATTGTCTGATCAATATGAAAGAAATGGCTCCTGATCCGGATGAACTGCATGAGATGAAACTGAATGAAGAGACATATCCGTTGACAGAAGAACTTTTTGAAAATGATGCGTTGATCTTTGATAATACGCAGATTGAAGAAGCATGGATCTGTCATAAAGACGGAACTCCGTATGTGGGAGTTAAGTCAGAAGGATTCCCAAGCTATGGAATCTGGTCTGTAAAAGACGCACCGTTTGTCTGCCTGGAACCATGGATGGGAAGATGCGATAATATTGGATTTGATAAAGAAATCTCTGAGAAGCCTGGAATTAATAAGGTAGAGAGCGGAGAGACTTTTGAAAAAGAATATCAGATCGTTGTTGCAATAAAATAATATGAGAATTCAGGCATACTGAGAATAGTATCCTGTGGAAAGGAAAAGCCCCCGTTAACCGGAGGCTTTTTTCTCTTTCATTCTCTTGATCACTTTCAGACGCGTGAACTCTTCACGCTCTTTTTCTTCCAGTGCATTGGTGATCGAATAGACCAGATTTGAATACATTGGAATTGTAATGTTCTGGAGAGCATTTGCTCGTTTCTGCGTCTTCTTGATATTACTTGCAAGACGGTAAGCAGCGTTTTCAACCATGGAAAGCTTGATCGTAAGGTCTTTTACCTTGCGGAAGGCCTCACGGGCAATATCAATCGATTCCTTTGTGGTACTGAAGGCATAGGTCGGCTGACCGGCGTCCGGTACATATTTCACATGAGGAATCTCGGTTCCCATGATACTTCGCGTCTGGATCGTTATGGAATTTTCAATCGGTACAGTGTAGGCGAGCTGTTCTACCATGCTGATACCGTTTTCGATATTAGCACGCTGCAGACATTGATACGCATAAGTAAATGTTGAATCAATCTCTTCCTGTATGGTGCGTGCTTCTTCAATCAGATCCATCAGTTCACGAATCAGGATGTTACGCTTCTTATCCATCAGATCATAACCCTGCCGGGCAAGTGCAAGAGAGTTCTTGGCCAGCATCAGATTACCCTTTGTTGGAAATGTACGTGGATCCATGAAGCTCCCTCCTTTCCCTAGTCTTCTACAGCAGGTTTATAGTATTTATCAAGAATCTTCGTATCAACACGGTCGAGTTCTTCTCTAGGGAGTTTTCCTAAAAGTTTCCATCCCAGATCCAAAGTCTCTTCCATCGTACGGTTCTCATTAACACCCTGTCCGATGTAGTGCTGTTCAAAGTCGATTCCGAATTCCAGATATTTCTTATCCAGTGGTGAAAGTTCATCTTCACCGATAACAGAAGCCAGATTTCTTGCATCTCCAACTTTTGCATAAGCGGAGAATAACTGATTGGCAAGATCCTGATGATCTTCACGTGTAAAACCTTCTCCGATACCGTCCTTCATCAGACGGGAAAGGGATGGCAGGATATTGATCGGAGGATAGATTGACTGCCCATGGAGCGGGCGGTCAAGTACAATCTGTCCCTCGGTGATATATCCCGTCAGGTCAGGAATCGGATGCGTGATATCGTCGTTTGGCATAGTCAAGATCGGAAGCTGTGTTACAGATCCGTTTACGCCTTGTACAATACCGGCACGTTCGTAGATGGTTGCCAGTTCACTATACAGATATCCCGGGAATCCTTTACGGCTAGGAATTTCTCCTTTTGAGGAAGAGACCTCACGCATGGCTTCTGCGAAAGAAGTCATATCGGTAAGGATAACGAGGATATGCATATTTTGTTCAAATGCCAGATACTCCGCAGCTGTCAGTGCAACCTTTGGTGTGATCAGACGTTCTACAACCGGGTCATTTGCCAGATTCAAAAACATTGCTACATGATCGGCAACACCGCTTTCTTCAAATGTGTTACGGAAGAAATCAGCAACGTCATGTTTGACACCCATAGCAGCGAATACGATTGCAAATTTTTCATCAGAATCGCTTCCAAGAGAAGCCTGTTTTACAATCTGTGCAGCAAGCTGATCGTGCGGAAGTCCATTTCCGGAGAAAATCGGAAGCTTCTGTCCACGAATCAGAGTTGTCAGTCCGTCGATCGCGGAAATTCCGGTGCGGATATAGTTACGAGGGTATTCACGTCTGACCGGATTTAACGGAAGTCCGTTGACATCGCGCACCTCTTCAACCGTGATCGGTCCAAGGTCGTCGATCGGTTCGCCGATTCCGTTAAAGGTTCTTCCAAGCATTTCCGGTGATACAGTAACCTCCATCGGACGTCCCATCAATCTCGTATGTGTATTGTCCAGGGACATATTCTCGGTTCCTTCAAATACCTGAATTCTTTCTCTTTCTCCCTCACGGATGTTAACATGAACCTTTACGGTATCACCAATAACTACCTGTGGTACTTCGGTTTTGAGCTGACTTGCAGTCAATTGTTTAAGTGCGTCCATTGAAAATCCTCCTGTTTTTTTCGAATGTTCTTACCTTTATAACAAAAGCATTGGACCATCCATATTAATGTAATTTTGCACATTAATCTCGCCGCAGGAAACGGCGGAAATTTGAATGCTAGATTATATTAACACATACAGAAAAATTTTGCAAGTGTTTTTTACATCAACTATGTTAA
>OHFM01000704.1_pt1 | contig 12666 bp, 29 predicted proteins | sample 1567511 | NCBI WGS metagenome assembly OHFM01 (sample SAMEA3879571, study PRJEB24766) | human gut metagenome | biome: human-associated habitat; feature: feces | place: USA | collected 1985/1987
TTTGTATTATCTACACAAAAATTAGCTAATATTGCGTCGGTCATATTAATAATAACTGCTCCACCAAAAAAGGAAGATCCAACTTGGGTGTATATATTTTTAATCGTTGCCGTGTGAGGGTAACCACTACTGTCATAATCGCTAAATATAACGCCTTTTTCTGGCACTCCACTTTGCGGAACGTTTGTTGTTATGCTAACTTTACTTAAACTTTTACCAGCGTCTGGAGTAACTGTGTTTACACCGTTTGAAGTAATTATTATACTTTTTTCTTGCTCTTCTTTGCTGCTGCCACCAGTTTGTAAAGGAAAGTAGTAATCATTTATTGGAAGCATAATTGTTGCACCTCAACTTCGCCAGTGCCTTTAATATAAATTGCTTTTGTTTTAAAAACGTTTGTATAATCGTATTGTTCGTTACCAATTACAATTTGTCCGTAATTGCTTTTAATTTTTACAGCATCTGCTTCTACTAGTTCGCCGTTTGATCCAGCTTCAAAAGATACGTAAATATCGGCGTCAGTAAAATGCTTTACTAACCATTTGCCGCACATTTCGTTAAATTCTACTTTTGTTGTAGTTCCAGTTAATGTTATTCTTTTTAAATTTAATTTCATAAATTCACTCCTCTTTATTCAAAATAAAATGCTACATTACCTTTAATTTGATATATAACATAATAGTCACTGCTGCCGCCACCAGCTACTAACTCGTAAGATCCAGTAATTGTAGTTGGAGCCGTTACCGTAAATATTATTATTGAATTAGTAATAACATCAATATTTACGCTATCGTCGCCAGCTCTAAGATCTACATAATCAGTAAATACATTATTATTAGCGCTTACGGCCGCATAATAGCCTCTACAATCTTCGCCAGTTGGGTTTATTGTCACAACACTAGTACTTATTGTTGAGCTTGTTCCCTCGTAAGTTCCAGTAACTCCCTCAATTTTTACGCCTTTTTTGATATTACTAGGTATTAAATAAATGTCTTTTTGTAATTCAATATCTTTGAAGACTTTCCCAGTTGTAGGTAGTTTAATATAAAGCTTTGAGGTTGGATCGTATGTTACGTTTACCATATTAACTAGTCCGTATTCTTCTGGCTTTTGCATACCACCAAAAGCGCTTATTACTTTTTTTCCGTTAAAGTATGCCATATTAACTAACCTCCCAACCCGCATTTTTAATTGTTAACGCCACTATTCCAGTTGGTATATTATTTAAAATACCATTCGTGTTAAGCGTACAATCAGTATAATTTTGAACGCCAAGACTATTTAAATAACCAACTCTAACTTTTGTGTTTTCTTTCGGTTTAAAATCACTTGGTACGCTAATTGCTAATTTACTAAGTTCTGCTGTGCTAACTAATTCTAAACTAGCAATTACATATTTTCCTTGCTTTTTCAAAGTGTTAGTGCTTATTAATTCGGCGCTTACGCCACTAACAACAAAAACGCCACTCTTAAAACCTAAAGCGTCCAGCCTATTATTAATGCTTGTAATATTATTATTAATGCTTGTTAATGCGTTGTTTATTTCTTCGCAAGTCGTATCGTCAGTGATCCAATAAAATGTATCACTTGATAATTGACTATTTGTTTTTAGATCGTTGTATTTTTCTTGTGTAATAAAGGCCATTTTATAAGTGCCTCCACCAACGCAACATTTAAGCTTTGTAACAAAAGCGCTATTAGCTGTTATTTCTGCTAAGCTGCCGTTTTCTATGGCTTGCTCTAATACTGCTAATACGCCCTCTTTATCGTAAGCTTCAACTTTATTATTGTTTTCGTCTAAAACATAAAATGCCATTTTTACCTCCTCTTTTTTTGGGTTCTTCTAAAAATTCTATTTATCGTCAAGATCAATGTCCCAGTTTTCGGCTTTTCGTATGGCCTCGTCTAATTCTTGACGTGCTTTCTTTAACTCATAATCTAATGGTTCGCTGTTATAGCCCTCATTTTTACCAAAGTTTAAAACATAAAACTTATTTAATGCTGGGTTTGGTGGGTACCAAACTTTATTAACTACTTTTTGTTTCTTGCTAGGTTTTCCATTATCGTCAATAATAACAGTTGTTGTTTCGTTATTTTCAAAGTAACCAGTACCAGCTTTAATGCCCGCATTAACTAATTGTTGTAATACTTCCACGCCTTTATTTTTACTTAAAGCGTCTTTAAATTCTGGGTATTTATTTTTATAATTGCTTAAAGTCGCAACGCTTATGCCTAACGCTTGTGCTATAGCAGCTTCGGTTACGCCTTGACGTACTTTTCTATTAATTTCTTCTAAATAAGGCTTTACGTCTCGCTCGTAACGATTTTTTGCGCCTCGTTTACTGTCAGCCATATTACCACCTACTTTTAAAGCTTATAAATTCCTCACCCATATTTTACCACAATAACATTTTATAATGCAATGAATTTGTTAACTTTTTTATTATAATGCTAACATAACGACACAAAAAGGAGGTTAAAAACCTCCCTTATTTGCTTTTATGTTGTTGTTTTCTTTCTTGGCGTTCAGCACGTTTTTTTGCTTTTAACGCTCTTAATTCTACTTTACGTTTTAATTTTTCATTCCTTTTTTCTTGTTTTAATTTGGCTTTTTCGTCTTTTGTCAATTTACTAAAAAAACCTCCTTTGTAGCTTTTAAAACCTTTTTCGGCTTTACGTGCTTTTAATTCTAAATTTCTTCTTACCTTTTTTGTTAAATAAATGTTTGGTTTTCTCATTTTCTTGTTTCCTCTCTTTCTTTCTTAAAATGTTCTATAACCTACATTTTGTTAAATTTCTTACTAAGTCTTTACTTTGCTTTAAATTCTCAAATATTAGCCCTAAAACGGCTATATAATGCGGTTTTAAGTTATTTATTTATAGTTTTAAAGCATTTTAATAAAGGCCATTTTTTAAAATATTTAACATATTTATTTTTTAATACATTTTAGATTTTTACCGCTGTATTGCCCGTTAGTTCTTCCCAACGTTTAATAATTACATCGCAATACTTTGGATCAAGTTCCATAGTATAGCACTTTCGGTTTAATTGTTCGCAAGCAATTAATGTGCTTCCACTTCCTCCAAAAATGTCTAAAACTATTTCATTTTTTCGGCTGCTGTTACTGATTAACTTTGCAATTAATTTAATAGGCTTCATTGTCGGGTGTACTGTATTAATTAATGGTTTATCTTCATAAATAACCGTTGTCGCTGCTTCTTCTTTTTCTTTCAATAACTCTTTTATTAAATCTTTCATTTCTTCTTTTTTAAGTTTATTGACGTCTAACTTATCTTCAATAACCGTGCTTTGTGTTCGATCATTTACAAAGTAATGTGCTTCGCCGTCTTTCCAGCCATACAAACAAGGTTCGTGCTTCCATTGGTAATCTTGGCGCCCTAAAGTAAAGCCATTTTTAACCCAAATTAAACACTGTCTTATTTTCCAGCCAACATATTCACTGGCTTGTCTAAAGTTTAAACTTTCGCTTTCAGCGTGCCAAATATAAAAAGCTCCACCCTCTTTTAAGTTTTCGTTTGCATTATTAAAAGCTGCTTTTAAAAACTCATAAAATTGTATGTTACTCATATTATCGTTTTTAATTGTCATTCCTTGACTATTAGAAACGTTTATATTATATGGTGGATCAGTTAATAATAAATCAGCTTGTTTACCAGCCATAAGCAATTTTAAATCTTTTGTGTTTGTACTATCGCCACATAATAGCCTATGCTCGCCAAGCTGCCATATGTCGCCTTGCTTTGTTATAGGGTTTATTATTTCTTCGGCCACTTCTGCAGCGTTAAAGTCGTCTTCTATTACTTCTTTGTTGCTATCAAACTCTTTCGATAATTCGCTCATATCAAAGCTAAAGGCGCTCATATCTATACTAATGCTTGCTAACTCTTCTTCTAGTTTTATAAAGTCCCAGTCAGCCAATTCAGCCGTTTTATTGTCTACAAGCCTAAAAGCTTTTATTTGCTCTTCGGTTAAATCGTCAGCAATAATACAAGGCACGGTTTTAAAGCCTAAATTTATTGCTGCTTTTCTTCTTGTATGGCCGGCCACTATGTAAAAATTATTGTCTATAATAATTGGTACTTTAAAGCCAAAAGAAGCTATACTATTTTGTACTGCTTCTATTGCGTTTTCGTTGTTTCTTGGGTTGTTTTCATATTCTTTAAGTTTACTTAGCTCAATATCAATTACTTGCAACCTTTTTCACTCCTATTTATACCCAGTTTAATTTATTCTTTATCGCCTCTACGTTGTAACAGATCCAGCAGCAGCCTTTATTAAATGATCCTTTGCAACCTAAAAATTTTATACGTTTTTTAAAAATAATTACGCTTAATTTATCAGCGTATTTTTCATACATATTAGCACGTGCTGGAGTTTCTAATATCAATAGAACTCATATTCACTCCTTTACATATTGTTTAATTAGAAATAAGCCTTTTTCACGTGAGGCTTAACACGTCTTACATATTTATTTTTTATAAATATCTTATAAATTCTATTGCGTCCTCAAAACTTGTAAATACTTTGTTCCAAATAGTCCAGTAGTTCACGTCTTCGCCATTGTCTTTTAAATAATGTGAAAGGGTGTTTTGAAAGCCGCTTTTTCTAAACTTGTAACCATAGTTATTAATCAGTTTAAACGTTTCAATTTCGGTGCAGCCTATTTCTTTTAACTTGTTAATTTCATTTTGCATTGTTACTTTTCCCCGTTTCGTATGTTTTGTTATTACCTTACTATTTAAGTATACCACACAACGTTACATTATCAAGTTTTTTGTTTACAAAGTGACACATTTTATTTATTTTTCTTCTACACTTTCTAAAATAATAAATCTTTTAAACCAACCATTTTTATTACATTTATTAAGCCGCTCCGTATAAACATCTCTTTCATTCCAATTATGTTTTAAAGCGATCATTTCTAAAACGTCTTCTATGTCCGCTATTTCTTCCAATACTTCTTCTCTTGTTGTTGCTGCTTTAAGTTCTAATATTTCCTCATTTAATTTACTAAATAAATATGTTAGTTGTTCTTCTTCTTTTGCTATGTGATAAGTGCATTTTTTATTATCTTTTTCTATAATGCTTGGTATATTATCTCTTACTAATTTGTTATATATTTTCACTTTTACACCTCTATTAACTCAACTTTTACAAAGTCGCTTTTATCGTCAATAATAACGTCATAAAAGCCTTTTACATATTTTCGGCCGTCGTCTATAAGTACGCCGTTTTTAACTAAAGCATCTAATATAAATTTCTTTGCGCTTGCTATATTATCGGCGTCACGTCTCTTTGTTCGTTCGTGCCAATAAAAACGCAAAATAACCGCATTTTTGGGCTTATGCAGCGTTTTAGAGGCTAGGGCTTGCTTAATGCTCCACCCTATAACCTCTTCTATTTCTTGTTTGAATTTTGCGCCTTGATATTTGTTAGATCTATTCGCTTTGATCCAGTCGTTAAGACTTGGTAACTTACAATTGATCGTAAATGCGTTTATGCTCCAGCACCTCCTCATAAGTTACGCCACTAGCCACATATAAGGCCAGTCGCTTTATTAATGCTTCATTGTCGCTAATTTTTGTAATGCTTTTAAATTCTTCTAATTCGGCTGCGGTTCTTATTCCTACACGTTCACATAGTAGATTTAATAACTTATATTGCTTAACACTCATTGTTAAAGCCCCCGTTACTATTTTAATTTATTTGTTTGCAAAGCGACACATTAATTAGCTGCAACGGCCGCATAAATATTCCCATAATAATGTGCGTTGTACTTCTAACTTTTCTTTTTCTTCTGGTGTTAATGTGGATCTGCTATATAAATCGTCGACTTTATGATAATAACTGCCTATTTGCTTTCTAAGATCTGCAATTGTTGGCGGTTTATCTTTTGACGCACCCCAACTTTTAAGCGCTTCTTGCATATATTCATAATCTAGTTTGCTGAAATGTTCTAACCATACTTCTACAATTGCTTTAGCGTCGTCTTTCGATATGTTATTATAGAAGTAAGGGTAATACGCTTTTAGCTTTTTAATTGATATGATAACTTGTTCTTGTGTCATTTCTCTTAAACTCCTTAAAAGTCAAATGGATCAAAGCTGTCATTTATTGACGGCTTTTCTATGTCGTCTTTCCAACGCTCTTGATTAATAAAAGTTGTTGGGTAAGGTATAAATTGCCCGTTATTTTTTTGCCAAGCTGGAGTAAGCTTTAAAGCCTCTATTGCTTGCATTATTAAAGGCATTTCGTCTTTTAGGCCTTTAATCTTTTTAAAGCTGTTGTAGCAGCCTTTTTTATTTATTTTTTTAGGGTATGCTTTCCAAAATTGATTAAATAAATCTTCAACATACCCAGCATTGGAGCCGTTAGGCTCTTTTTTTTCTGTTTCTTTATCTTTCTCTATTTCTAGTTCTTTATCTTGTTCTATTTCTAGTTCTTTTTCTAATTCTATTTCTAGTGGACGTTTGTCCTCCTCTTGTCCTACCTCTATAAAATGCATACTTTTACTTATTCTTTGTTGCTGCTTTTTAAACGCTCCTTTGCTTTGTGATCCTATCATATTTTCAACTTGAGTTAGATATAATTCGCCATTTTCTAACGTTTTAACTAGCCCAATTTTAACAAGTAAATTCATTGCAACCATTACTGTGTCGGGGCTTGTTTTAGTCAATTCCCCTAATTTTACGTGATCGTATGGTACAAGCATATTGCCTACTCGCCTAATTAATACCCCGTTTGTTTTTAAACTTTTTAAGCATAGTTTTAGATAAAATAAACTATACTCTTTGCCGTTTGGCTGCTCCTCCAACCAGTCTATAGCGTCTTCGTCGAAAAAATCTTCTTTCAACTGGAGCCAATAAAATTTTGTTGCGTCATATTTTGCCATTGCGCTTTCCTCCTTTGCAATTTCAATAATAACTTTAAATATAAAATAATGCAAACATTTTGTTACTTTTTATTTTAAAAAGGTTGCGTTATGTTACGTTATTTATAAACTACTACGCACCAGTCTTTCAAATAATCAGTTATTATATCTCTTACTAGCCAACTATTAAGCACTTTAACTGGTATTTTTGGGTTTTCGTTTTTGATAAAATCAATTGCAGCTGCTCTTGTTGTAAAATAAGTTCTTTTTTTCGTTTTTCTATTTTCAATAACAATGTAAGTCATTATATTGCTCTCTTTTCTCTAGCCCACTTTTTATAAATCTTTTCTTCTTCTTTTCTTTGCTGTATTGCTTTTTGATCTACTAATTCTGGGTGTTTAGATTGTATAAAGCGTCTTACTCTTACAATTGAGTGAATACTAGGCAATGCCTTTTCTTTATGCACTTTGAAAACGTCGCCTATTTCGTCGTCTTCTTTAATTCCAAAAGTTTTAAAAACTTCTAATATTAATATAAAATCGTCTGATCTTGCTGCTTCATTTTCTAATAAAATTGTTTTGACTATTTCAGTTGTTTTATTTAATTTTGCCATTGTTGGCCTCCTCTTCTAATCTTTTATTGTTTAAAACGTCTTGCGGCTTCACAATTGTTGCGTATGTTTTCTTAAAATCTTGCTCTAAAATCTTGTCTGTAATAATTCCTTGTATTGATTTTTCTAAGTCTTCTAATTCTTCAATACTAGCATTTTGCAGCCGTTCTCTTACTTGCTTTTTTGAATTAATACCGCTTTTATTAAGCATACTAATGATCCAATTAATAGTTAATTTATTCATTATTTCCTCCTTAGAATTTCGTGCAATAGATTGTTGCACCGCTTAAATTTGCACGTCTTAAATCTGCATTGCTTAAATTTGCTAATTCTCCACCAGCTTCATTATTAAGCCTTTTTTTGTGCTTTTCTAACATTTCTTTTAATTTTAATATTTCTTTGTATTCCATTTTTAAAACCTCCTTTTACTCTTTAAAAAATGTGCTATACATATTTTGGGTTTTTTCTTTATTCTTCTACCTCTTTTAAAATTTCTTCAAAATTATAATTTCTGTAAGGAATTTCTTTACCTTGCTTTTTAAAACATTCTTTTATAGTTTCTACACAATCAGCACAACCATTACACTTTTTCATTTCACATAAATCGCAAATTTTCATAAAACTACAACAAAATAAACCATATTGTGAGCCATATTTATCGTATTGATCGTTGCACCATTTTGTAAAAGCAACAGTCCATTTTCTTTTTTCAGTAGGCGAAATATATAAAGGGTTAATTTCTAAACTATTAATATCAAATAATCTTTCTTTTTTCATATTTCCACCTTTTAAATTCTTACCATTTTATTTTTTGACCGCAATTAGGACAGTAATTGCAATTTACTTTCAAATCTTCTTCACCACAATTTAAGCAAGTTCCCATAACAGTATCGTGTATAGGGCTAATTGCTTTTAGTCTTTTCTTTACTTTTATTGGTGTTTCTTTATCTACTACGCTTTTTATTTTTTCAATATCTTTTTCACAATAATACTTTATATCGCCATAGACATAGCCGTCTAGGCCAGCAATATAACCTAATAAATTATCTAACGCTTCTTGATATTTATTCATTTTGTACCTCTTATGAAACTAACTCTATCTTTTTAACTTGCGATTTATAAAATATTAATTGACAACCGCTTAATGTATCTAAATACTTTAACTTGTATTCTGCTGCGTAATACTTATTTTCGTTTTTTGACAGCACCCCAACTGCTTTAGATCCGTTTTTAAAAGTTATTTCAACTTTGCACCCTAAAAAGTGATTTAATAATGGATCTTCTCTATTTATTTTCATTCTTTAGCCTCCTTTTCTAATTTGTTAAGTATTTTTTCTAATTGACTAATATTTTTGCTGTATAATCTGCTATTTTTATATTTATTAGTCAATTGCTTTATTTTATTAATTAAATAACCTTTCTTTCCACTTCCAGCAATACAACCCATATAACCACCTACTTTAAAACAAATGCTTTTCTCTTTTCGTCAACTTGCTTTTGCTGCATACCTATATAGATCAACGTTTGTGCTGGTGTGCTATGGTTTAAAATTGCTTGCAAGGCCACTATATCGCCAGTTTGTTTATAAAACCAGTAGCCGTATGTTTTTCTTAACGAATGTGTGCCAATGTTATATGCTATTTTGCAACCCTCTTTCATTTGCTGCATAATGTTATAGCCCATTACCCTTGTTAATGGCTTATTAACTCCTTTACTGCTCCAGAATAAATAGTCGCTATCGTGTAAAGCGTTGCGCTTTATATAGGCCATTACTTCTTTGTAAATATCACTATTTAAAGTGATCTTGTTTTCTTTACCAGTTTTTTTATCTCGCTGATAAATATAATTGTTTTTGACTTTTTCTACAGTCAAACGTCTTAAATCGCTAAATCGTAACGCTGTATTAATACCAACAAGAAACATTAAGTAGTTTCTATCATAATTTTTTCTTTTCGCTTCGGTTGGAGCTTGATCTCTTTTCTTTTCCCAAAAATGAATACAATTGTATAAGTCGTCTTGATCTCTTATAGGGTTTACTGAACTTTGCCCCGCCTCTATTTTATAACTTCTCATATTTCCTCCTTTCAGCCCTAAAAACGGGCTATTTTTGCGTTTTTATTGTTTTGTTGTGTAATTATTGCGCTTTGCTCTTTTTTAACTTATTTCGGCCGTTTTCTTTATGTAAAAATAAAAATACTTGTGTTAATTCGTTTAATTGCTTATTTGTTATGTGCGGTATAGTGCTTATTAAATGTTTTTGTATTTTTTCTATTAAAGTTTGCTCCATTGCTTGCTTTCCTCCTTTGCTATAGCGTTTGTGAGCGTTTGAGTTGAATATTTACCCACCTTTTTATTTTCGTTCGCTTACACAAGGCTTTAAAACGTTGCGTAATGGCACATTAAACGCATACGCTTTACTTTGTTTGTTAGTTAATAGTCTTAAATGTGCTTTTGTAAGTTCCATACTTCCTCCCCAGTTAAATTAAATTGTTTTTGTACTTTATTCCAAAAATCTACGGATCCACGACGGTTACCATTTTCAATTAAATTGTAAGTCGCTAAGCTTACACCTAATAATTTTGCAGCTTGTCTTTGCGTCAAATTATTTTTAACACGTAAAACTTTTAATTCTAATCTTTTAATTTGTTCCATTTTGTTTACTCCTCCTTATATTTGTTTCATAATGACACATTATAAGCACTCGCACTCTTCACTATTCCAATAAAACGTACCACATTTTTTACAATACCTATAACCACAGCTTAACGGTTCGCCAAACAATTCAACCCAGCTATAATTTGTGTTAAATTCTTTGTTTGCTTTTTCAGTAAACTTTTTAGCTGCTGCTATGTATTCTTTTTTACTTATAAAATCTTCGTCAACATCATACAACCAACTATTATTAACTATTTCTAATTCTTTATTGCTTTCTAATCTATACGCTATCATTTTAACTACCTCCTTATTTTTCCCATTTTACTTGATTAACTTGATAGCCCTCGCTATTTTTTAAATTATCTTGTGCTTTTGCAACTTCAACCCATTTTTCAAAACTTAAAAATTCGTCACTTATAGCAAATTCATTATGATCGCCCCATTCTTTTACGTTAAAATATTCTTTTGTTAAAATTACTTCAGTACCGTAAAAGTTGTTATTAACTTGCCAGTCTTTTATAAAAACAACGTGTGTTTTATCTAATATTAAAGCATAGCCAAATTTAGTTTTAACTAAATGATCTGGAGCAATTTTTACTACGATCTTTGTTTCTTCTGCATTAACTCTTTTCATTGTAAAATACTTGTTACTGGCTTCTTTGTAATCAAGTCCAGCAAATCTAAAATTATTAAATTGTTCTTTTTGTTCTTTAGTCATTTTCTTTACTCCTAATTAATTGGTAACATTTACCATTTATTTACACTAACATTATACCACAATAATTTTACTTTGTCAATACTTTTGTTTACTTTTTTTGTATTTTTTTTATTTTTTGTAAACAAAGTGACACATTTAATAACTACTAACCTATGTTAGTAGAGTATCGTATAAAGTAAACGCTCTATCTATGTAATTGTCGGCTTGTTCCAGCGTAATATGTCCTAATTTAACAGCCATTGTAGTTTGTTCTAAAAATAGACAAAGTTTATTTTTACTTTCAACATTTTTATATGTTAATTCTTTTGATAATTTTTCGAAAATTTCTTCTAAATAAAATTTGTTATTCATTGTTAAACTCCTCCATTTGCATATACTAAATTTAATATGGTATCATTTAAATAAATGTTGCGTTGTGTAGCATTTTTTTTATAATAACACAAATAAATCACATTTAAAGGAGTGTAAATAATGGAAAATACGAACGTTAGTTCGGTAGGCCATAAAATTAAAATACTGAGGAAAACTAGAGGCCTAACCCAACAGCAACTAGCGGACAAGTTAGAAATACAACGGGCAACAATAAGTAATTATGAAATAGGTAGGCGCTCGCCTCATTTAAAAGAATTAGAAAAAATAGCAAGTGTTTTAGGCGTTAATATTGACTACTTCGCCATTGGCGACGCTACAAGCTACGATTTAATTTCACGTGCTAAATTATTATTTGAAAATGAGGAAATAAGCGTTGCAGAAAAAGCAAACATTTACAAAGAAATAATGCGCCTTTATCTACAACTTGAGGAGTAAAAGAAAATGAGTAAAATAACTGTTAATGACGTTGCAGAAGCTTTAGGCTGCAGTCCTCAAAGCGTTAGAATAGGTTTACAACGTGGTCTATTCCCTTTTGGATCCGCAATTAAAACGTCTAGTAAATATACTTATGTTATTTATGAAAAGAAATTAAAGGAGTATATAGACTTATGAGGTTGCCAAATGGTTACGGCTCGATTATTAAATTAAGCGGTAAACGTCGCAAACCTTTTGCGGCTAGAGTAACGATAGGCTATAAAGAAAATGGAAGCCAAATATATAAATATATTGGTTATTTTGAAAAACGCCAAGAAGCTTTAAAATACTTAACAGCTTATAATGAAAAACCTTATTTATTAGACAATAAAGACTTAACTTTTAATGATGTTTACAACGCTTGGAGCAAACGAAAATATGAAAATATAACTCCTCGTACCGCTAAAAATTATATAAGTATTTATAATCATTTTAAGCCATTACATAATATGGCTTTTTCGTCTATCAAAACATATCATTTACAAGAAATAATAGACAAAAATAAAAGCAACGGCACAATTAAGCATTTTAAAAGTTTTGTCAATATGCTTTATGAATATGCTTTAAAAAATGAAATAGTAGAAAAAAATTACGCAAGTTTTATAGAAATGCCAAAAGTAGAAATAAAAAAACCCAAAGTGCCATTTACTCAAAAAGAGATAAAAACACTTTGGAAACATAAAAACGAAACATTTATTAATTATATACTAATTCAGCTTTATACTGGCGCTCGTATTACTGAATTATTAGAGGTAACTTTAGAAAATATTAACTTAAAAGATAGATCCATTTATATTGCTAAATCTAAAACGCCAGCTGGTATAAGGTTTATACCGATACATAATGATATTTTAGACTTTGTTAAATTTAGTTTAGAAAATAATAAAAAATACTTATTTGAAAAAGATAAAAAGCCAATTTCTTACAACTATTACATACGTCAT
>OHFM01000705.1_pt1 | contig 12666 bp, 7 predicted proteins | sample 1567511 | NCBI WGS metagenome assembly OHFM01 (sample SAMEA3879571, study PRJEB24766) | human gut metagenome | biome: human-associated habitat; feature: feces | place: USA | collected 1985/1987
ATGGGCTTCATGGAAAACAAAGATTTCTCATAGCTGAACGCATACTCTTCCCGCATATATTTCCGTGCCAGTGTGGACATATACTCCCAGGCGCTCTCCGGTCTGCCGGGGCAATCGTTACAGTTCCCCAGAAAACCTCCCTGACAGCAGTTGCCATTCTCTCCCACACAGGGAAACTGTGGTGTCGCATCATAGCTGGTCTTATGAGGAGTAAAGGTTACCGAAGTCAGGGAATGATAACCGGTCTTTCCAAACGGCATAATGGAGAAAAAGGGACCATCCATTACCGTAAAACCGATATTCCGGATCTTATCGCTGGCTTTGCAGAGAATGATCTCGCACAGTTCATATTTCAGTCCGAAATCCTGCGTCTCTGCGCCCTTTACTTTCCTCAGGATCTGATTCACAGAAGCGTAGGTGGCATTCAGGACAAAGGGCGCCCGGTAGACCTCCTGTTTTCCTTCGTGAAGTGCCGTCACCTCATAGCAGTCCGTCTGCTTTTCGATCTCCGTGATCTTCCGTCCGAAATGCAGCTTTATGCCGGGATATTTTGCAATCTCCTCCATGAGGTAATCCCGCAAAATATGGGCATCGTACGTATATTCCTCCGTCAGGAACGCTCCATCACACAAGCCAGGCTGAAAATACTCTTCCACCGGAAGAGGTTTGCAGGGGATCCCCGCATCCTGACAGAATTTGCGGAACTCGGTTGCGTCTGTCCAGGAAAAATGGCTGGAAGTCGCGTAAATCTGCTCAAACTTCGTATGAATACAGAAGGAATAGTCCTCCACAAAACGCTTGAAATACCCCGCTGATTTCATAGCGGTGGACAGAGATCTGGGATAATGGTAGCCCATGTGAACTCTGGCCTGATTGATATATGTGGCTCTGGTAAAAGGAGCCTGTTCAATCTCCAGTACCTCTACCTGTTGTCCTTTTTTTCCACAGTACAGGGCCGCGTACAAGCCATACAGTCCCGCACCGATGATCAGTTTATCCATTTTTCCTCCTGCCGGTGACAAGTGCCAGTACATAAGGCAGCGCCAGCATCACCGGATATACATATCGCATCTGTACGGTGGGCCCGAACAACATGGTCCCGTAATAGCCTGCCACAATGGCAAGGGGCAGACAGAACCGCTTCCTGTCTACGATCACCAGCACTGCTGCCAGGGCCAGATACAGCCACAGATAGCTTCCCGGCACGAAGAGATATTTCAATACCGGAGTCCGCAGATAACTGTTGTTCTCCGCCCAGCTCTCCAGCTGTTCAAAGAGCCACGGCCATTTGCTGTCCTTGTAGATCCCTCTGTCATTCAGCGTGTCTTCTTCCCATCTGGTCTGCACATAGCTTAATCCTGCTCTGCCCTCCACACGGTTCACATCCGCATGGGTCGTATCAAACGGAGACAGGAACCCGGCATTGGTAGCCAGTGCCGCATTGATCATATCTCCCGGATACTGCGTCAGCAGGTGCAGATATACCCGGATAAATTCACCGGAACGGTAGCGTGCCACATAAGTGTTGGTATGTCTTTTGACAGGATCCGCAATTCCGGGATCATAATCCCGATACGCCTCATCCAGAATAAAATCATTGATCAGTGCTTTGTCCGCCGCATCCATGGTATTGTCATCCTCCGCAAGGACGCTGACTCCCCCGTGATAGATCATACAGCGGGATAACTGCTGGATCGGCATGCTCAGCATCTCCCGGCGGTCTCCCTGTTCCGCATGCGTGACGGAAAATACCGCAGACAGCACAAAAAGCCCTACGCAGAAAGCTGCTCCGCATACCACCAGCAGTCTCCCCCAGAGCTTCCTCGCTTTTTTTCCGAAACAAAAGGTCAGGAATGTAAAAGCCAACAATACGATCATTGCATATTTTCCGTTGTTACGGAATAAGATCATCCCCACGGTTCCCAGGGCAAACAGCAGATCCCGGATCCCGGGCCGCCAGGCATTGCGGTCTTCCCACAGCAGATCTGCGAGACTGACCAGCTGCAACAGCAAAAATACACTGAATACCGTGTCCTTGGTCATGCTGACACTCATATACCAGTGAAACGGGAAAAACATCCCCAGTAACTGAATGGCCAGCTGCCACCCTGCGGCAGTTTTCCGGTGATGCAGTACCAGCATTCCATAAGCCATGCTTCCCGAAAGCAACAGCATCTGTACTGCCGTATAGAATGCCATTCCGGCATTCACACTGCCGAAGATATGACTTCCCAGCCACAGCATCCCCTGTAGAAACAGAGTGTGCACAATGGGGTGATGATCGAAATAATAATGTTCCATGATCTGTCCCGTCTGCACCGGTGCATCATAGGCACAGATTCCGGGATAATATGCCAGATATACCGGCAGCCAGGCCAACAGCAGAAACAACAGACTTCCGAAAAATATCTGCACACCGGAGCGGCGCTGCAGCCAGGCGGAAAGGCGGGCATACCATGCAGCCTGCTTTTTCCCGGTATCTTCGGCGGTCTGTGCCCGGTTCCAAAGTCGATGCACCACCCAGGTTCCAAGAAATCCCAGAAGGCACCCCAGCACTACCGTCCACAGCAAAGTACTTCCGATGTAGCCTGCCGTCCACAGGATGTTTCCAGCAGATGCCAGATCTTTTTCTGTTTTTGCAAAAAATACAAACAGACATCCCAGAACACTCAGCAATACAACGCCTTTGCGTCTGGGAAGAATTTTCTTTTCCTGCATATTACAACCCTTTACGCACCTGATGCTCCCCATGGACGCGATTCAGGCGATATTCAAAATCTTTCCGGTCCTTGGCCGCCATGACTTCCAGCATCATACCGGCAAAAAACGACTGGATCCCCGCCAGCAGGATAAAGCCACAGGCGATCAGTGTCGGGAATCTGGGCACCAGACCGGTATTCAGATATTCCAGGAAGACCGGTACGAACAGGATCACGGAAACAGCGATCAATAACAGGGCCAGCATACCGAAAAAGTGCAGCGGCTTGTAATTTTTGTACAGCTGCATCATTTTACGGATCACACGGAAGCCATCGCTGTAGGTATTCAGCTTGGACTCACTGCCCTGGGGACGATCGCGGTATTCCACCACTACGTTTTCCACCTGCATGTTGTAGTTCACCGCGTGGATCGTCATCTCTGTCTCGATCTCGAATCCCTTGGAAAATACCGGGAACGTCTTTACAAATTCATAGCTGAAAGCGCGATAACCAGTCATGATATCCTTAATGTTGGCATGAAACAGGCTGTTGATCCCCGCCCGCATCAGACTGTTGCCGAAATTGTGGAACGGGCGCTTGTTCTCTTGGAAGTACGTGGAACTCAGACGATCTCCGATCACCATGTCGTAGCCTTCGAGGATTTTGTCCACCATAGCGGGTGCGGCGTCGGCGGGGTAGGTATCGTCTCCGTCGGACATGATGTACACGTCGGCATCGATGTCTTCGAACATGGCGCGGATCACATTGCCCTTACCCTGCCGTGGCTCCTTGCGGACAATCGCGCCCTCGCTGGCTGCGATTTCTGCAGTGCGGTCGGTGGAGTTGTTGTCATATACATAGATATCGGCGTTCGGCAGCGCTGACTTGAAGTCATGTACCACCTTGCCGATGGTGACTTCCTCGTTGTAGCAAGGCAAGAGCACTGCGACGGAAGGGTTCAGATTCTTGGACATGTTATTTACTATATATTCTGTATTGGTCTTTTTCGTTGATTATGATTAAGTCTCACAAGAAGATTTGAATCCCATTCCTGACGTCGAATAGAGGCTTTGCATGGCAGAAAATAAGATGAAAAGAAAGCATTTAATCTATGTTGACGTATTGAATATTATGTCATGCTTCGCTGTAGTCATGTTGCATGTTTCTTTGAATGTTTTCAATCCCTCTGACGCCTACTGGACACAGTCGGTTTTATTCCAGTCGATTGCCATTTTCGCTGTTCCGATTTTTTTTATGATTAGTGGCATGAACCTTATTGGTTATGCTGATAAATATGATACGAAAACATTTTTTAAGAAGAGACTGTGGCGTGTAGGCCGTGCGCTCATTCTGGCAAGTGTCTTCTGTTATATCTTATTCTGTATATTTCCGTTCTCTTTTTATGGAGCCGAGCAATATGCGAGCGGAATTGGTGTTGGAGATTTTGTATCGCGTTTTTTAACGAATTCAATAAATGACATTTATTGGTTTTTATATACTATAATTTATCTATATATGTTAACGCCGTTGTTGACTCAGATACGAAATGATAAAAATATTTTGCAATATTTGATTGTATTGCAGTTTTCTATTAGTATTTTGATTCCGTTGATTGAACGATTGGGTGTATCTAAAAAATATTTCGGGACTCTTTTCAATTGGCCGCTGTTCTCTTCGAGTGCATTGCTTTATTTTTTGTTGGGATTCTATATCGCCAATTACCTGCGGAAGTTTCCTCCCCTTTGGCTTACAGGAATCATTTGTGTAATTTCAGTTGGGGCGATGTTTTTCGGCGGTTTGTATACTAACGGATACTTCGCAGTACGCGATATTGAATACCACAGCTACGTGATTAGTACTTCTTCTCCATTGTGTGTCGTTGAGGCGGTTTCATTGTTCTTATGTGCTATGCAAGTGGAACAGCGTTTGCAGGAGATGCCTCCTACGGTTTCGCATTGTATCCGTGAGATTTCCGGTGCGTCCCTTGGCGTGTATCTTTTCCATATTTTAGTGATTAATTGGATGGGAAAGCGCAATTGGGGTAATGCATCTCAATTCTGGGGAGAACATATGGGAGTGCGAGCCATTGCTGTATATTTGGTTACGCTGATTGTTGTCGTCACATGTAGACATATTTTGATGCAGATTAAGAAAGTATTTACTAATCGGAGGCTTGACCGTGTTGCCTGAAGCAGTATTGCACGGAGATGAGAAGAAGCGATTTGCTGGATGGGGATTCCCGGTGGTACTGGGTTTTGCCTTTGCCTGCGGAACGAATGCTTCGACTGATGCGATAGTTCCGTTTAATAGACCGTACTTTTATGTGCAGTGGTTACTTTTTGCGGTCCTTTTCCTTGTGGTTTTTCAGGTTGGCTTCAAAATCGTTCAGATGGGAGCATCTAGCAGTTTGGTGAAACAGGTATCGGAGGCGAATACATCTTCGGAGAAGTCTTCGTTGCTTCTATTTGATTATGACCAATCGAAAAAAACCAAGTTCAAAGATTCTTTGAGAATTTTGGCTGCTTGGTCACCATATATCATTCTGCTTTATCCAGGTGTTTTATATTGGGATACCGGAGATCAGGTTGCGCAATTCTTCGGCATTTCCGCTTTTGGACAGAAGCCGGGTAAAATTTGGGATCATCATCCTTTCTTCGATACCTATTTATACGGAGGATTCATTTGGCTTGGTCGTGCAATTACCGGCAGCTATAATGTGGGGATTTTCCTATATGCCATAGCACAGTGCGTTTTTGTTGCAGTTGCACTCGCGTGTTGGCTGAGTTACTTAAAGGAACGCGGCGTCGGACGTCTTTCATTAAAAATATGTACCATGTTCTTCTGTTTTTTCCCGATCTTCCCCATAGCGTTTATGAGTTTGTCGAAAGACATCACGCATGCTGCGTTCTTTATAGCGTGGCTTCTGATGTTCATGCGCTTAGTGGATTCGAAACTTGAAAAAATCAAGCAGCCTTCTTTCTTCTTCGGTTTTCTAATTCTTGGGTTATGTTCTTCCTTGAGCAAGAAAATGGGAATGTATATCATTCTGTTCTGTTTGATTATTCTCATTTTTGGTAAATTCAGGATACGATTCAAGGCAGTGGTTGCGGGGATTGCCGCATTTCTTTTTATAATCGTCAGTATCGTTCTGCCTAATTATTATTATCCGAAGGCGAATATTGTTCCTGGAGGTGGACAGGCTGCATTCGCGATGCCGATTGAGCTCTTGGGCCGTTCGGCTCACGCGTATCCTCAGGATGTTACCGATTCAGAAAAGAAAGCCATTGAATCGTATCTGGTATATTCTTGGGATCAGATTAGCGCGCAATACAATCCGTATATTGCCGATCCTGTTACGGGATACAAGTTACGAAAAGGGGCTTCTGCGCCGGATTTCCTCAAGGCCTGGTTAAAGATTGGTTTGAGGCATCCAATGACATATATCAATGGTTTTGTCTGTCTTGAATCCGGATGGATCTCTTTTTCTGGAAATGATAAATCTTCTGTTTCCTATAATGATGTAAAAGAATGGGTACAATATCCAGTGCAGTTGCAAATGGATGCCAGCGTATACACTGTCGCGAATGAAGACACTCTCGGTAAGCTAATTCCCAATAAAGACAAGAATTGGGCACAGGAAATAGTCGGCAGCATTACTTCTATGCTGGAATCGATTCCTGTGGTGAATGTTCTTACCTATGTGGCTTTTTGGGTATCGGTGTTTCCTACGTTTATCGCTTACCTGCTATGGCGTAAGCGTAAGGAATATGTGACAGCTAAAACGATGTTCCAATTACTGCCTTACTTCGTATCGGCAGCTTCGCTTTTCGTTTATCCTGTATCCCGTGTAACGAGCGGTGGACATGGTGGAGATGCGACGAGATACATGTTCCATACATTGCTGCTTGCGCCTATCGTGATGGGTCTTTTGCTTTCGTTGAAGAAAAAGCCCCAAAAATAAATAGACGGAGTCTCTGCAAAAGACAATCGGGGCGTAAGACCGAGATCATCTCAGCCTTACGCTTACCCCGATTGTCTTATCGCCTGCCGCGGGCCACTCGTGCGATGGTTTTCAACGCGTCACGGCGTTTGGAACCAATTGGCATTAACGGGTCTACAAACTTGCGGATTGGATTGTTCTCACCCACTGCACGCTCGTGTTTCATCCGGGAATTGCCAGGAATCTGCGGCTCGTTCGCCAGCACTACGCGCTTGATTAGGCGTTCATAGAATGGGGTCTCACGCGCGTACCTCCAGTAGATGGAGGCGAAATCGCAATCCGGATCAGTCCAAGGCTTCTGGAAGCCGGCATAATGGATGATCTGCGGATTGCTACGCGACTTCATATATGCGTCGTAGATATCGTTCGGCGCCTGCGTGAAGAGATTGCCCACGCGGCCGCCGCAATCGTGAACCACATTCCATTCCCACGGCAGATACATCACGTTCCCTTCGCAGTGCGCGTTGAGCACGTCCTGGTCGTTGTAGATGAAATTGGGATTCGAGGCGTAGGTAAGCCACTGCTCGATGGTGTAATGCTCACGCATCGCCTTGGTGTTGAGCACCAGCACGCCAGCTTGGAAGTAATCGTATGGATTCTTCATCTTCAGCACGGTTTGCGCGTAGCCCATGCGTTTGCCGTGCTTCACGTTGAGATTGGCGAGGAAGTCGATGTCTCGAATCGCGCCGAGCATCTTGCCCTGCAAATCGATGTTGTAAAGCTTCGCGATATCGCCGTTGATGATGATGTCGGAATCGAGATACAGCACCTTGTCGTAGAACGGCAGAACCTTCTGAATCAGGAAGCGGTAATACGTCTCCACACTGATATGGGCGTTATTGGTGGCAAGATTGTAGCCAGCAAGTTCGCGGTCCACGTTGGTGAACCTCAGATTCATATTCGGGAACTGCTTGAAGAAGCCACGCAGACGTTCCTGCTTGTCCCATGCGATGTTGCGCTGCAGCACCGTCACATCGTAGAAGTAATGCGGACCGGCGTTCTTCATGGCTGAATACACGGTGGTGGTCAATTGAGGAACATAATTGTCATCCGCTGCGAACACCACCGGAACGATTGGCTTGTCGGTAATGTCAAGCGGCTTGAGCTGCTCCGCTGGCTCCGGATTGGTGAAGTGGACGCACTGTAGTTCCTTAAACTTCCAGTTGGAACCGATACGCTTGTGATGCAGCAGGTAGATGTTGAGCAGACGTTCGGACAGATGACCCGGCGTACGCAGGGCCTCCTTGCTGTATGTGCTGTAGTCGGTGTTTTTATCGAACTCCTCAAGAATGGGGAACATCCATTTGCAATAGTCGAAGAAGATCTCCTTCTTCATGATGAACATGTTGCAGAAGCAGGCTTTGTCGCCGTTGAAGAACGCCTGTGCATCCTGCTTGTAGTCGGGATACATGCTGCACAGGATCTGGTAGCAACGCTTCAGATCATCGTCATGCAGCAGGGGAGCGGCTTCCCACAGCGCGCGTGGAGTGCCGTGCTTATCGATGATTTTTTCGAGATTGCCGAATGGCGTGGTGATGACGTCATACTGCTTCACCACGTTGGCGATGTTTTCGTCATCCAGGCCATACTTCTTTGCCGCGGCGGCATCGATGTAGTCGTCCATGATTTCGCCGTAGGGATTTTCCTCATGCGGAGTGTCCGAGAAGTCGAAGTAACGGCGGTAATGGCAGAAACCGTAGTAGTCGGCGTCGATGTTTTTCCAAGCCCAATATTGCGTGGTCAGTTCGCAGTAACGCGGATTGAGATCGGCGATATTCTCGCCTTCATCATCGTGGAATGCCCAGGGGAAGCGATAGTTCTTCGGTCCGACCTGCACCGGCTGCATGATGGCGCTGTCGAAGGTGTCAACGTTTTTGTGAGTGGTGACGAAGATGCGGATGCGCTGTTTGTTATATTCCTTGATGGTTTTCGCCGCTTCGATTCGTTCGTTGAGGTCGTGCATATGAATGGACGCAAGCCGCTTCATCTCGAGGAAACGAACGACATCGACCCCTTTCGCATTCAGTGGCAGTATGCAATTGTTCGCGATATCAAACCATGCTTCCAGCTTGGAGATGTCGGAAGTGGAGTTTCCTTTGACGATTCGGTCATAGGCATCATCACGTACGAAACGGTACAGTTCACGTCCTGTAATGGCCGGACCAAACACGGCCCCCATTTGCTTGGCGGCCTCAGCTTTCTCCTCTTCCGGAACCCTGACCTTCCAATCATTGGCAAGGATCTCAGTCGCCTTACGTTGGAAACCTTGTGCGCAAGCGTGAAGCATGTCAGAATGCTGCGCGTCGGCGAATTCGTAGGCTGCATCGAAATCGGCCTTGAAATGGCCGCAATAGCGGGCATACTTCGCAGCATCAATCATATTGGTGCCGCTGATACCACGGCCGTAGTAATACACGTATCCACGGCATTCCTTGAAGGAATGGTAGCTATTGGCGAATGCCGAAACCACAAAGCACTCGTAGCCGTCCTGGGAGCGGCCCAGGCGGTCGCGGGTCATGGCTTTAAACGCTTCCTTCAGCATGGAAGTCTTGTACAAACGTTGGGTCACGCGCCAATCAACCTTATATCCGCGATCCTCGTCGAAAATATCGCGGACAATGTCTTCTCCGGTGGAATCAGGCGTAGGAGTGTTGTTGAAGGTTTCGAAGGCCTGGCGCTCGTTTTCCAGTAGCTCGTTGGCGGCGACAACAGTAAGGCCGTAATGCAGCACGTCTACGGGGTGTTTGTCGATTTCCGCGGCAAGCTGTTCGCACATGTCCGGCTTGAGAGCATCATCGCCATCCAGGAAGAACGTATATTCCCCCGAAGCGTTTTCTACACCGGCCATACGAGTGCGGTGTGTGCCCATATTCGGGTTGTTAGTTACTACTCGAATGCGTGGGTCCTGTTCGGCCGCCTGCGCTGCGATTTCTCCGACATTGTCTGGGCTTGCATCGTTCACGACAATCGCTTCGATGTCGGAGAAAGTCTGATTCCGTACCGAATCAAGACATTCCTGCAAATAATCGCCGACATTGTATGCGGGAATGACGATTGAAATCTTAGGCATTGACTCTTCCTTACTAGCCGCGGTCCTATTCACTCGCTGGTAACAGTGTACTGTTCAACTTCGAAAAGCACACGTCGGGCTACTATGTGACAAGTGCGGAACAAACGTGAGGAGAGGATTGTGCTGTCTGATTGGTTTCGAGTTAAGAAAAACAGGTTGCGTCGTGCGGGCACGCATGTTTTGCGTGTTGTAAAGCATCGGCGTCCTCGAATCATCGTCTCCATGACCTCTTATCCCGCACGTATCAATACCGTGCATCTGGCGATTCGTTCGTTGCTTGCGCAAAAGGTATTGCCTGACAAAATCGTGTTGTGGCTTTGTAAATCGGATTTTCCGAATCGTGAGGCCGATTTGCCGCAGAGCTTGCGCGATGTACTGTGGCACGACGTTGAAGTGCGTTGGGTTGATGATGACCTGAAGCCGCATAAGAAATATTTCTGGGCTTTGCAGGAATTCCCTGATGATTACGTCATCACCACCGATGATGATTTGCTGTACCGCAATACGATGATTGGCGATCTGCTTGCAGCGCATGAAGCCCATCCTCATGCGGTTGCCGCCGTGCGTACGCATTTGATTATGTTCAACGAGGACGGCTCCCGTACTAATTATGAGGATTGGATCTATGAGGCACCTCATTACCATCCTGCGCTTGTAGGTGTGCCGTCCATGCGGATTTTCGCCACGAATGGGGCAGGTACGCTGTATCCGCCGCATGTGATGCCGCAAGAAACGTTTGATGCTGGGATGATTAAGAAGACCTGCCTGACTGCGGATGATTTGTGGCTGAAAGTCATGCAGGTCAAAGCAGATATTCCTGTGGTTGCGGCTACGGATGATCAACTGCTGAATTATGTGCCCGGCACGCAGGGTGAGGAAGCGCTATGCCATCAAAACACCGAAAGCGGCGTAAACAACATCGTGCTAAAGACAATTCTGGAAGAGCTGCAAGCCAAAGGTGTGCTGGCTGACGATTTCGACAAGCTCGTTGCTGATTCCAGCCTAGATGCTCTGATTGTTTGAGTGGACGGTTCGAGACCGTCCACTCAAACAAATATCTCAGGCGTAGTGCCAACGAGGCTTGTTGTCACCGCTGGCTACTTTGCAAACGATCAGCTTGCCATTCCTAGCATCGTGATCCGTCTTATTCAGATCAGCTTTTTTGCAGAATTCACCTGCTTTATGAGTGCCATAAACCGGATCATTCGGTTTGGGCTGCGGATTGTCTGGTTTGGGCTGCGGATTAGGCGTTGGCTGCGGAACGTATTCTCTGTCGCTCAGACCAAAGCTGCTGGAAATTGCATTGAACGTTGCCGGGCCAATGGCGTTCTGCCCGCCGAGGACGTACACGGACCCAACATTCGGCAGCATGGATGATGCGTTGACTGTTGGGGAGGAAGCGTTTTGGGCAAGCAGCAGCACTGTCTTATTGATACCGGCAAGGGCGCTTCCTGAAAGTGCGTCCGGGAAATTAGCTCCAGTGGCGTATACGACGCTAGAAGGATTAAGCGAGAGATTATTCAGCGTGAACATGCCGATTTCCAAGCTGGTTTCATAGCGAGTTGTTCCCTGTATCCTCGAGGTTGCAACGCCTATGGATCGGAGCTGCTGCTCGACGGATGAAGGAACCGCGTTTGTTCCGCCGACGATGATTGCAGATTGGAAATCCTTGAGCGCGGCAAGGGATTCTTCATCAAGCCCCGACTGAGAGCTCAGGAAGAAAGGCGCGGATTGCATGTATGAATATGGTGATGCGGAAAGCGCATCGGCAAAGTTAGCGCCAGTGGAAATAATGGCGGTCTTAGACTCCGCTCCGAGCTTGGTGAGTTCGCTATAGATTTGATATGCGGTATCAAAGCGAGTGTTTCCTGCAAGTCGTCTAATGGTTGCCGACGGGCGAGAAGCCTGGATTGCTTTTTCAGCGTTGTTTGAGACCGCGTTTGTGCCACCGATAATGTAAATCGTATCGGCATCAAGCCGATCAAGTTCGTTGGCTGTTGCGTTGGAAAGCGTTTTGGGGTCAGTGAGCAGAATCGGCGCATTGAGATGCCCCGCGAGGGAAGAGGCGGCAAGTGCGTCTGGGAAGCTGCTTCCTGATGCTACGACTGCGGCTTTGGATGCAGCAGAAGGGAATGCGGTCTGCGACACCATTGCCATGGTCTCATATCTGGTGCTGCCGGATATTCTGGTAATCGATGTGGCCGATGCATTAGCTGTCAATCCTGTCCCAGCAAAAGCGGCAGAGGCCAAGAAAATGCTAGATAACACAGCGGTGATTCTTTTGAAACGGGTGGCAGTTTTCCGGTTCACGGTTCTTCCCCTTTCCTCATTGATTGGTAATTGTCTAAAAGTATAGAAGGGTAATTCCTCTAGCGCGATTATCCTCCATTATGAGTGAGAGGACGGCATTGAATGGTACGACTTGCAAAACATGTGACGGGCTTTTTGGGAATGTTGATAGTTGTCGTTTTTCTTTTTCAAGGTGCTGCCACGGCAAGCGCGGATGAAGGGGAGAACGCGCAATCTGCGTTACAGTCGTTGGCTGTAATAAAGCAGACTGACGATTACCGATCGTCGGAACGTGCGGAATTATTCGGTACATGGCTTCACAGCAAGACTCTTGGCGGTAATGCGACTACCCGAGACGATATTTTGAGCCGTGACCTGAAGAATGTCACATATACCAATGATCATCATGTCGCGACAGGCGTCCTGAATGATCCCTATACCGGCGAGACAATCGCATTTCAGCGCGGACAGGGCACTTCGAATGCGGTACAGATAGACCATGTCGTTGCTGTCGGAGAGGCATATGAAAGTGGTGCCGATTATTGGACCAAGGAGCAACGTGTCGCTTATGCGAATGATCCATATGTGCTACTTGCAGTGAAGGGGTC
>OHFM01000708.1_pt1 | contig 12625 bp, 10 predicted proteins | sample 1567511 | NCBI WGS metagenome assembly OHFM01 (sample SAMEA3879571, study PRJEB24766) | human gut metagenome | biome: human-associated habitat; feature: feces | place: USA | collected 1985/1987
ATTCCCTGATGGTGGAACTGACAGGAAATGGTTCAAAAGTAGATGCGTTTCTGGAACTATTGGAAGGTTATGAGATTCTTGAACTTGCAAGAACAGGTATAACTTCACTTGAAAGAGGAGAAGGCTCATTTACCGATGATATATAAGTTCGATATTTATATACATTATATTATAATTTATTGACGAAAAGGGTGATAGCTATGAGTATGACAATGACTCAAAAAATCTTGGCTAAACACGCAGGGCTTGAAAGTGTTGTTGCCGGCCAGCTTATTGAAGCGAAGCTTGATATGGTTCTTGGTAATGATGTTACTTCCCCGGTTGCTATTAACGAAATGACAAAATTCGGTAAAAATTCCGTTTTTGATAAAACTAAAATTGCGCTTGTGCCCGACCATTTTTCTCCCTGCAAGGATATTAAAGCGGCTGCAATGTGCAAAACCATGCGTGATTTTGCACGCGAAAACGAAATTAAAAACTATTTTGAAGTTGGCCGTATGGGCATTGAGCATAGCCTGCTGCCGGACAACGGGCTTGTTGCGCCGGGCGAAATTGTTATTGGCGCGGATTCGCACACTTGCACTTACGGTGCGGTAAACGCTCTTTCTACCGGCATGGGCTCCACCGATATAGGCTGCGCCATGGCGAGCGGCACCAGCTGGTTTAAAGTACCGGCTGCCATTAAGGTTGAACTTACCGGCAAGCTGCCGCGCTTTGTAAAAGGCAAGGACGTTATTTTAACTTTAATCGGCATGATTGGCGTTGACGGCGCGCGTTACCAGTCACTGGAGTTCTGCGGCGACGGCGTGGCTGAACTTGAGATGGCAGACCGCTTTACCATTTGCAACATGGCGATTGAAGCAGGCGCCAAAAACGGCATTTTCCCGGTGGACGAAAAAACAAAAGCCTACCTTAAAGGACGCGTAGACCGTGACTGGCAGGGCGTTGAGGCTGACGCCGACGCAAGCTATGTGCGCGAAATTAAAATTGAACTTGATAAGCTTGTGCCTGTTGTTGCTTACCCGCACCTGCCGGAAAATACGCATCCGGCAGCAGAAGGGCGCGATATTAAAATCGACCAGGTTGTTGTGGGCAGCTGCACCAACGGACGCCTTGAAGATTTGGCGCAGGCTGCGGAAGTGCTGAAGGGGCGCAAGGTTCATCCTTCCGTACGCTGCATTATCATCCCTGCAACGCAGGAAATTTATAAAGAAGCCATGAAACTTGGCTATATTGATACCTTTATTGATGCCGGTGCGGCTGTTTCCACCCCGACCTGCGGGCCGTGCCTTGGCGGGTATATGGGCATTCTGGCTGCGGGTGAAAGGGCTGTTTCCACAACCAACCGCAACTTCCGCGGGCGTATGGGCCATGTAGACAGCGAGGTTTACCTGGCAAGCCCGTACACGGCGGCTGCAAGCGCAGTAACCGGTTATATTACCAGCCCCGAGGAGGTAATGAAATGAGTAAAGTTTGGCGTTATGGCGACCATGTAGATACGGATGTTATCATTCCGGCAAGATATTTGAATATCAGCGATTTTAACGAACTGGCAGAACATGCCATGGAAGATTCCAAAGAAAATTTAACCGTTAATTTTGCCGCCAACGTAAAGCCGGGCGACATTGTTGTGGCAGGCAAAAACTTCGGCTGCGGCTCCAGCCGCGAGCACGCGCCCATGGTGCTGAAGGTTAAAGGCGTTAAGTGCATTATTGCCGACAGCTTTGCGCGTATTTTTTACCGCAACGCCATCAACATCGGCCTGCCGGTGCTGGAAATTGGCACCGACGTGGAAAAAATTGAAGCCGGTGACGAGCTTGACGTGGATATGGCCAAAGGCGAAATTAAAATTGTCAATAAAAACATTACCATTAAAACTAAACCGCTGCCGGAATTTATTCAGAAAATTGCCGACTGCGGCGGGCTGATTAACTACCTTAAAGGAGAACAATAATATGAAGATAACTTTACTGCCGGGCGACGGTATCGGCGTGGAAATTGTTGATGCAGCCGTTGAAGTACTGGACGCAGCGGCAAAAAAATATAACTTTACCGTTGAATACGATAAAAAACTGATTGGCGGCGCGGCTATTGACGCTTTCGGCACGCCGCTGCCGGAAGAAACGCTGGCAAGCGCCAAAGCAAGCGACGCAGTGCTTCTGGGTGCGGTAGGCGGCCCGAAATGGGATAATGTTGACCCTTCCATCCGCCCGGAAAAAGGTCTTTTAAACATCCGTAAAGGGCTGGGGCTGTACTGCAACCTGCGCCCGATGAAGGTTTCCAAATATACGTCGCATCTCAGCCCGCTGAAAACAGAACGTGCCGAAGGTGCTGACCTTTTAATTGTACGCGAACTGACTGGCGGCATTTACTTTGGCACGCATAACGAAGCACATCTTAACGCCGACGGCGTGGAAGAAGCAAGTGATATTGAAATGTACACCCGCCCGGAAGTAGAGCGCATTGCCCGTTTTGCCTTTGAAGCGGCGCGCAAGCGCAGCGGCAAGGTAACCAGCGTTGATAAAGCCAACGTGCTGGGCAGCAGCCGTATGTGGCGCAAAATTGTTACCGAAATGCGCGACAAGGAATACCCCGATGTTGAACTGAACCATTTTTATGTAGATAACTGCGCCATGCAGCTGGTGCTGAACCCGAAACAGTTTGACGTTGTTTTAACCAATAATATTTTCGGCGATATTTTAAGCGACGAAGCCAGCACCATTGCCGGAAGCATCGGCTTGCTGCCGAGTGCAAGCCTCGGTGACGGCGCAGGCATGTATGAGCCTATCCACGGCAGTGCGCCGGATATTGCGGGGCAGGGCATTGCCAATCCGCTGGCTACCATTTTAAGCGTTGCCATGATGCTGCGCTATTCGCTGAACCAGGACGCAGCGGCAGACGCAGTGGAACGCGCAGTTGACGAAGTGCTGGAAGCAGGCTACCGCACGCCTGACCTGTGGGCGGAAGGCCTGAAGAAAGTAAGCACTGCCGAAATGGGTAAGCTTGTAGCAGAAGCAGTAAAATAAAGCAGCCGTAAAATAAGGGAAACACAGATAAATTAGAGATATTATAAACAGTTATAAATAAGGGAAAGAAAAAAGGGTTATGCGCCTCGTGTGCGTAACCCTTTTTAAACTTTATTTTATTCTGACATATCCAACTTTTTCTGCAATTTCTTGTCCCTGCGGAGATTGCATCCATTTCAAGAAAGATTGCAGATGAGGCTTGGTGTTGCTTTTTAAAGTAATGGCGTAAAGATTTGTTGTAAATGGGTATTTCCCGCTGCGGATGTTTTCGTCAGTGGGGTACACACCGTCGATGGCAAGCATTTTTACCGGCGCGTCTTTGCGCCCCAGCATACCTGTTAAAAAGAACTTGAACGAAAAGCCCAATGCCCCGGCCTCGCCGTTGTAATTAGCGACTTGCGTACCAATTCCTCCCATATCGCCGATATATTCTTCTTTTAGCGGTTCCATTATCGGCGTATCGCCCATAATGTGCTGCAATAGCGTCTGGCTGCCGCTACCTTCCGGGCGCTGAAAGGCTAAAATGCGACGGTCATCTCCGCCAAGCGGCTGCCAGTTTTTTGTTTTGCCGTTGTAAATGTCTTTTATCTGCTGTGTAGTTAAATTATCAACCGGGTTAGCGCTGTTTACGAAAAATACAAAAGCTTCTTTTGCTATGGGGGTAAGTACAAGTTCTTCGCCCCAAGCAGCGGCTTCTAACTGCTGCTGTTTTGATGGCATTGCGCCGAAGAAAATATCACAATTTTTATTGATTAAATCTGTAAAAGCATAAACTGTGTTGTTAAAAGCAATGTATTTTTCAAATTCGGCGTTAATTTTGTCTTGCTCATGCCACTGTAAGGTGTTCCGGTTATATTGGTATTTGGCAATGCCGTCATAGCAGGCGTTGGCATAGGCTGAGTAGACTGGGTAAGCGGCTTCGGCACCGTCAAGCCTCAGCCATTCTTCCTGCGCAAGCTGCAAAGTGCTTATTTCGTTTAGCTTGGGCAAAATGTTGTCGGGATTAGTTATTTTGTATTTTTTCAGGTCAACGCTGCTTAATCCGTTTTCGTAAGCAAAGTTGTGAGAGCGAATGACATTGCCGTTATTAAGCGTGCAGTTTATGGAAAAGCCGCAAAAAAGAAAACAAACGGCGGTGCAAAGCGCAGGCATGCCAAATGGCAGTTTAATGCCTCGCAACACATGAATATAACGCACAAAAAAGGCAAGCGGAATGAAATTGGAAGCGAAGAATATAACAACTAAGTAATCCAGGTGGCTGGTTAAAGTAATATAATAAATTATAACAGAAAGGTGCAGTAATGCGGGCAGCGGCAATACAGCCGATAAGGATTCTACCGAGGCTTTGGTAAAGTAAAAGCAAAGCGTAAAAACGGCGGCTGACGAAAGCATTGGCAGAATACCGGCGGCAGAGAGATATGATAAATTTCCTTCATAATTTAATAACGTTTTACACCAGTAATATTTAAAGAATTTATAAAGTGCAAATAGTGCAAGCGATAGAAAGGTGTAAAATAAAATTACTGAAAGGTAAAAACCGGCATCATTGCCAAACGCGGCAGTTATATAATTGTAAAAGTTGTGCGGTAAACCTAAAATAAATATAATGCCTAAAGCAATGAAAATAGCGCCAAGTACAAAAAACAGCTGATTATATAGCCAGTATTTAGTTGCCAACTTTAAAAAATTCTTCATTATTTTCACCGCTCAGCTTTGTATGTTTTATAATTTTATTATAGCATTATTATGCGATAAGAACAGCAGCAAAAAATTGCTTATTTTCGGGCAGCATAATATTAAGCACTTCTGCCTGTTGCCAAAAAATTTTTAATGTGCTATACTTACATCAATCTGTTTAACGCCGGTTAAGCAGGTGCCTTTATTTATGTATCGCAGGCCTTAGAAGATACATAAATAAGGGCATTTTTTGTTTTAACCGCATTTTTAAGGAGGTTTTTAATTTATGGCATGGTTCGATTTATTTATAGCGGGTATTTTTGAGGTTGTATGGTCTACCTGTTTAAAATATTCGCACGGTTTTACCAATGTAATGTTTACGGTTTTAACCTTTATCGGCATGGGGTTCAGTTTCTGGTTTCTGGCGCACGCGGTTAAATCGCTGCCAATGGGCACGGCTTATGCTATCTGGACTGGCATTGGCGCGCTGGGCGCCGTTATAGTAGGCGTTATTTTGTTTAAGGAACCGGTTACGCTGGTGCGTTTATTTTTTGTGGCAATGCTTTTAACAGGCATTATCGGCTTAAAACTGACATCCGGCCAATAAATTAAATAAGCAAGGCTTATGCAGAGCTGCCGTTATTAGCGGCAGCTTTTTTATTATGCGCTGCCCGTTTTGGGCAAATGTATCATTTGATACGGAAAATTTTTGTATACAAAATAAAAGACAGATGTGTTTGCATTTTTCTGAATAATGTGTTAAATTAATGTTAAATATTAGTTAAATAAAAGTAAAAATACAGTTAAATTTTTAACTTTTATTTTGACGCACAATATTTTAATCTGCCTTGGTGTTACGCATGGCAGGAAAATTAAGGAGGTTTTATGATGTTAAAGAAAACAACGTTGTGGCTGCTTTCTGTGATGATGCTGTTAATGATGCTGGTTGCAGGCTGCGGCGGCGGAGAAGAAAAGAAAGCTGCCAATGACAGCCAGAAGCTCATCGTTTACACATCCATGAAGGAATCGCTTATTAAAGGCATTGTAGACGGCTTTAAAAAAGCCAACCCCGGCATTGATGTTGACTACCAGTCTGCCGGTGCAGGCAAGCTGATGGCTAAAATTGCCGCAGAACGCCAGAGCGGCAAAATTTTGGCCGACGTTATCTGGACAAGTGAAGTTCCTGACTTCTATAACATGAAAAACGAAGGCATTCTTTTAAATTACAAGAGCCCTGTTGAACCCGAAACCGTAAATCCGTTCAGCGATTATGACGGCTCTTTCCATGCAGCACGCCTTGGTACTCTTGGCATTGTTATTAATACCGATAAAATTAAAACCGCTCCTACCCAGTGGTCTGATTTGATGAAACCTGATTTTAAAGACCGTTTCGGCATTGCCAACCCGGCTCTTTCCGGTACTTCTTACATGAGCGTTGCGCTTCTGGAAAAACAGTTCGGCTGGAAATTCTTTGAAGACATTAAAGCCAACGGCGGCCGTATCGGCAAAGGCTCCGGCCAGGTTATCGACGATACTGCTTCCGGCGAACTTTCCGCAGCTTTGGCAGTAGACTATATTACCAATGCTAAAATCGAAAAAGGCGCACACCTGCAGCTTTGCTATCCGCCCGAAATGCTGGTAGTTCCGAGCCCGGTTGCTATTTTTAAAGACAGCGCCAAAGCTGAAGCAGCTAAAAAGTTTGTAGATTATCTGCTCAGCAAAGAAGCACAGACTCTCGTTGCACAGCAGGGTACCATTCCTGTACGTGAAGATGTAGAAATTCCGGCTAAATTCAATCTGCCTGCTCCGAAAGAAGCTTTGGAAAAATCCATTAAGATTGACTACATTGAAGCAATTAAAACCAAAGAAGACACCATTAAGAAATTCTCTGACATTATGCAGATGAAACAGTAGTTCTGGCATAAGAAGGCTAATTAAATAATGGGCTAAGAAAGGCGGCGGAGCGGGGTTGCCCGTTTCGCCGTTTTTGCAGTTAATACATTTACAGGAGGTTGCCTTATGGAAGATATCATTAAGGTTGAAGGCGTTGCCAAAGCCTATGGCAAGCATCAGGTACATAAAGGCCTTGACCTTGGCATAAAAAAAGGCGAGTGCTTTACTCTGCTCGGCCCTTCCGGCTGCGGCAAAACGGTTTTGATACGCCTTATTGCCGGGCATGAAGTTCCGGATGAAGGCCGTATTATTATTGATAATACCGTTGTTGCCGACAGCGCCAGCGGTGAGTATATTCCGCCCGAAAGGCGCGGTTTGGGCATTGTGTTCCAGGATTATGCGGTTTGGCCGCACATGACGGTTTACGATAACATTGCGTATCCGCTGAAAATGGAAAAACGCCCGAAAGAAGAAATTGATAAATTAGTAATGAAGATGATTGATATTGTCGGCATGAAAGGGCTCGATAAGCGCCTGCCTTCAGAGCTTTCCGGCGGGCAGCAGCAGCGTGTTGCACTGGCGCGTGCACTGGTTGCAGACCCTTCGGTTATGCTTCTGGATGAGCCGCTTTCCAACCTTGACGCTAACCTGCGTGAGGAAATGCGCTTTGAGATTAAGGCTTTGCAGCGTCGGTTCGGCATAACGGTTATGTATGTAACGCATGACCAGGAAGTTGCTCTTGCCATCAGTGACCGCATTGCCATTATGGACAACAACGGCCATATCCGCCAGATTGGCACGCCGTACGAAATTTTTGAAAAACCTGCCGATTTATTCATTTTTAAATTTATGGGCATTGCCAATTTCCTTGGCGTGCGCGAAGAAAACGGCGCTTACCTTGTCGGCAGCGGCACGCAGCAGGTGCCGTGGGAAAAACCGCAGGGTAGCGGCATTAAAAACTGGGTTGCGGCTTTCCGTCCGTCGGATGTTATTATTACCCGCGGTGGCACAGGCTTGAAGGGCGTTATTAAACGTGCCAATTTCCTTGGCGCAACCATGGACTACATGATTGAAATTGACGGTGAGCATCTGCGTACGGAAATTGTAACGCATGAAGCGATTTCCGAAGGGCTGATGTTTAACGAGGGCGAGGAATGTGTGGTTAATTTCCGTGCCCTGCACTGGTTTGATGCGGCTCAGCTGAAGGAGGTGGAAGAATTATGAGTACAATTAAAAAAGATTCCGGTTTTGGCGTAGCCCAGATAATTCTTTTAATTTCTATTGCCGTACTGGTTATTTTTGTTGCGTGGCCTGTACTTTTAATTCTGTTTAACGCCTTTTTTGTTGACGGCACTTTTAACAGCAGCGACTTTTACGCTGTACTTACCGAGCCTGAAACTTTCCAGGCATTGAAAAACTCGCTGATTATCGCCAGCATGACGACGATTGGCAGTACAATTGTAGGTACGTTTTTTGCGTGGCTTGTTACACGTACCGACCTGCCGTACAAAACCTTTATGAAGAGCCTGTTCCTTGTGCCGTTTATGCTGCCGAGCTTTATCGGCGCTTTGGCGTGGAAGATGCTGCTTTCTCCGAACTCCGGCTATATTAATACGTTCTTTATGGAAACCTTTGGCCTTACGGAACCTGTATTTAATATTTACAGCTACTTCGGCATCAGCCTGGTAGAAGTTATGTACTTATTCCCGTTTGTATTTATACAGGTTTGCGGCGCGCTGGAACGCATGGACCCGACTTTGGAAGAATCGGCGCGTATTTCCGGTGCCGGCCTGTTTACCATTACCCGCAAAATTACCATTCCGCTGGTGCTGCCTTCCATTATGTCGGGCGCGCTGCTGATTATGCTGTACTCCATGGCACATTTCGGAACGGTTGCGGTACTTGGCATTGAGCAGGGCATTTACAACATCCCGACGCTTATTTACGAAAAAATTCACCAGAGCGGCGGCAGCTTCGATTCTATCCGTACCGGTACGGTACTTGCAACGGTGCTTGTTGTAACGGCTGCGCTTATCATCTGGGCACAGCAGAAGGTTTTGAGCCGCGGCCATTATCAGATTATCGGCGGCAAGAGCTTCCGCCCGATGGAACTGAAACTGCGCGGGCTGCGTTATCCGCTGCTGTTCTTCTGCCTGGCTTATATTGGCTTTACCATTCTTCTGCCTACCGTGGTTATCTTCCTCGTTGGCGGCGTAAGCACTTACGGTTTGCCGCTTACCTGGGAAAACCTGTCGCTTGATAACTACAAATACATTCTGTTTGAATACGAAGTAACCAAAGACGCTATCTTCAACAGCGTAACTTTAGGCCTTGCAGCAGCAGTTATTACCATGTTTGCAGGCGTAATGATTTCTTACGTTATTGTTAAGATGAAAGTACGCGGCAAAGGCATTTTGGAATTCCTCGGCATGCTGCCGTTCTCCGTACCGGGCTCCGTTATCGCGCTGGGCGTTATCCTGGCGTGGAGCGGTAAATTTGGCATCAACCTGTATAACACGGTTTGGATTATCCTCGTTGCCTATATTGCCCGTTATATGGCATTCAGCTTAAAGGCTAACAGTGCCGCGCTGGAACAGGTACACGATTCTTTGATGGAAGCATCGCGTTCCTGCGGCGCTACCATGTGGCAGTCCTTAAAAGATATTGTTATTCCGCTGGTTCGCCCGGGTATGATTAGCGCGTTCTTCTTAATCTTTCTGCCGGCACTGCGTGAACTAACGGTATCCATTATGCTGTATGCGCCTACCACAAGAACTATCGGCGTTGCCATTTATACTCTTAACGAGGACGGCGAAACCGTTATGAGTACCGCGCTGGCTGGTATCGCCCTTATCATCATCGTCTGCGGGCAGATGCTGATTAACCATTTTACCAAGAAAGTGAGTGAGTAACCGTCATGTCTTATATACGCTTAGTTAACGTTACAAAACGCTTTGGCAATGTTACTGCCGTAGATAACCTGAACCTTGAAATCGGCAAAGGCGAGTGCTTCTCCATGCTTGGTCCTTCCGGCTGCGGAAAAACAACTACCCTGCGTATGGTGGCAGGCTTTGAGGATTTAAGTGACGGCGAAGTATGGGTTGGCGACCGTTTGTTGTCATCTCCTAAAAAGCATCATTACACACCGCCCGAAAACCGCAATTTCGGCATGGTGTTTCAGGCTTTTGCCGTATGGCCGCATATGAGTGTTTATGAAAATGTTGCTTTTCCGCTGAGGCTGCGCAAACTGCCTGCGGCAGAAATTGAGCAGCGCACCAAAGACGCGCTTACGGCAACAAACCTTTTAAAATCAGCCAACGAAAGCCCGGCAAGCCTTTCCGGCGGCGGCAAACAGCGTGTTGCGCTGGCGCGTGCGCTTGCCATTAACCCTGACGTTATGCTGCTTGACGAACCGCTTTCGAGCCTTGACCCGCACCTGCGCGAGGAAATGCGCTTTGAAATTAAAGACTTGCAGCGTAAATACGGTTTTTCCATTATTTACGTTACGCACGACCAGTCGGAAGCCATGGCGCTTTCTGACCGCATTCTTGTTATGAAGCTGGGCGTAATGCAGCAGATTGATTCGCCGCTTGATGTATATAACAATCCGGCAAATAAATTTGTATTCAGCTTCATAGGCGTGTCGAGCTTTACCGATGTGGTATGGCAAAGCGGCGCAGCCTGCATTAAGGGTGATAACCGCCCGCTGCCGCAGGGGCTTGTTGTTCCGGCGCGCATGCAGGGTGAAGCCGTATTTAACCTTGCCAGCCGCCCGACTGAAATAAGGTTCACAAATGAAAACGATATCAACGCAGTACGCGGTGTTGTAATGCGCAAAGCCTTCCTTGGCGAAATTATCGACTACCTTGTAAAAATAGGCGACCAGGAAGTGCGCGTGCAGATTGGCCGCCGCGACCCGGGACCGGAAACCGGCGAAGTATGTTATCTGCATTTCCTGCGTCCGTTCTGGTACAAGGTTGATGAGTGAGAAATTGAATAAATAATTAAAACCAGCACCCTGAAAGTTTATAACTTTTTGGGTGCTGGTTGTTTATAGCGCTGCTTTTTTGTTTGCTTCTTTTATTAAACAATCATTGCAAAGCGTTTCGGAGTGAGTTACGGGCAGGCGTTTGCCGCATTCTTTACATCTGGCAATGAACATTGTTTTATCGCCTATCAGCAGGTTATTAATTTTAATGCACAAGCGCTGTCTTTCCGCCAAAAAGTCATCAAAAAAACCAAACGTGTTTGCCAGGCGGTAACGTATTTCGTAAGCGCGGTACTGCACTTCGCAGTCTGTTAAATTGTCGGAGCGGCCTTCCGGTAACGGCAGGGCTTCGCCGTTATTTATCGCCAGGCAGCAGGAGCGCCAATAGCTCATCAGCTGCGGGTCGGAAGTATTAAAGGGGCAGCGGATAAGTTTAAAAAGGTCTTCGGTAGCAAATGCCGCAGCGTCGTTTTTGAGGAATTTCAGCAAAATAAGGGCTTCTGTCATCCGTTCCCCCGGAAAGTTTTATCTAAAAGCAGACGTTCCCATTCTTCAAGGTATATTTTTAAATCTGCACCGCCGGTAATTACCTCCTGCGGAAAGGGCAATGTTATGCGTTTCAGCGGTACTATGCCTTTGGCTAATGCCGATTGAATATGTTCCGGGCGTGTCATGCTTAAAACTTCGCCCGCGTCAAATTTGCCGTACCTGCCGGCACGTCCGGCAATCTGGCGTATTTCGTAAATTGAAAGCGGGCGGTAGGCACCGTAATCCCACTTGTCCGTTTCGCAGAAGATAATGCGCTTTATCGGCAGTGAAACGCCCATGCCGATAGCATCCGTTGCTACAACTACGGTGCTTTCGCCGCTGTTAAACCTGCGTATTTCTTCGCGTCGTGCGGCAGGCGGCAGCCATCCGTAAATTACGCTGGTTTTAACGCCCATGTCTTCCAGCGCGGCGGCTATTGCCAACACTTTTTTGCGTGAGAATGCAATTAAGGCATCGCCGGGCTGGATATCAGCAAGATGTTTAAAAGTTCCGGAGAATTTCAGCGGCGCAAGGCGCTCATAGTAGTTTACGGTATAACTGGCATTGATGGAGTTTAAAAGAGAGATAATTAAATCTGCGGCTTCCGGCGCAAGGCACAGGTGAATTTCATCAGCGTTAAGCTGCAAAATGGCTTTTGTCCAGTGCTGCCCGCGCCGCTCGTCTGCTATCAGCTGGCATTCGTCAATAACCGCAACATCGTAATGGGCGTCAAAGCAACAGGTTTCAATAGTGGAAGACAGCACCTTGGCAAAAGGTACGTCCTCACGTTCTTCGCCGGTAAGCAGGGAACAAAAGACGCCGTTATAATTTAAGGTATCAAAAATCTCCAATGCTAACAGGCGCAGTGGGGCCAGGTAAATGCCGGTTTCGGCTTTTGCAAAACGCTTTAAGGCGTGATAGGTTTTACCGCTGTTGGTAGGGCCGATGTGAAGAACAAAATTTCGGCCTGCGTTTGGCACGGATTCAAACAGGGTGTTGATACTGCTTGCACGGATAAGTGCTTTGCGCACGGTTTTGCGCTTTTTGGCGTTGGGCTCGCTGCCTCTGGTTGAATAATGGTCATGCTGAAATTTCTTTCTTTGCATTATTTCTTCTACAACGGAAACCGGCCAGGCGTCTCTTAATTTATTGCTGTTTTTGGAGGTACTTATTTTAACCGGCGCAGGAAAGAAGCGGCCTATAAATTTATCGTTTATTAAAAAACGGCGCTTTAATTCTCTTTTGGTCATGTATTCGTTAAAACGCTGTTTTGTTTCGGTCATTTATGCTTTCACCAACTTTTTAAGTTATTTTGTTAAAGCAATTATAAAAATTATTTTATCATATTTTAAAAAAACATTTAATAAACCTGCTCTAAATATTTTTATCGTATCCGCGCTTTTTTCGTTTTCGCATATAATCAATTTATTTTTACAAAAAAGCACAATATTTATAGCGGTGCAATTGCTGTTTGCATTTTCGTTAGGGCTTTGCCTAACTGCAATTTCTTATT
>OHFM01000712.1_pt1 | contig 12600 bp, 14 predicted proteins | sample 1567511 | NCBI WGS metagenome assembly OHFM01 (sample SAMEA3879571, study PRJEB24766) | human gut metagenome | biome: human-associated habitat; feature: feces | place: USA | collected 1985/1987
ATTCTTGGAGAAGATATCTCCATCAAAGGCCGTCCACAATCTGAACATGAAAATCGAACTTCGCCTCTAAAACGGCAAGTGCGACTTGACGTATGGGCAGAGGATGAAACCGATGCTGTTTATAATGTAAAAGCTCAAAAAGAAAATACGAAAAATCTTCCTCATAGAAGTCGTTTTTATCAGGCTCTGATTGACTCCAAATTATTAGATCCTGGAGAAGTAGATTTTTCGAATATGAAAGACTGTTATTCTATTATCATTGCACCTTTCGATCTGTTTGGAAGAGGATTATATCAATATACTTTTCAAATGACTTGTGCTGAAACTGGTCAGCCATTAGAAGATGGTGCTACGCGAATTTTTCTAAATACGCATGGTAAAAATTCAGAAGATATTAGTCCTGAATTAAAGGAGCTTCTTTACTATATGGAACATACTACTGAAGAAATATCTTGCTCTACTTCACGCCTTCAGGAAATTAAGAATCACGTCAATATTGTGAAATCCAGCGAAGAGATTGGAGTGAAATATATGCAGGAATGGGAAGAAAAGATTCTTGAGAAGCGAAAAGCACGTGCTGAAGGGCGTGCTGAAGGAGAAACCTTCCGATTAATTCAACTAATAAAAAAGAAAATCCAGAAATACCTGATCCATTATTATAAACTAACTTATGAGGGGAAACATTGACACAAAAAAGTGAAGCTCAAAAAGGCAATATCACTCCAGAAATGGAAGCTGTTGCTCATGATGAAAATATAAACGTTAACAAACTAGCTAAATTAATTGCTGATGGAAGAGTTGTAATTCCTAAAAACATCAACGGCCATTCAAAAGCCTGCGGAATTGGTGATGGCCTTAAAACCAAAATCAATGCAAACATCGGTTCTTCAAGTAAAATTGATGATATTGAATTGGAAGTAAATAAAGCTAAATTAGCTCAGGAATACGGTGCAGATGCACTGATGGATTTGTCTACCGGATCTGATTTGACAACATTTAGAAAAAAAATCATGGATGCTGTAGATATAACTATCGGAACCGTGCCTATTTACGAAGCTGGAGTAATTACACTTAATAAAAACAAAGAAATCATCGATATGGATGCCGATGACCTTTTTAAAGCTATTGAAAATCAGGCTAAAGAAGGGATTGATTTCATGACCCTTCACTGTGGAATAACCAAAGATTTAGTTGAAAAATTAGAAAAAGCTAAAACGTTAGGGTTAGATGTAATATATGATGAAAAAACAGGAAGGTATATTTATAATCCCGATTCAGTTATGTCATTTATAGTAATGACAGGTTATAGTAGTAGCAAAACAATGCCGTTGGATGAAGATTCAAGATGATTGTATCATCTTACTAGACCTGAAGGAAGAGAAGTTACTGACTACTATGATACTCAAATTAACTACGGAGAAGGATTTTCAACAAAATCTAAAAAACCAGCTAATGAAGCAAAATCATCAAGAGGTACTATGTATAAATCTACTATATTTATGCCGATTCCTGATGAAAGACTTGCGATATATCAATCAAATAATGAATTAGTTCCAACATCTAATTATAGGGATATATATAATCAAGCAATTGCTAAACGTAATCAAAATGCAATAAAAACAAATTTTTAATTTAAGCAATAATATGGAGAATAAGAAGAACGATTGGTTTGCAACACTGCTATTCCAACCTAATATGACTCTACAGGATTTTGCTAATAATGATATTACTCCAGATAATACAAGTATAAATACTAGAGAATATTTTATTGAATTAATAAAACTATTATTAGACCATATAGATGAAAAGAAAGATATTTATTATTTAATACTTATTAATAATAGAAATAGTATAGTTATAGATATACTATTAGATGCAATTACTAAAGATATAAATAGTCGTATAGATGATGATAAGATAAGTAATAAGTATGTACCAAATGATATAATAAGTAAATTCTATTTAGGTGGAGTTGTTAGTTTAGGAATAGAATACTTAAGTAGTAAGAATAAATATTCAAAGGATGAAATGCTTACATATATAGAATACTTAATACCAGAAGACATAATAAAAGAGGCCTAGGCCTCTTTTATTTTACATTTCAGGTTCTTTAGTAACATCAACCCAATCTATAAAGTTAGAAAGTTTTTCAAGTTCATCTAAGCTTAACTTAATAGCAGAATTACCACTTCCACAAGCAGGATATACATAATTATACTGCTTAAGTGATACATCTAAATAAACTTTAACATTATCATTAAGTCCAAAAGGACATACACCACCAGGGGCATGACCAGTTAACTCTTCAACACTACCTCTGTCTATCATTTTAGCTTTTACTTTAAAAGTTTCTTTAAACTTATGATTATCTACCTTATTATCACCTTTAACAACAATAATAACAGGTTCATCATTAATAAGAAAACTCAAACTCTTAGCAATTTCTCCAGGAGTACATTTAAGCTCGTGACTAGCTTCTTCTACAGTACCAGTAGGTAATGTAAACTCCATAATTCTATCATCATAACCATATTTTTTTAAATATTCTTTAACTTTGATTAAACTCATTTTTACCACCGAAATAATTATACAAAAAAAAAGACTAATTTACTAGTCCTAAACGTATTTATCTATATCCTTTGGTACCTTATCATTTATAACCATATTTACTATTTTATCTTCCTTCTCTTTAGATACTTCTTTACCAGTTATTTCACTTATCTCTGAAATAATATTCCTTAAAGTATTCTCATTTTTAAAGTCTCCATCCTGCAGTTCTCTAGCAAGTTTTAAAATAGTATCCTTACCTACTTTAGTCTTCTTTTCAATCTTATCAAATAAATCTTCTTTTCCCACCTTTATCACCTACATTATTATATGATAAAGTTGAATATGTGTTATTCGCCTTTATTCTTAAAATTTAAAATAATAGGTGTTCCAGAAAAATCTATATTACTTCTAATCTTATTTTCTAAATATCTCTCATAACTAAAGTGTACTAAACCTTTAGAATTAACTTCTATATCAAATCTAGGTGGTTTGCTCCCACTTTGATGAGTAAAATATATCTTTAATCTTCTGCCTTTATAAGATGGTGGTGGTGTTTCCATAAATGCATCTAATACAATTTCATTTATAACACTAGTCTTAATCTCTTTAGTAGCATTTTCATAACTCTCAAGTACAAGTGGCATAAGTGTACTAATTCTCTTTCTAGTCTTAGCACTTAAAAAACATACCTTAGCATAAGACATAAATGCAAAATTATCTTTAATCATCTTTTTCCAAGACTTCATCTCTTCATCTTTATTACTCTCAATAGTATCCCACTTATTAACAACTATAACAACTGCTTTACCTGCTTCAAGAGCATATCCGGCGATATGTTTATCGTGCTCGATTATACCTTCTTCTGCATTTAAAACAAGAAGACACACATCACTTCTATCAATAGCACGCATACTTCTAAGTAAACTGTACTTCTCTACACTTTCATATATCTTACCTTTTTTTCTTAATCCAGCTGTATCAATAAGAATATACTCATTCTTATCATAAGTTAAAACTGTATCAATAGCATCTCTAGTAGTACCAGGAGTATTACTAACAATTACTCTTTCCTCATTCAAAAGAGCATTAACTAAACTACTTTTACCTACATTTGGTCTACCAATAACAGAAAATTTAAGTCTAGTATCCTCTTCCTCATCGCCAAAAATAAAATCCTTAGTCGCTTCTTTCATTAACTTACTAATACCTATATTATGCTCGGCTGAAATAGAAATATATTCATCAAAACCAAGTGTATAAAAGTCATACATATTCTCTTCAGTAAGCTTATTATCTACCTTATTAATAGCAACAATAACTTTCTTATTAGACTTTCTAAGTAAATCTCTAATTAATAAATCATTACTAGTAACTCCTTCTTTACCATCTACAACAAAAATAATAACATCACTTTCATCTATACCAATTTCAACCTGGGCTTTAATCTCATCATTAAAAGTACCTTCACTAAAATCTATACCACCAGTATCAATTAAATAAAATGGAATATCTTCATAGCTAGCACTAGAATAAATTCTATCTCTAGTAACACCAGGTGTATCTTCAATAATACTTATCTTCTTACCAACTATTCTATTAAAAAGAGTACTTTTTCCAACATTAGGTTTACCAACTAAACAAATAGTTTTCTTTTTCATACTACATCTCCCTTCAAAGGTTTGCCGTATTTATTATTATACAATATTTACAACAATTTCACAACATTATTACAAAATAAAAGTGCAATTAAGCACTTATTTCCCAAGTAACATTATCATCAGTTATTAACTTAGCAACCTCTTTACCAGATATATTATAAACCCCTATAACTCTCCACATAATACCACTGTAGAATAAATAGTTATTTGGATTTTCTCCAGTATATAAGCAAGGCTTATCAGGAGTTACACTAGTACAACTAAGTGTTTTCTTAACAGTCTCAATTAATACTTTAGTTTCTCCTGACTTCAAAGATCCATTCCATATTGCTTTAATACTCTTATTAACAACTTGAATCAAAATATTCTCATTATTCATACTAGAATCATCAATAGGATTAATAACACAACCTTTGCCAGTATTATCCCCAGTGCAATTAGTACTATTCTGTGACACATCTGCTTTAACATAACCTTCATTTATAAGAGTATAAACATATATCTGCATACTTGAACTAAGTCCCTTATCCTTAGCATAAAGTTCAGCTGCAGTAAGAATCTCTTTCTTCTTCTCAGAATAAAGTCTTTGATTAATTCTCTTACGAATAGCAGTAGCACTTGGAACAGCGATACCAATAAGTACTCCGATCAAAACTATTACAATAAGAACCTCAGTCAAAGTAAAACCTTTCTTCTTCACTTCCATCACCTACTGTAATAATTATATAAAAGTACCCTCGAATTGTCAACTTAACAGCCACCGTTTTAGACTTTTTTGGAATGAAATAAATTTAAAGATATAAAAAATTATATTTTTCTATTTTTTAATTCAAATAAAATATCAGCAAAATTATTTTTTATTTCAGTTTTGCTCATGTCAAAATATATTTTATCTTCTAATTTGTCTACATTAGATAAGTTTTTTTGAAGTTGATTAACAATATACTTAAGTTCATTATCTATTTTTTTTACTTTCATTTGATATATTTATAATAATTTATCACTCCTTAGATAATAAAAATTCCCAAACGGGAATTTCTAATTATCTTAATTACTCAATAATTTCTGTAACTTTACCAGCACCAACTGTTCTACCACCTTCACGGATTGAGAATTCAGTTCCGTTTTCGATAGCGATTTTAGTGATTAATTCAACTGTAATAGATACATTATCACCAGGCATAACCATTTCAACTCCTTGAGGAAGTTCGATTACACCAGTAACGTCAGTTGTTCTGAAGTAGAATTGTGGTCTATAGTTACTGAAGAATGGAGTATGTCTTCCACCTTCTTCTTTAGATAGAACATAAACTTCTGCTTTGAACTTTTTGTGAGGTGTAACTGTTCCTGGTTTAGCAAGAACTTGTCCTCTTTCAACGTCATCACGGTTGATACCACGAAGAAGTACACCAGCGTTATCTCCAGCTTCAGCAAAATCTAGTGATTTTCTGAACATTTCGATACCAGTTACTACTGTTTTCTTAGTATCTTTAAGTCCAACGATTTCAACTTCGTCATTTAATTTAAGTATTCCTCTTTCAACACGTCCTGTAACAACAGTTCCACGACCTGTGATTGTGAATACGTCTTCGATACTCATTAAGAAAGGTTTATCAGTATCTCTTACTGGAGTATCAATCCAATTATCAACTGCATCCATTAGTTCATCGATAGCAGCAACATATTTTTCGTCTCCTTCAAGAGCTTTAAGTGCTGAACCTCTAATTACTGGAGTATTGTCTCCATCGAAACCATATTCAGTTAATAATTCTCTAATTTCCATTTCTACTAAATCAAGTAGTTCTGGATCATCAACCATATCACATTTGTTGATGAATACTACCATTTTAGGTACACCAACTTGTCTTGATAATAAGATGTGTTCTCTTGTTTGAGGCATTGGTCCATCAGTTGCACTAACAACTAGGATAGCTCCATCCATTTGAGCAGCACCAGTAATCATATTTTTTACATAGTCAGCGTGTCCTGGACAGTCAACGTGAGCATAGTGACGTTTTGCAGTTTGATACTCAACGTGAGCTGTGTTAATAGTAATTCCTCTTTCTCTTTCTTCTGGAGCTTTATCGATATTTGCATAGTCTACAAAGTCTCCACCAAATTTTTCAGATTGTCTTTTGGTAATAGCAGCAGTTAATGTTGTTTTACCATGGTCTACGTGTCCAATTGTACCAATGTTAACATGTGGTTTTGAACGATCGAATTTCTCTCTTGCCATTTTAAAATTCCTCCTTTTTCATTTATACATATTTATTTTACCTAATAGTTTATACTTTTGCAAGCATAAACTATTAGATTTTACACTTTTTAATTAGCAAGCACTATTTTTCTTAATAATGTCTTCAGCAATATTTCTAGGTACTTCCTCATAATGATCGAATACCATTTGATATGTTCCACGTCCTTGTGTATTAGAACGAAGTACAGTCATATATCCAAACATTTCTGCAAGTGGTACCATAGCACCTATTTCTAGGTCTTTACCTCTAGATTCATTTCCAAGAGGTCTTCCTCTTCTACTTGTTAAGTCTCCCATAACTGTTCCCATAAATTCTTCAGGTACAACTACAGATACTTTCATTATTGGTTCAAGTAAAACAGGTTTACATTTATTCTTAGCTTCTTTTAAAGCCATTGAAGCAGCAATTTTGAATGCCATTTCGTTAGAGTCTACATCGTGGTAAGAACCATCAAATAATGTACACTTAACATCTATCATAGGATATCCAGCAAGTACACCACCTTCAAGTGCTTCTTGTAATCCTTTGTCAACTACACCAATGTATTCACGAGGTACTACACCACCAACGATAGCATCAACAAATTCATATCCTTTATCTTTATTAGGTTCAAATTTAACCCATACGTGTCCATATTGTCCACGTCCACCACTTTGCTTAATATATTTACCTTCACATTCAGCTGTTTGTGTAAGTGTTTCTCTATAAGCAACTTGTGGTTTACCAACATTACATTCAACATCGAATTCTCTTCTCATTCTATCAACTAATACGTCTAAGTGAAGTTCACCCATACCAGCGATTATTGTTTGACCAGTTTCGTGGTTAGTACTAGCTCTGAATGATGGATCTTCTTTTGCTAATTTTTGCAATGCAAGACTCATTTTTTCTTGATCTGCTTTTGATTTTGGTTCAATAGCAAGTTCAATAACTGGTTCTGGGAAAGTCATTTTTTCAAGTATAACTTTACTCTTTTCATCACATAAAGTGTCTCCAGTAAATGTGTCTTTAAGTCCTACTGCAGCTGCAATTTCTCCTGCATATACTTCAGTAATTTCTTTTCTTTGATTAGCGTGCATTTGTAAAATACGTCCGATTCTTTCTTTTTCACCTTTACTTGAGTTATATACATAACTACCACTCTTTAAAGTACCAGAATATACTCTGAAGAATGTTAAGTTTCCAACGAATGGATCGTTCATAACTTTAAATGCTAGAGCACTAAATGGCTCACTATCACTTGCTTTTCTTTCAATTGGATTATCATTCATATCAACACCTTTAACAGATTCTATATCTGTTGGAGCTGGTAAGTAATCTAATACTGCATCTAGTGCAAGTTTAACGCCCATATTTCCTAAAGCAGTACCGCATAATACTGGATAAAATTCTCCAGCAAGTACACCTTTTCTTATAGCAGCTTTAATTTCTTCAATACTAAGTTCATTACCTTCTAAGTATTTTTCCATTAAAGCATCATCAAACATACTAACTGTTTCAATAAGTTCCATACGTTTTTCTTCAGCTATATCTCTTAACTCAGCTGGAATTTCAATTTCAGTAGCATCTTCGTGTTGTCCACCATCATAATGATAAGCTTTCATACTAACTAAATCAATTATTCCATTAAAGTTATCTTCAGCACCAATTGGCCATTCGATAGGTGCAGCTTTTTCACTAAGTCTATCTTTGATTGTCTCTAAGCTAAATACAAAGTCAGCACCCATTTTATCCATTTTATTAGCAAATATCATTCTAGGAACTTTCCATTCATTAGCTTGTCTCCAAACTTGTTCAGTTTGTGTTTCAACACCAGCTTGAGCATCTATAAGCGCAATAGCACCATCAAGAACTCTAAGACTACGAGAAACTTCAATAGTAAAGTCTACGTGTCCTGGTGTATCTATAATATTTAATCTATACCCTTTCCAGTGAGCAGTAGTTGCAGCACTGGTAATTGTGATACCTCTTTCTTTTTCTTGTTCCATCCAGTCCATTTGAGATTCACCATCGTGAGTTTCCCCAATTTTATGAGTTATACCTGTATGGAAAAGTACACGCTCTGTAAATGTAGTCTTACCAGCATCTATGTGTGCCATAATACCTATATTACGTAGCTTATCTAAAGATACATCACGTGCCATATTACATTTCTCCCTTCATTATTACCATCTGTAATGTGCATAAGCTTTATTAGCTTCTGCCATTTTGTGAGTATCCTCACGTTTTTTAACTGCTCCACCAGTTCCGTTAGCAGCATCTATAATTTCGTTAGCTAAGTTTTCAGCCATACCTTTACCACTTCTATTCTTAGCATATTGTACTAACCAACGAAGAGCTAAAGCTTGTCCTCTTTCCTCTCTAACTTCAACTGGTACTTGATAGTTACCACCACCAATACGTCTACTTCTAATCTCTAATTGAGGTTTAATATTTTCATAAGCCTTATTAAAAACTTCCATAGGATCTTGTCCAGTCTTTTCTTTAACTATGTTAAATGCATCATATAATATTGTTTGAGCAGTACCTTTTTTACCACCAATCATAATTCTATTGATTAATTTAGTAACAATTTTACTACTATATATAGGATCTGCTAAAACTTCTCTTTTTACAGCTTGTCTTTTACGCATAGTTTTCTACTCCTTTCTTATATATTATTTATTTATTTTTTGGTTTCTTTGTTCCGTATTTACTTCTACCTTGTCTTCTTTTGTCTATACCAGCAGTATCTAAAGTACCACGTACAATGTGATATCTTACTCCGATTAGGTCTTTAACACGTCCGCCTCTTATTAATACTACACTGTGTTCTTGTAAGTTATGTCCTTCTCCTGGAATATAGCAAGTTACTTCGTAACCATTTGAAAGTCTTACACGAGCATATTTTCTTAATGCTGAGTTTGGTTTTTTAGGTGTCTTAGTACCAACACGAGTACATACTCCACGTTTTTGAGGACTCATATTGTTTGTTCTTTTTCTATCTTTTGAGTTAAATCCAACATTTAATACTGGACTTTTACTCTTTCTTACTTTTTGTCCTCTTTTCTTTCTAACTAATTGGTTAATAGTAGTCATATTAACTCCTTTCTCGTACACACTTCCTGGTGTATCGTGTTTATTATTTTAATTAGAGTTCCACTGGAAACTCAAACAAAATTAATATATCACGCATTTAGTAAATTGTCAAACAAAATTTGCGTTTTACATCAAAATTTTACGCAAAAAAAAGAGTTTTATTACTTTTTTAAAACTCTTACTTGTTCTTCTTTAATAGATACTAATCTAGTTTCTAATACTCTAAGTAAACTTTCTGCAAATACCATATTGGAACATTTAGGTGATAAAACTATTTTAGTTAAGTTTCCATTTTTATCATAAGTGAATAATGGAAATCTTCCTATTTCACAATATGAATACTTTCTATCTATAACCATTCTATCTGTTGCTTTTCTAGTAACTTCAATTTCACTTCCTTGAATAAGTTCAATAAGATTTAACATTAAGTTAACATATTCTTTTGCTAAATCTTCACTATGCTCTAGAGCTTTTCTAAGAAGTTCAACAGTAGATAAATTACTTAAACAATACTCCTTTTCCATTAAATATCCAAGTAACTTACTTCTAACGATAGAATTAGCAAGCTCTACTCTTTCTTCATAATTCATTTTCTTAAAGTTTTTCTCTATCTCTTTAATCGACATATTCAAATCCATTTAAAACCCTCCTTTTTTTCAATGTTTATTATTGTACAATAATTAGTACAAAAAGTCAAGAAAAAAATAGCACTTTAACAAAGGACTTAAAAAGTACTATTTTCTAAGTGTTCTAGTATTTTCTTTAGATACTAAGAACGATTTATCAAAAGCCATAATTATAGAGGTAACGAGAGATAAACTATTTATCTTATTATCGGCTTTGATAGCAATTAATTTTCCATCTACGTTGTAAACATACTCAGGCATTTCTCTTAAATTCTTATTTCTAATAGTAATATATGTTATTTCTTCTTCTTGCATAACTTCCATTATACTTTTAATTTGATTAAATAGTGATAAATTAAATTCATCATCATTTACATCTTTACCTAAAAGTGCATCGTAAACTAAAAGTGCTTGTCTAGGTGATAATGAATGTGCTGTCAATGTATGTTTTCTAATAGCTTCTTTTATTTCAAACATAATTACTTTCTTTTGATTTTCAATACTTAATTTTTTAAAACCTTCACTGTTTTTTATAAATTCTAAATAATTCATTTTTTTCTTCCTTTCCAAACGAATGGTACTTATTATAACACACATTTTTTACTTGTCAACACTTTTTGTACATTTTTAAGTCCAAAGAAAAAACTTACTCTTTCATAATGAGTAAGCTCTTGTTATCTAGGTTAATACTTTTAATAGCATCCTTTACTTCACTTAGTTTAATACTATTAACCACTTCTTCTATATCATTAGGTAATTTATTATAAGAAAATAAATTACTTGTTATAATATCTTCTACATTTATTATATCTTCAAAACCAAGTATTACTGAACTTAGAAGTGCCTTTTTCTTTCTTTCTAAACTATCTTTATCAAATTCTAAGTTCATAAGTTCTTCTTCAAGAATCTTTATAAACTTTTCATCTTCTTTAGTACTAGCTAGAAAATATAATGCAATATGGTTATCACATTCTTCAATAGAATATTCAAATCTAGGTATGTTATTTTCAATAAATCTAAGAAACGATTTACCTGTTTTATCAAAGTTTTCACTAAGTATCATCTCAAGCATTAGTTTAAATTTTCTCTTTTCTTTAATACTAGGAATTCTAATTTTATAACCAATAACAACTTTAGGTTCACTTAAGTTTTCTGTTATTTCTTCATACTCAGAGTATACACTATCACTTTCTTTAGGAATAATTACTTCACTTTTAGAATTAGGTATATTTACGTCTTCCATATATTTATTTATATAGTCCATTACTTCATCTTTATTAAATGAGCCACATACCACTATAAACATATTATCTGGTACATAAAAGTCTTTATAAAGTCTAGTTAACTCTTTCTCATTAGCGCGTTTGATGCCTTCTTCTGTACCTAAAACAGTATATTTTAAAAATCCATTATGAAACATATTAGCAAGTAATCCAGTCTGTGCTTTATAATATGGATCACTATTATACATAGAATACTCTTCAAGAATAATACCTTTTTCACTTTCTACATCTTCTTCTTTAATATGAGCTTTGAATACCCTATCAAATAAAAGAGTTATATTTTCTAATATATTTTCTGTTCCAAATAAATTATAATTAGTACCATTATAAGTAGTATAAGCATTAACTAAGCTACCTAATTCATTTATTTTTTTAGCAGCCTCTTTATTTTTAGTAAAGTCCATTACCCTATGTTCTAGAAAATGTGCACTACCTTTAGTAACTTCATATACTTTTTTACCCTTTTTATATTTCATCACTTCTGCTCCAAAGTGGGTACTTACTGTAATATAAAAGTTTTTACTCTTATTAGTAGGATATAAATAAACAGATATACCATTTTTTAATTTTTCTTCATATATATACTCATCATAATTAAAATCTATCTTTTTCATAGAGTACCCTCCATTAAATATATTAGTCCAATACTTACTTTTTTAGCAATATCAGTTACATCTTTACTAGTAAGATTCATTACTTTTTCTCTTCTTTCTTCAATACTAGGTAAAATAGTAAACTCTCTTATAAAATAATAGTCTATTATTTTATTAGAACTTTCATAAAAATCATTATATGCAATATTAAGAGTCTTCTTTGCATTCTTAAGTAACTTATCTACTTTCTTTTCATCTTTCATTTCTTCAAGTGATTCTTTAATAAGTCTAACGGCATCATCAAAACTATCACTACTTATTCCAGACCTTATAATCATAGTTTCAGTAAATTTACTAATTGTACTACCAATACTATAACATAAACTATTTTTTTCTCTAACATTTACAAATAGTACAGAATTATTCATAGATCCTAGTATTGTATTATATAAAATTAATTTATAGTCTCTTTCTTCATCAGTAAGTCCATTTATATTAAGTCCAATTAATAAAGAAGATTGTGATTCTTTAAATTTATCTTTAACTAAACTTTC
>OHFM01000729.1_pt1 | contig 12469 bp, 11 predicted proteins | sample 1567511 | NCBI WGS metagenome assembly OHFM01 (sample SAMEA3879571, study PRJEB24766) | human gut metagenome | biome: human-associated habitat; feature: feces | place: USA | collected 1985/1987
CTTCTTCAGATACAAGGCTGACTGCATGGAGTGTATCAAATACCATACCGATCTCGCCATCTGCCGGAGCATAAATCTTTCCTTCTGCCGGAATGACTGCCATTCCTTTTCCAAGCATCTCCTCTGCAAAAGTCGGATCATTGACCTCTGAAAGAGGTACTGCCTTTCCCTTTACCGGAGCTCCGAGAATCATTTTATTATCTTTTTTCTTAAAAAGTCCACCAAACATTTACATTTCCTCCTGCTTTTTTCTTCTATTTTTTATATTGATTGCATTTTTATTCTTCTGCCATCGTAATCCTTCGTATGTGGATCGCAAGATACATCACTTCTTCACCGGATAACCTGCACTCTGCGGTCTTTTCTATATAATCCGCTACTTTCTTACTGCAGGCAAATTCTTTCGGATACTTTTGGCTGATCATGTCCGCCAGATCACTTTCTTCGTCCGGCAGAAGCTCTTTCCTGTAAACTCTCTGAAGCAGAAATTTCATATGAGTAATAAACCGCTCATAATGAAGCGTCCCTTCATCCAGCTTGATACCAAGCTCCCTCGTCACGATCTCCAGAATTTCTTTCATCTGATTCGGGAAACGTAACGCATCCCGGATATTGGTTCCATACTCTGCATTCACAAAATGAAGTGCAATAAACCCTGCCTCATCCTCCGGCAATTCATCGATTATACTGTTGAACACCTCCAGACGCTCTTTGATCTGGGTAATCGCATATTTTCCGAGTTCATACTCCTGAGGATAAAACCTCTTGATCTCCCACAACAGTGCATTTTCAAGGTTGATCCCCTTTGCATATCTCGCAATCGCAAAATTAATATGATCCGTAAGCGTCACATAAATGCTCTGATTCAGCTTCAGCTTCAATGCACCTTTTGCATAAGAAATAATATCACTCGAGATCTTTGCATGCTCCAACGGGACTCCGGCAAGCAGCTCTTTAAACTGATCTGCCACGCTTCCGCTTTCGATCCTGAAAATCTTTTCTATCTTATCTTCAGGGATCTTTGCTCCCGGTCTGCTTCCAAAACCGATCCCGCATCCCATGACTACGACTTCTCTTCCTATCTCATCAAAAGCTGAAACAATATTATTATTGATCACTTTTTCTATCGTCATACAACCGACCTTCCAAAATAACGTACCAACTCCGACACGCTTTTCATGTCTTACTGTTCCTTCTGCTAAATGCAACTCTTTCACCAGAAAACTTCCTGTGAAAATAAAAACCAGACCAACTGAACATACATCATCACCGTATGCTCATTGAATCTGGTTTTGCCTGCCTTACAGTAACAATCCGTTGACTTATTTCGTAACTTCAGTCTATCAAAAATCACCAGGAAAGTCAACCGATTATTTTATTTTATTTTTATACTATTTATATTTTTTTAATAAACATTCTCATTTAGTTGTCAGATTTTTACAATCTGCACTGAACTATATTGAAAATTATCTAGGTATCTTTGACAGTGCAGCCTTATCAGCAACGATCGTCACATCTCTGTGGAGCTGAAGGATAGAAGCCGGAACTTCCGGTGTTACCGGGCCGAAAAATGCCTTTGCAACGATATCTGCCTTTCCTTCTCCATTAACAACCAGAAGGATCTTCTTTGCTTTCATGATCGTTCCAATTCCCATTGTATATGCCTGTCTCGGTACATCATCTGCGGATTCAAAGAAACGTTTATTTGCCTCGATCGTGCTTTCTGTCAGATCTACGCAGTGAGTTGTTACAGCAAAGTCTGCTGCAGGCTCATTGAAACCGATATGTCCATTATGTCCAAGTCCGAGAAGCTGGATATCAACTCCACCCATGGACTCGATCAGTGCTTCATATCTTGCACACTCTTTCTCTGCATCTTCCTGAGTTCCGTCCGGTACATTTGTATTCTCTAACTTAATATTTACACGGTCAAATAAATGCTTATGCATGAAATAATAATAGCTCTGGTCATTGTCACGGGTCAGTCCTCTGTACTCGTCAAGATTTACTGTTCTTACCTGAGAGAAATCAACATCTCCTTTATTATACCAGTCTACTAACTGATCGTATGTTCCGATCGGTGTAGAACCTGTTGCCAGACCCAGTACACAATCCGGCTTTAAAATAACCTGTGCTGAAAGAATATTAGCAGCCTGTCTGCTCATCTCCTGATAGTCTTTTGTCTCATAAATCTTCATCTTTTTTCCTCCTCAGCTCTGACTTGTCTCATCATATTAGATTCTTTGCAAATACCGGACCTGACTTCTTATATCCAATCCTTCTTATCCGGCAGATATCGTTCTGCACTGTCAGATAAAGAAAACCAGACTTTCAGTCCATAAAGCAACCTTTATTTTCCGAAATCTGGTTTTGCCTTCTGATAAGTAACAATCCAGTATTTTCAACTACTGTTAATCTTAGCAGTGAAACGTTCTATTGTCAACACCTCTTTGACCTTTGTGGGAAAATGTTACCGCCTCTTTACTCCCTCAAATTCATACAGATATACATCCTCCAGCGTCGGGCTGACTTTCACTGCATCATATTTAACGGGACACTTGTCCGCAATCACCCGCACGATGATCTCGCCGTCTCTGCGGAACAGATTGCTGATTTCATATTCTTTCTTCACTTCCGCCAGTTCATCCTGGCTGATGCACAGTTCATAAACATGACCGTAAATCCTCTTTTGCAGATTTTCCGGGCTGTCCTGATCCACCAGTCTCCCGTTTTTCATTAATAAAATTTCTTTAGAAATAAATTCGATATCCGATACCACATGGGTTGCGATCAGTACAATCCTGTCTTCACTCAGATCTGAGATCAGGTTCCTGATCCTGATCCGCTCTTTCGGGTCAAGTCCGGCAGTCGGTTCATCCAGGATCAGAAATTTCGGATCATTCAGCAATGCCTGCAGCAACAGCACCCGCTGCTTCATTCCACCTGAAAGTTCTTTCAGTTTCTTCTTTCTTACCTTTTGCAGATTCAGAAGCGGGAGCAGCTCGTCCATTCTTCCCTGGATGTCCCTGCTCTTCATCCCTTTCAGCGTTCCCATATAAGAAATAAAATGTGTAACCGTAAAGGTATCATAAAGCTGTTGCTGCTGCGGCATATATCCCATAATTTCCCGATAAGATGCCCCCAGGTTCCTCTCCATCATACAGGACGCTCCCGGAATCCCGCAGAAGATTATCCGTCAGAATATTCATCAGTGTACTTTTTCCGGCTCCGTTGGGACCAAGGATCCCGTAGATACCATTCTCAAATTCTGTTGTAAAGTTCCACAATGCTTTTTTCTTTCCATAACTTTTACACAGATCCTGTATCTTTAATTCCATATCGCCTGCCCCCTCTTCTTATAGACTCTGTGCAGAACGGTTCCTGCCGCCAATGGAAGGACTCCCCAAAAGACCAGTACCGTCAGTGCAAACTGCATTCCTCCTGACTGTAGCAGACGGTGTCCGTCCAGTAATGTATTGATGCTCCAGGAATGAATCATTCCAAGTCCGCCCCATTCCATGACCAGCGTACCGCCAAATAACAGAACCGACAGGATCAGTGTCAGCATCGTATCTTTTAAGACTGCCGACAATGCTGTCACGCACAGGATCACCACATACAAAGTTCCCAGCTGCAACAGAAGCAAAAGCAACACATACGCCCACACCGGACAGTTAAAAACCGATGTCCCTGCAAATCGCATGGAACGGACTTTTGCCGTCCATCCTGTCAGTGGATAATTCTGAACGATCCGCATCACAACCGGTATCTTTACAAGAACGAACATGACAGTAGTGACTCCCGCTGCCACTCCAAGTTTTACCCGCAGAAGTGTTCCCCTTCCTTTCTTCGTACTCTGCAGAAGATTCATCACCTTCAGGTCATATTCCATCCCAAGAAGTCCTGCAGCACTGTATACTGCCACAAGAACACAAAGCAACTCTCCGATCAGCCTTCCTTTCATGGAAATCTCTCCAAACAACTGCTCATATCCACCTTCATAGATCAGCTGCTGTTCGTCCGTTCCTGCTGCCCGGTTATTTTCCACCACATACTGAACCTGTTCATACGCTCTCATGAACCCACTGTACTGATACTGTATTTCCTCCTGCCGGCTGCTGATCTCCTCACTGCTCAGTCCGCACTGCTCCGGGGTCATGGAATAAATGTCATCATAACGTTTCTTTTCATTCTCAAAAGTTTCCAGTTTCTCCTGCGTCAGTTCTCCCTGTCCTTTGGTCATATAATATTTATAGTATTCTTCTTCCACGCTGTTCCATATCATCAGACCTCTTCCGAGAAGAATTGCTCCATACAATACTGCCACGCACACCCACACTGTCCGGTTCGTCAGAAAACTTTTGAAACTCTCATGCCATACCAGGCTGTCCGAAATAAAGCCTTTTTTCTTCCGCTTCCTTCTTTTTTTACCCCGGGCAGTCTTCCGGAGTTTTCTCCATAGTTTCTCTGTACCTCCCTGTCTGCCAGATTTTGTACCATATCTGTGGCTACAAAATGTGGTCAGATTCAGCACGATAAAAAGAAGCAGCAGACACGGCAGCACAATCGGGAAAATCCTCATTGCATTGACCGGATATTCAAAAAAATCAAGATTATGATACTTCGTAAAAAGCGGATATATTTTGATATACTCCACAAGATTGATATACTTCAGTCCGTCCGCATAAGAGACTGACGGGAGCAGCACGGTCAGCAGATATTCTGCAACTGCTCCTGTGCTGATCGCAAGAATCGCTCCTGCCGGTGTCCCTGCCTTTTGTGCGATCCATATCATCAGCAATGCAGCTGCATAGCACACCACCAGTTTCAAAAGCAGATACATCCACAGATATTGCCCTGCTGTCAGTCTGAACGGGCTTTCATAAAACGCTGTCACTGACTGAAGGGGACGTGTGAGATTTCCAAAACCATACTGATAGAAAATAAAAAGATAATTACTTCCATATAGCAGCAGAACCAAAAATCCCGTGATCCCTGCCATCACTCCCAGTTTTGCACCAATGACCTCTGCCCTGCCACGGCTGGCAGATCTCAATAATGGATACAATTTATTCTTTTTCTCATCAAGGATCAGGAAATAAACTGCTGCCATCAACAGAATCGTCATGCACAGATCAGTAAAATCTGCCTTTGTTGCCTTTATAACACCATCCGACAGATCAAAGGAAAGCTTCGTGCCTTTCAGTTTCTCATAAGCCGCAGGAGTCACTTTTGCGTTTCTCCAGGCAAAGGTTCCTTCATCTGAGAAAATAGAACCTGACATTTTTGCACTTCTCTCTTTGATCTCCTCCAGATATTCGTCATATTTTTCTGTCTGAATCCATTCTCTCGAAAGCTTTTTAAATAATTCTTCTTCCATATACTGGTTGCCTGTATAGTGGGCATTTTTCTTCGCTTTCTGCTCTTCCAGCCATTGTCCTTTCGCTCCTTCCGGCTGCTCCTGAAAATCTATATAAAGCTGCCGGACAGAGGATGCCGGAAATTCCATCCGGATCTGCTCCGAAAGATTCCATAGATTAAATAACAAAAATACTGCACATAAAAACCAAAAATAACGAAAAGAGAAAAACTTCTCCCATTCATATTTCAGATGCCGCATCCGCATCCCCTCCTCCCGCAACATCTCCTTTACCTTTTAATACTGAATCATTTGCTGCCAGTCATATTGCCGTCTTCATCCACCGGATTCTTGATTCCTGTATTCTTTTTCGAGCATCCAGTTCCTGCCAGCACCCCTTTTTTTAATATCACCAACCAGTTACTGTCCGTTTATCGGATTTCCATTTTCGTCAACCAGTTCACCCATAGCTGTCATATGTGGCTTTATCACATTTTTTATGACACTTTTCTCATTGACTAAATCCTCCCACTCCGTGTATGCCTGCCAGTCGACATTGTCCTGAAAACCATTGGATTCAAAATCCTTTAAATACCAAAAGTACATTCCTTTCTCTGTTGCACATATCACATCATAGAAATGAGTACCTGCAACCGGAAGTTGTTGTGGCATCGACAGTTCCTGTATTTTTCCATTATGATCCAGTAAGAACATCTTCTCTTCTCGCTCCTCAGTCCATGTTCTGACCCAGTACACGATTCCTTCCTGACATTTTCCACACAGGTCTGATCCAACAATATCCCCTCCGGCATTCTCCAGAATTTTCTCATTTTCAAGGCAAAGCTTATTTTTTCTACTGTCAATATCATATTGATAAAGATTTCTTTCTCCGCCCTCAACACTCAGATAATAAAAGCTGTTTTCATTTTCTTCAGGTAAAATCCGCTCATATCCACTTTGAAATAATTCAATCTGTTCCACATGACTCATAATCCAGCTTGTAAAATAAAGTTTCATCATCCTTGATCAAAGAATAAATCTGATATTCTTCCGTTCCTCCAAGTAATTGAAATCCCAAAGCGTCTTTACATTCTACAGAATCTAACTGCGTTGCCTCAAAAGTATCTAAATTTAGTTTTTTCAATACTGAAATCCACTTCATATTTTCCTGGTCATCCACTTCAGGCATTGTTGCTACATAAAAAAATGAATCTTTCGCAATTACGCCTTCATTAATGAACATATTAGAACTTTCCAGTTTTTTCTTCACCTTCCGGTTGCTCCCGTCTATATCAGAACTGTAGATTTCTTCATTTCCTTTTGAATCTTCACTGATTCCGAGCAGCTTCCCCTTATATGGAAACACTCTTGCCCCGTCAATCGCTGCATCACATTCTGTATCAGCATCTTCCGCTTTTGAAAGATGCCTGCAGTCCGGTTTATTGCAGACCGGAATTGCATCCTGCGTTGTGAAATCTACATAATAGAGGATTCCACTTGCATTTGTAAAATAGCCTGTCCTGGTTATTGTATTCCCGCCATATATTTCCATATAATCCGACCCGATTGCTGCTCTTTTTTCCTGAGGGATACGCCCCGCACACCCACATACAGCTAACACGATCATTCCTGCAAGGATTCTCGATCCGAACTGCCTTTTTCCCCATTTCTTCATCTCCAGCACCCCTTTTCTTTTAATTTATCAAGTATGACTTAAGAGAGCCTTTGGAGAAAATGAAAGAATTTCTAAAGAAGATTTCCTGCGGATGAAATATGCGGACTATGTACTACTTTTATTTTTCCCTCTTTATCGAACAGCTCCGACCAGCTAATATACGCATACCAGGTAATAAGATCTCCCTTTGTATCTGATTTTTCATTGTTCGCCTGATAAGAAAAGAAAAAGCCTTCCTCTGTGGTACTTCTAATTCCGCTCAGCCACGCTGCTTCTTCCGGCAGCCGCTCACTAAGCCCTGTTCTCAGAATTTCCGTCCCCTTCTTTACATACAGTTCATTTTCGGGTAATATCCTGAATAAAACCGTTCCCTCATGCTCTCCTTCTATCACAAGTTCTATCTCCGTAGCCGCAGTAATTTTTTTCAATTCTCCCGCTCCCACAACAGAACTTATTTTTTCTGCCTCAGTCTCATATTTATAAATCTCTTTTCCATCATTTCCTACATAGTAAAGAGACTTTCCATCATCTGACATTTTTATTTTGGAATAACTTCCTGTATTCAATAGTATCGAAAACGACTCTTCGTTCTGATAATCAAATCTGTAATACTCTGCACCACGGTCTTTTATTACCGCATAAAACTGATACTCCTCATTCCCTCCCAACAGGCAAAAACTTCGTGCATCCTTTATTTCTAAAATTAGTTTTTGATCCATGGTATCTAAATCCAGTGAACATAACTTCCAGACAGGTGTCTCAGCCGCTTCTCCTGATCCGGTTATCTCTCCTGTTGCATCATTCATCACCGTACTGACATAATACAGCTTATTTTTTCTCACAACTGCATCCGTCAAGAGTGATCCAGTATCAAAAGTTCCTCCACTTTTGGGATTGCTCCCATCTAAGTCTGACAGAACCAGTTCACTCTTCCCATTTCCTGCTGTCCTGATACGATAAAGTTTCTCCTTATATGGAAAAATTCTTACCCCATCACAAACTGCATTGCACTGTGTATCTTCGTCTTCATATACTGACAAATGACGACAATCCGGTTTATTACAGATGGGGGTACAAATCTGATTTTTGTAATCTGTAAAATATGCAATTCCTTCCATTACCTGAAAATCTCCTTTTTTTGTTACAGCAGGATGCGTTCCAAATAATTCCATATACCCGGATTCAAATTGATCTTTCACAGCAGAATTTTTTTCTTTCCCACATCCGCTCAAAAGCACAAAAATAATTCCAGTTAATAAAAATAACTTTCTTTTCATTTTGTCACCTCCGTCCGGTATATAAAGTCTCTTTTACTTTGTATTATATTTGGATTTCCCCTCTCATTTCCGAAAATGTAACAAATACCCCCTTTTTATGTAATAATTCACACAAAAAGAGGGTATTATTTTCAATTTTATACCATATTCAATCTATTTTTATATCAATACACTTCTATATCATTTCACTTTTTTCCCACAGATTTACCGTAACTTTAAATAAACCTGACTTCATCTGATATTCCCAAAAACCATCATATTTTTTTACAATCTGTGCAATACTTCCCATTCCAAATCCATGATTGGTCTTATCTTTCTTCTTTGTCTGAAGTGTCTCTGTATCTTCATTGCATGGGTTTTCGCAGTGTATCACTACTCCGCTATTCTGATATTCTATCAGAAGCCGGATCTTTTTTTCTCCCTGAAACTCCTGGCATGCCTCGATTGCATTATCCAGTAAGTTTCCCAGCAGTACACCTAAATCTGTTCCCTGAATTTTTAGCTGTTCCGGTATGTGAATATTAAACTCATACTCTGTCTGAGCCATTTCCATCTTCTGTAACTTCAGATTCAGGATTCCATTTACAACTGCATTTGCAGTAAAAATTTTCTGTTCTGCCGCAGTCATCTGCTGAAGAAGTATCTCAATCTCCTTTTTTCCTTCTTCCATTTCTCCATTTTCAAGATAACCATAAATGCCCGACAATTCATTTTTTATATCATGCCTGATTCTTCGGATTTCTTGCTGATGTTGTTCTAATTCCCTGTAATGGGCTGATTCGTATTCCAGTTCTTTTAACTGATTCCGGATCATTTCCTCTTCCCTGAAATAAACTTCCTGCCTGCGGAAAAGCACATATAATACAACATTGATAATCAAAATAAACAGGATCAGCATCACTTCCATCCACACATTGATCTGCTCTCTTGCAAACTGATCCTCTGTCACAATTACAAGCAGAACCGCACTAAGTGACGGGATGACCAGCAGTTGCCCCTGTATATCCCTTTTCTCTGTATTTCTCTTTTTTCTTGACAGCAGATAGAAGAAAATTGTTGCAATAACCCGGATTTCTCTGGAATATCTCTTTCCCAGCAGGATCACTGCCTCCTCCTGATTTCCCATATCACTGATCCGGATATCATATGCTCTTGACAGTCCCACAGCCACAACACCTTCAGCTAAAAATGCAAAGACTAAATAGAGCAGTCCAGCCAGAATTTTCCTCTTCACCCCACCCTCAAAAAAGGATAAAAGAATGAACAGTTCTATCACTGCAATCAATATATTTATATTCGCATCCTGAAAGTAATGATTTCCGATTGTTCCAACTTCCGAAACTCCAATCAGAACCAACCAGTCCAGCACCTTTCCAAACCTTACTTTTCTTTTTAAAAAGCACGATACGAATAAATAGGTCTGTATCACCTCAATTATTGGTATTATCATATCATTCCCACTCTCATCTTCGCATTTCCAGGCAATAATTCTGAAATGCCCTGTTAAACTGATCTTTATATTTCCTTGTCACCGGAATTTCTTTTCCTGACTCCATCGTGATCGTATCTTTCCGCACACTTCGTATTTTCTCAAGGTTAATGATAAAAGAAGCATGAACTCTCACAAGCAGACTGCCTTTAAATTCGTGTTCCAGGTCATTGAGCCGCACATAAAATTCACCGCTGCCTCGCCTGCTGCAGATCCGCACTTTTCTTTTTTCACTTTCTATGTACTCAATCTCCTCGTGATAAAAGATCTCCACTCCTGACTGATTTTTTAAAGCAATCCGGTTTCTTTTTTTTGACAGATACCGGAAAGAACGCAATAATGCCTGTCTTACTTCCACCTCATCCAATGGTTTCACCAAATAATCCAGTGCCGATACCTGAAATGCCTTACGGATCATTTCTTTATAATTTGTTGCAAAAAGGATCACTGCATGGTCGTCTTTCTCCCTGATCTTTTCCGCCAGTTCCATTCCCGTCATCTGACCAAGCTGAATATCCAGCAGATAAAGATCATAAAAAGGATTTCCTTTTTCCAGTAATTCTTCTGCCGATGAAAATACTTCGCAACTCCCATTGATCCCGGCTTCTTCCATGCACTCACATACCTGCTTTTCTAAAAAAAGCTGAAGTGCCTCTTCATCTTCACAGACCGCTGCCTTCAACTTTCCACTCCCCCATCCCTTATAAACTCGTTCTAAATAATTGACCCTCACCAGGCTCAGCTTTCAACCGTCGGACGTTACCGCCCGTCTGCACTCTTCAATCCAGATAATCGATCTTCACCAGTGTCAGCCCCTGCGGCGGCACGGTCATTCCCGCTGCCTGCCGGTCTTTTGCCTCCAGCATCGCCGGGATCTCTTCCGGATCGATCAGTCCTCTTCCGACTCCGATCAGTGTTCCGGCAAGGATACGCACCATATTGTAAAGGAATCCGTTTCCTCTGACCCGGAATGTGAGCACATTTTCTTCCCGGATCACTTCCAGCCGGTATATGGTGCGGACTGTATCTTCTATATGCGTATGCACATTACAGAAGCTTTTAAAGTCATGCTCCCCTTCCAGATATCCCGCTGCCTTTCTCATTTTCTCCAAATCCAGCGGAAAAGAGACGAAATAAGTATCTCTTCTCCTCATCGGATCGGGGAGTTTTTGGTTCAGTACCCGGTATTCATAGGTCTTTTCTGTATTGCAGTGTCTTGGATGCCAGTCTGCCTCCACCTCGCAGGAATCAACTACTACGATATCTTCCGGGAGCAACGCATTCACAGCATAAAGAAACCGTTCCGGTGGAATGGAAGATTCTGTATCAAATACTGCCACATTTCCTCTCGCGTGAACTCCTGCATCCGTCCGGCTCGCCCCGATCACCTTTACTGTCTGCCCGGTCAGCTGAGTCAGTACCGTATTCAGTTCTCCTTCTATCGTTGCCACATTATTTTGGACCTGCCAGCCACAGTAATCGGTTCCGTCATAGGCAACTGTCAGTCTGATTCGTTTCATTCTTTTCCTGTCCTCTTTTTCTATTATCTGATTATCAAAAAATCCATATCTTAAATGGAATATATCTTCCTGCACCTACAATCGCCACTAAATACAGCAGTGTGATCAGATAAGCAACTCTGTCGTTTCTATGATACTGCAATGGTTTCATCTTTGTTCTTCCATCCCCGCCATGGTAACATCTTGCTTCCATTGCCATTGCAAGATCATTCGCCCGTCGGAATGCAGATACGAACAGTGGCACAAGGATCGGGATCATTGCCTTTGCCCTTTGCAGGATATTTCCCGATTCAAAATCTGCCCCTCTTGCGATCTGTGCTTTCATGATCTTATCCGTCTCTTCCAAAAGGATTGGAATAAAGCGGAGAGCGATCGACATCATCATTGCGATCTCATGTACCGGAACATGAACCCGGTTCAGCGGATGAAGCAGCTTTTCGATTCCGTCTGTCAGGCTGTTCGGAGTGGTCGTAAATGTCATGATGGAAGATCCCATCACCAGAAAGATCAGTCTCACCGTCATAAAAACGCATGTCCGCAGACCGCCCTCCGTGATCGTAAGGATTCCATAATGAAAGAGGATATTTCCACTCCTCGTAAGGAACAGGTTCATCAGCACCGTAAAAAGCAGCAGGATCACGATGGGTTTCAGTCCTCTGACAATAAATTTTACCGGTACTTTTGAAAGCCGGATCACCATTGCAAGAAATGCAAATGCAACTACATATCCTAAAATACTGTTCTGTAAAAATAAGGAAACCAGAAATGCCAGCGTGCAGACGATCTTCACCCGTGGATCTAACCTATGTACCTGACTCTGTGCCGGATAATATTGTCCTATTGTAATGTCACGGATCATGCCTGCACCTCTCTTTCTGCCTCTGGGGTCTGCTTCAGGCATTTCATGATCTCATCTGCGGCTTCTTCTACCGTTGCCGCATCTGCTGACACTTCAAATCCCTTTTCTTTCAGATCATGCATCACGTAAGTTACCTGTGGTGCAGCAAGACCGACTGCCTCAAGTTCTTTATAATGCCGGAAGACTTCCTGCGGTGTTCCGTCCAGCATTTTTTCCCCCTGGTTCATCACGATCAGACGGTCTACATATTTTGCCACATCTTCCATGCTGTGGGATACCAGAATAATGGT
>OHFM01000739.1_pt1 | contig 12364 bp, 10 predicted proteins | sample 1567511 | NCBI WGS metagenome assembly OHFM01 (sample SAMEA3879571, study PRJEB24766) | human gut metagenome | biome: human-associated habitat; feature: feces | place: USA | collected 1985/1987
ACCGAGGACTGCAATCGGGCCTTGTCTTCTTCGGACAAGTGCCGTTTATGACCCTGTATGCTCTGAAGAAAACTTGGTGGCGCATTGCTGGTCGGCTCGATTTCCTCTTCCGGCGGGGACTCGGTGATCGGTGCCTGTACTGGCGTTTCCGGCTGTTCTGCCTGCAACGCCGTGTTGTTTTCCGTTGCCGTCGGCTTTTTCTTCTGCGGTGCAGGCTTTGGCTTCGGTGGTGGCCTGTTCGGCTTCAGGCGTTCGAGGACCGTATCATCACGGTCACTCTTTTTCTTCTTGAGTTCCTCAAGAATTGCCGGGCGCTCTTCCTTTGGAATTGAAGCAAGCGCTACGATCTGTTCATCTGTCGCCTTGATATGCCCGGTCAGGATCTCTTCCTGCGCACCGGGCACCGCTTCTTCCGCAGCATCAATGCCTCGTGAATACTTTTCAGCACGTCGTACCGTCGCAGACCCAACACCATGTTCTACGGCGATTCGTTCGCAAGTGCGTTTTTCTGAATCGATGTGATCATTTTGATCACATCGATTTACTTTATTGCAATTTCCGGGCTGCCCGCCCACTGCCAGCTTGGTTGATTCATACTCTTTGCCCAGAAGAAACTTCTTTCGTTCCGGGCTGAGATTTCTGCGGCCAAGCTGATTTTTGCAGATCCATGCAAGCGCTTCGTACTTGTTCGCAAGCTGGATTTCTTCCACTTCAAACTTGATAAAGCCGTGCTTTTTCAGGATGCGGTAGCGGGTGTGCCCATCCAGAATGTAGCCATTCCATGTGATGATGGGATTCAGAAGACGACCCTCGGCAATGATGTTCTGCTCAAGCTGCTGGAGCTCCTCAAAACTCAGCGGCAAAATTTGAGCGGAAAACTCGGGGTCTATTTTGAGACTGCTTAGTTTCAGCATATTGTTCGCCTCCTTTGACAACAGTGTACCGGTTTCTGCGGAAAAAGTTTATGGACTCGTAGTCCATGTTACCCACCCTCTTAGTCCATGTATTGTATACAATGAAGCAAAAATAAAAATCCGACCTGATTCTACGATGCTATAGTGTCATGTGGGTCAGATCAGGGAAACGGTGAAATTTGATAAGTCCAAAATGATGTTATTTTAAATTATGACAAATGAATTTGTAAAAAGCACTTGACATTGATAATCAAAGCAGAGTATACTTAGCCCAATGACAGAGTGAAATCCGCTCTGGCTTTCTTTTTCAAAAGCTTTTGTTCTTTATTGCACGTGACAACTGAGGTGTGAAATGAATCTTGGAGAAATTGCAGATATCCGTAGCGGACTTGTCCTTTCTCGAAAACAGGCAAGAGCTGACTCCCCGCAGGCGATACGATACCACCAGCTTAGTCTACGGGCGGTAAAAGCGGAAGGCGAGATTGATCCTGCTGAATTGGAGCCGTACTTTGCGAAAGAACCATTGTCCATGGACTATCTGACGCAGCCAAATGACATTGTAGTGCGCTTGACTGCCCCCTACACAGCAGTTTTGATTGACGACACCACACGCAACTTGGTGATCACGTCGAATTTTGTCGTAATTCGCATTCGGGGAACAGAGCTTATGCCGGGGTATCTTTATTGGTATCTGAACACGCCGAAGGCAAAAAGGCAGATCTATCAAAATACCACAAAAAGTATGATCAGCTCCGTAAACGCAAGGTATTTTTGCCGCTTGGAGCTTCAGCTGCCATCGCCGGAAATACAACGCCAGATGGAAGCGCTTCGCTTGCTGGCACAGCAGGAACTACGCCTTCTGCGTAAGTTGGAAGCTGAAAAGCGAAGCTGCTATGAGGCGATGCTGGAACAAATGAATTACGCACAGAGGAAAGGATAACGACTATGACGACAAAATCAGAAATCGAACGCGTTCTTTGGAACGCCTGCGACAGCTTTCGCGGTAAAATTGACAGTTCCCGTTATAAGGACTACATTCTTTCCATGCTGTTCGTAAAATATCTGAGCGACGTTTCGGAGGAAAAGCGAGAGCAATACCGGGAGCAATACGACGGTGATGAACGCCGTGTCGAGCGTGCCATGAGCCGTGAGCGTTTTAAGCTGGATGATACATCTACGTTTGGGTACCTTTATAAAAATCGCCATGATTCCGAAATCGGGCTGAAGATCAACACGGCACTGGCTTCTATTGAAGATCATAACAGCAGCAAGCTTCGGAACGTGTTTCGCTCCATCGATTTCAACTCCAATGTGGACTTTGGTACAGACATCAAGGCAAAAAATGCGACCCTCTGCAACCTGCTGGAAGACTTCCACGGACTTGACCTGCGTTCTTCTGCGCTGGACGGTTCTGACATTATCGGTGATGCCTACGAATATATGATCGGCAACTTTGCTTCGGACGCCGGCAAGAAGGGCGGAGAGTTCTTTACGCCGAGCAAGGTCTCCGAACTGGCAGCGGCATTGGTAGATCCGCAGGAAAATGACCGTATCTATGACCCGACCTGCGGCAGCGGTGGTCTCCTGCTCAAGGCCTGCAAGCGCGTGCCGGACGGAAAAGTGGCAGTTTACGGTCAGGAGCTGAACGCCCAGACCTGGGCGCTCTGCACGATGAACATGTTCCTCCACGGCGTGGATGACGCCCGCATTTGGCAGGGCGACACGCTCTCCAATCCGCAGAACCTCGAGGACGACAAGCTCATGAAGTTCCAGGTGGTGGTCGCCAACCCTCCGTTCAGCCTGGACAAATGGGACAGCGGCTTCCTTTCCAATGCGGTTCTGGATGCCAAGGGAAAAAAGCCGGAAAAAATGAACGCTTCTCTGGATCCATGGGGGCGCTTTGATTGGGGCGTTCCACCATCTTCCAAGGGTGATTATGCTTTTGTTCTGCATATGCTCAACAGCCTTGACCACAGTCATGGCCGAATGGCTGTCGTGCTGCCCCACGGTGTACTGTTCCGTGGTGCGAGCGAGGGCAAAATTCGCCGCCAGATTGTTGAACACAACCTTCTGGATGCTGTGATCGGTCTGCCTGCCAACCTGTTTTATGGCACGGGTATTCCGGCCTGCATTCTGGTGTTCCGCAAGGATCGCATTAGCCGAGGTGTCGATAATGTTCTGTTCATCGACGCTTCCGCAGAGGGCAACTTCGAGAAAGGCAAGAACCAGAACCTTCTGCGAGACACGGACATCCAGAAAATTGTGGATGCCTACAAAAAGCGTGAAACCACGCCGAAGTACAGCTATCGTGCGACGCTGGATGAAATCCGGGAGAACGACTATAATCTGAACATTCCCCGCTATGTGGATACTTTTGAAGAGGAAGCTCCGGTGGATATTCAGGCGGTGAAGAAAAATATTGCGGATATCGAAGCTGAGCTGGCACAGGTACAGGAGCAGATGAAAAAGTATCTGGATGAGCTGGGGCTGTAATGGATACATTAATTTGAAAAAGGACAAAGTAAATGAAAAATTTCTTCAAAAATTACGATGCGAGCCATATTCATTTTTCGCAATCGGATGGAATTAAAGTGCGATCTATTAAGTGTGGATACTGTGAAAACACTGTTGCTCCAAATAGTGGATTTAACATGATTTATCGTGCGGATAATGCGCCGTCCAGCTATGGAACATGTTTGGCTACAATTTATGAATGTCCATTATGTGGCTGCCCCACAATCTTTTATACTGAAACCGAGGAAACTATTCCAGGAGAGCTTTGGGGAAGAACTATCAAGAATCTTCCGGATAGTATAGCGAAACTGTATGATGAATGCCGTACTTGTTATGCGAATCAATGTTATACAGCTTCGCAGATGATTGCGAGAACACTGCTGATGCATATTGCCGTGGAACAAGGGTCTGTTGAAGGACTTTCGTTTGCCAAGTATGTGAACTATTTGGAGGAACGCAACTTTATTCCACCAAACGGAAAAAAGTGGGTAGACTATATCCGAAAAACAGGTAATGTTGCCAATCATGAAATTGTCATAAAGGAAAAAGAAGAGACCAAAAGGGTTATAACATTTTTATCATCACTTTTAATGTTTATCTATGAGTTGCCGAATGAGCTTGAGGAATAAACGAATCGTAAATGATTCTACCAAATATGGAAGGCTGACAATCATGCAACAACCTATAGTACACACTTACTCGCTCGGTGAACTTTACACGGAACGAAAAGAAAAGGGCGACCCGTTGCTTCCAATTTTAACAGTATCCATTCATACAGGAGTTTCCGAAGGTGAACTGGATGAAGACAAGCTTGGAAAAAAGGTAAAACGAATCGCCGATAAAACTCAGTATAAGACTGCTCGCAAGGGGGATCTTGTTTTCAACATGATGCGTGCATGGCAAGGAGCCATTGGCGTTGTAAGGTCGGCTGGACTTGTAAGTCCAGCGTATATCGTGGCAAAACCTAATGAAAAAATATGGCCGGAGTACATGGACTACTGCATGAAAACGCCCCGAATGATCCATGCAATCCATCGACAGTCTTACGGTGTCACCGATTTTCGGCTTCGCTTGTATTGGGATTCGTTTACGCCCATCACTTGTCAGCTGCCGCCCCTTCCCGAACAGCAAAAAATCGCTACTATCCTCTCCACACAGGACAAAGTGATTGAGCTAAAAGAAAAGCTCCTTGCTCAAAAACAGCAGCAGAAAAAATATCTGATGCAGCAACTGCTTATGCCAAAAAACAAAGAGAAATCATTCAAAGCCATTCATCTCAGTGACATATCTTGCCTGATAAATAAGCATATCGATGGTCAGAAATATAATTATGTCAGTACCGAAAACATTAGTCCAAACTTAAGCGGAAAGGTTTTATTTGATGAATCAAACATCGAAATCTCTGGAGTTGGCTTTAATGCAGGAGATATTTTAGTTGGAAATATCCGTCCCTATCTTAAAAAAGTTTGGAGGGCAAACAAAGATGGTTTATGTAGCACAGATGTCCTCGTTTTTAAACCCATCGGTATTTCCAGCGAATTTTTATATTATTTAATTGCAAACGATAACTTCTTTTTTAATGTAATGACGACCGCTAAAGGAAGCAAAATGCCTCGTGGAGATAAGAAGGCGATTATGAGCGCCAAGATGTTAATTCCAGAGTCGAGAATTGAACAAAATTTTATTGTTGAAATTTTAAGCACTGCTGACCATGAAATCAACCTGCTCCAAGAATCCATCGAGGCTGAAAAGCAGAAGAAAAAGGCACTGATGCAGTTGTTATTGACGGGAAAAGTGAGGGTGAAATGAAGTGGATTTAACGGAATATTTTATAAAATTGGCGTTTTTTCTTGTTCCAGGATTTATCTCATGGACCGTATACTCCATTCTTGTCAATCGAAAGGAAACGGAAAGTATTTCAACCGTTATCCGTGCATTCGGGTGTTCGATTGTAGATTATATGTTCGGGAACTTATTAATTTTGGTGATAAATGCCGTACTTGGATTGATTTGCATCAAGACGGGATGGGGGACAATGTCGATTACCGAGATTATAAATCATCCCGGGACTACGATTCCACAAGAAAATTTAATAGCTGCACTCATTGTGGGCTTTCTCTTTGCGTTTGCTTTGGCAAAAGTGGATAGTGAAAACATTATTTTCTTCATAGCAGAAAAACTAAATATAACCTCTCGCTCAGGTAATACAGAAGTTTGGGATAATTTGTTTCTAGCACAACCGTGGATTATTTATAGAGATTTGATTACAAAGCACGTCTTTTATGGCTGTGTGCAAGAATATTCTGATAAACAAGATATTCACGAAATATTGTTGAACAATGTTACCGTTTGGAATTCAGATGGAAGTGAGAGCTATTCGATGAAAAAAGTGTATCTTGCACGTAATATCAATGAATTTACAATAGAAATTGCAGATTATAATAAAGGAGAATAAAAACAATGTATGAAAAGAGACCGATGTCGGAAAACTATACCATTAAAAGCAGACGTCCTTCCACCCCTCCAAAAGACAAGGGAACCCCGCCGGCAACGCCTAACCCGAATCCCAAGTACAAACCGCCGATTTTCAAGAAAGATTAAATTCTGATGGAGGTCACCATGAACCTCGATAAATCCATTTACTCCGAAGCCAACATCAGCAAAAAGCCTGCGCTGGAACTGCTGCAGGCCATGGGGTATACATATCTCTCCCCGGAAGCATGCCATCAGCAGCGCGGAAGTGGCTACCGGGTGCTGTTGCGGGATGTGCTGCGCGGTCAGCTGCGGAAACTGAACCGCTATACCTACGGCGGTGTGGAAAATGAATTTTCTGCAGTCAACATTGAGCACGCCATGGATGATCTGGAAATACCGCTGACGGACGGCCTTGTGCGCACCAGTGAGAAAATCTATGATGCGCTTATGCTGGGCAAAAGCTATCCCGAAACTGTAGGCGAAGGAAGGCTGCTGAACTTCAACTTGAAGTACATTGACTGGGAGGATCCGACGCAGAACCTTTACCATGTCACGGAAGAATTTGCGGTGGAAAGCACCGATGGACAGCATGATGCCCGCCCGGACATCGTGCTGTTTGTCAATGGAATTCCGTTTGCGGTGATTGAATGCAAGGCTCCGGATATCCCGGTGGAACAGGCCATTGAGCAAACCTGCCGTAACCAGCAGCCTCACTATATCCCCCAGCTTTATGCGTTTGCGCAGATCGTAATGGCGACCAATAAAAACGAGGTACGCTATGCAACAACGGGAACACCGAAAAAGTTTTGGAGCATCTGGAAAGAGCAAGATGCAGATTTCCTGAACCGGGAAATGGCTCGACTGACCCCGGTTCGGACACCAACGGTGCAGGATAAAGATATTGTTTCTCTGTTTACACCGGTCCGTTTGTTGGAACTAACAAAGTATTTCGTGCTGTTTGACTACAATGTGAAAAAGATCTGCCGATATCAGCAATATTTTGCGGTAAAGGAAATTCTGCACACAGTCAAACAGCGTGATGAAAAAGGAAATCGGCGCGGCGGTGTGATCTGGCATACACAGGGCAGCGGAAAAAGTCTGACCATGGTGATGGTGGCGAAATATTTGCTGCTGGAGCTGCAGGCAGACCATCCACGTGTAGTGATCGTCACCGACCGAAAAGAGCTGGATAAGCAAATCACGGCGACATTCGCGCACACGCGGCTTCGCCCTGCGCGTGCTACCAACGGGCGGCATCTGCTGGGATTGGTTACGGATGAGCGGGTGGACATCGTCACCAGCATCATCAACAAATTCAGCACTGCCGAGCGGCTGGACGGTTGCAACAAATCTCGGGACATCTTTGTTCTTGTGGACGAAAGCCACCGCTCCAATTACGGCAAAATGTCACATAAAATGCGGACGGTTTTTCCAAACGCCTGCTATATCGGTTTTACAGGAACGCCCTTGATGAAGAGCGAGAAGAACACCTTGAAAAAGTTTGGCGGACTGATTCACAAGTATACGATTCAGGACGGTGTAGCCGATGGTGCAATTGTTCCACTGATCTATGAAGGCCGCTTTGTGGAGCAGAAAGTTGACGAAAAGAACATCGACCTATGGTTTCAGCAAACAACAAAACGCCTGACGGAATCACAGCGGGATGATCTCGCCCGGAAATGGAGCAGCATCCGACGGCTGACCTCTACGGATGCACGCATCAAACGGATCGCTTTGGACATCAACGAGGACTTTTGCCGAACCTATAAAAATACAGGCTTCAAGGGAATGGTCGCCACCAATTACAAGCGGGATGCCGTTCGGTATCTGGAATGCTTTGAGCAATTTGGCGATCTGAACTGCGCTGTCGTAATCTCGGCTCCGGATCTGCGCGAAAGTGTGGATGATGCAGATGAAGGAGCAGACGACAAGGTAGTTGCCTACTGGAATCGGATGATGCAGCGCTATGGCAGTGCCGATGATTATGAAGAAGCAATCAAGGCACAGTATCATGCCGGAGAACTGGATCTTGTGATCGTGTGCAGTAAATGGCTTACCGGCTTTGATGAGCCGCTCTGCCAAGTGCTTTACTTGGACAAAGAACTTAAGGAGCACGGTTTGCTTCAGGCCATTGCCCGCACAAACCGCCTGTGCGAGGGAAAAAGCTATGGAATGATCGTGGATTACCGGGGCCTGATCAAAAAATTGGATGAGGCAATGGAGCTTTACAGTGGTGCCGGGCTGGAAAACTTTGATGGGCATGATCTGAAAGGCGTTGTGGTGGACGTGCTCTCTGCGATTGGAACGGTACGCAGCGATTATTCTGCACTGATGGAGTTGCTTTCGGCTGTTCCCGGTCTGACACTTGTCGGAACCGATGCAGAGGCGGTGGAGGTTTTCTTAGCGGATAGTTCGAAGCGGGAAGAGTTTTACAAACGGCTGTGTAACTTTGGTCGCTCCTTGAATCTTGTTCTGAATTCTGAAAGAGCCTATGAGGCGCTGGCAGTGGAAGAGCGGGAAAAATATATCAAAGCATTTGGCTTTTTCTCTGCGGTACGGCGCAGCGTGAAACCCCGTTATGGGGATTCAATTGACAATCGGGAATACGAACCACTGATGCAAAACCTGCTGGACGTACACCTTTCAGTAGAGGGTCTGAAGCGAATCACCGAGCCGGTAGACATTCTGGACAGAGATGCGTTTGAAAAGGAATTAAACGAGTTAGGCTCACTGCGTGCCAAAGCTGATGCGATTCGCACACGGCTTGCCAAGAGTATCAATACGAAGTATCAGGAGAACCCAGCATACTATGAAAATTTTTCCAAGCGCATTAAGGAAGCGCTGGAGCTGTATAAAGCCCGGACGATAACGGAGGCGGAATATCTGGCCAAGATGCGGGATATTCTGGAGGATTACCGCACGGGAAAAAGCGCTATCGCATACCCGGATCGTATCCGAGCCAATGTCCATGCACAGGCGTTCTATGGTGTACTGACCGCGATTTTCTCCAATGAAAAATTGTCAGTGGAGCCTGATTTTGCCGCCGAGATGGCACTGGATATTACGACAATCATCGAAAAGCATAGCCAGGTGGACTGGACCCATAACCTGACGATTCATGATCGAATCTCACAGGATATTGATGATCTGTTTTACCGCTACCAAAAAGAAATGGGCCTGGTACTTTCTTTTGATGTGATCGACATGATTATTGAGAATGTTAAAACAGTTGCGTTGCGGAGGTTTGCATGATACAGTTTTGTGAAGTTGAGACGGAGCATGGGTGTATCTGCTATCAGCTGGAACGAAAAAATGTACGCAATATCAATCTTCGGATTCGGACAGATGCCTCTGTTTATATTTCTGCTCCAAAAGATGTTCCGGAAAGCGTTGTTATGCAATTTGTGAAACGACGCAGCCGTTACATTGCAGAGGCACAGCAGCATTTTCGAGAATTCCAACAGTATGCACCGCAGCCTCGACATTACATCAGCGGGGAAAGCTTTTCCGTTTTGGGGCGCAGTCTGCGTCTGCGGGTAGAGCAAGGGAACAAAGACGATATACGTTCCGATGGTGTTTATCTCTATCTTACCGTAAAAGACACAGAAGATCAGAAACAAAAAAAGCGTCTTGTTGACCGTTATCTGAATAAGATGTGTCGCGAAATATTTCAGCAGACGGTGGATCAGCTTTATCCGATATTTCGAAAATATGATGTGCCATTTCCACGAATCCATATTCGATCGATGGACACTCGCTGGGGATCTTGTCTTCCACAGAAAGCTATCATTACATTGAACCGGCACTTGCTCGAAATGCCCGTCAGTTGCATTGAATATGTAGTATTGCACGAGTTTTGTCATTTTCTATACCCAAACCACTCGAAGGATTTTTATGCGATACTGTCGACGCTTATGCCAGATTGGCAGCAACGCAAAAAACTGTTAGACAAAAATGCACAGTTTGAATGGAGTCAAAAACATGAAACGTTTTGTGGTGGTGAGAGCTGAAGGGTATATGACCAGCAGACCCGCAAGCAGTGTCTTCGTATATACAAAGACCATTTTGCGTTGCAAAATACTTGTTGGGAAATCCCAAACCCTTCAAATCTGCACCGTCCCGGCGCAGACTGCGCGATGGAATCGCTGAATAGCACAAAGGCATGTTGGAGTCCAGATGTGAAAAAAACGGCGAAGCAGATAAAATCCCCTTTACCGTCTCAAAAAATATTCTATTACGCTGTGATTGCGTTGGCGTTGACCTGCTTACAGCACTGACGATATCCGCTTCACCTTCAAGAACGGTCAAGAAATCAAGGTATAAAAGAACCGCCCCACCATCGGATTTACTCCGGTAGTGAGGCGGTTTTTCTGTGATATTATTCGGATTGTGTTGTTTTCAAAAATTCATCATAACTCTCCTGAAGTCTCTTATTTAAGTCGCCATAGAAATATTGTTGAATCTCTTTTTTATGGGTAGGAACATATTCATCCACCCAATTTTCCAAACACGTTGTCACATTCACTAAAAGCTCATTCAGATGCATATGGTAGGACCCTTCATGCGGCTGAGCTTCCTTTAGATAATTACTCTCCATCATCGCTCTCCAAGTATCGACAAATGTATCCGAATTGTCCATTTTTTTAGCCGCCATATTGATTGCCTTTATTCGGTCCTGTGCAATTCTGTACTGTCCCAATTCATAGCACATTTGATGGAATTCTAAAGGTACTTCATAAAACAAATTGCTTTCTAAAACATTAGACCAAAACCCAACTAAATCTCTTTTTATATCTTCCGGTAAATCTTCTATTAGCCTTCTGACCGATTTTTCAGATAACCCTGTTGCTTCACAGAATCTAATAACATCTGGATTTTCACTTTTAATTGAAGATAAGCCAAACAGGTAATCTGCTGAACATCCAAAAAAATCACAATACGCTTTGACATATCTACCCTGCAATTTATCTGTACCTTCTAAATTTAAGTGTTCCTGTATTCTGCGCGTCATACTTCCTATTATAGATATCTCGTCTTCAGATGCACTGTCTACAGGGACTATCTCCTCGGCATATAAAGCCTGCGCTAATTCTCTTGCCGTTGAAAGATTTCGCTCCTCCATCAATTTCCACAGTCTGTTATAGAAAATCTTTTCATCATCATGATTTATAGATTTGAATGCCATTATATCACCTCGTTAAAGACATATTTATCTTTTTTATGTTTACAAACGATTGAAACAGACGATTTTAAAGATTGATTCATCCGTCATCTAGTAGTATGATATAGCTACACCAAGGAACTGTCAATCCCAGACAAACATATATTTAGGAGGTTGTCTATGAACAAACAAAATACTATGCAGCCACTCGGCGAAACGAAATCTCTTCAGAACATAGTCATCGATGAAGTCTGTCAAAAAATTTCTGATGCAGTAATCGATGCCGAAGCCACATCAGAAGAGAAATATATAACAAAACAAAAATTAATTGTGTCGGCCGATGACATGAACACCCAAGAACAGCTGGATGCTATGGACAGAAATTACGACCGCAGAAATCAGGAGCGTTGGCAAAACGTACTCTATTTTGCCGTAGTATCTTTTAGTGTAGTTGGAATAGCAATTGGTAGCCCTATTGCAATCAAAAACGTCCACAGACTTCTCTCAGCCGCATAAGTTGAACTGAAAAAGCCCGGAGTTTTCTACATTGTATGAATTTGATGTTGAAAATTTGATGTTTCGTCCTATTGACGGTTTTGTGCAGAACAGCTATAATATAATCGATATTATCATAATTCAAATTATATTAAGCAAGAGGTGAACGGTATGGACTTCATCGGCAGAACATCCGAACTGGCGACGCTGAATGCAGAATTAGAGCGTGGCAGCGGTTTTGTGGTGATCTATGGCAGACGGCGCGTTGGAAAAACGACGTTGATTAAAGAGTTTATCAAGGATAAACGAGCCTTTTATTTTCTGGCAACAACAGAAAGCGAAGCCCAGAGCATGAAGCGGTTTGCCGGGGTGCTTTCCCGTACCACGAAGAATCCCATGCTCAGCAAAGTCACATTCACCGACTGGCTGGATTTATTCCAAGTGGTAGCAGACGACCACCCGGACGAGAAAAAGGTGCTTGTCATTGATGAATTTCCGTATCTGGTCAAGACGAACCCGGATTTCCCGTCCATCTTGCAAAACGCATGGGATGAAGTGCTGAAAGACCATAACGTGATGCTGATTCTCTGCGGTTCCCTCATCAGCATGATGAAAAAACACGCACTTGCCTACGACAGCCCGCTCTATGGCCGCAGAACGGCGCAGATTCGGCTGATGCCTTTGCAATTCACGGACGTGTATGCGGCGCAGAACCTGTCGTTTGAGCAAGCTGTGGAGCAGTATGCCATCACGGGCGGCGTACCGAAATATATGGAGTTTTTCCAGACGGAGGAACCGCTGGTAG
>OHFM01000741.1_pt1 | contig 12330 bp, 13 predicted proteins | sample 1567511 | NCBI WGS metagenome assembly OHFM01 (sample SAMEA3879571, study PRJEB24766) | human gut metagenome | biome: human-associated habitat; feature: feces | place: USA | collected 1985/1987
TCTGCCGCACCTCGCTCGCCGTATCGGCACTTAGAATTATGCGGTATTGCCCTATAAAAAACCTGCACAAAAGGAAATCCCCGCCTGAGGGAAAGGCGGGGATTTGAGAAAGGAGGAGAAGAACACATGAAAAAGATTTGTTAATATTTATCTTTCGCTTGCAACTAAATTGTAACCTTTTTGAAACCTTTTGTCAAGGCCAAATTGTAAAAGATTTGTAACCAATTTTGTGTTTTTTGTGTGAACGCTTCATCCTTCTCTTTGTTGCCCCGTCAATCCGCGTTATCCTGCAGGGGTGCCAGGGTAATTTCGGCTTCAAAGTTGCAGGTATCCCCCTGCCACCCGGCCATATACCAGCGGTTTTCGCCCACTGCGGCGCGGTACAGGCGGGTGCTTTCGCCCATGGGTACTTCCTTGTGATAATACAGGATCACATCCGTTACAGTGTGGGTCCGCCATACTTCCAGCGGCAGCGCATCACAGATCAGGTCCGCATACACGGTATTGTTCATATGGCCGTTCCGATCGCACCGGCTGTACACAGCGCGATGGGTACCAAGCTCTTCACAATCCTCCCGCTTGACTTTTGTCAGCTTGATGGGCAGTTCCCGGTCCAGCTTATCCACCCAGCCCGTTGTGGGGAAACCTTCCGGGTGCTTGCGCAGGATCATCCGCTTGTCAGTATCAATCAACACCCAGCGGCTGTCCACACACGCTTCTTCCCTGCCCTGTGCATCGCAAAAGGTGGTAAAGCGGCGGTTGACGGCGCGGTGCAGGGCTTCCGGCTCGGTCTGCACGGTAATGGTTTCTTCCACGCGCGGGGTACGGGTAATGTGCAGAGCCAGTTTGGCCAGCACGTAAGACGTGTGGGTGCTGGCATACAATTCCGGGGTAATGCCGTAATGTTCCGCATCCTCGGCGCCAATTTGCTGGCAGTAGCGCAGCAGGGTGCCAAGGGTCGCCATTTTGCGGAAGTCAACATCATTTTCGTAGATCCTATATTCCTGGGTGTATTTCATCTCTCTGCCCTCTATTCATCTGCATTGTTTTTGCACACAAATCTTTTTTATAGTATAACACAAGCCCCGGTTCATCACAAAGGACAAATCGGGGCTTGTGTTTCAAATTGATTTTAAGCGGTGCCGGGCTGCTTAATAATTGTCCCGCACCTTTTTGCTCATCTTGCGCCAGATGTTAAAGCCGGAAATTGCAATGGCCCCCAGCAGGAACACCACGATCAGCCAGCCGCTGCCGGATTCATCGTAGCTCTTCATCTCACTCCATTTAGCGTCCATTTCGGCGTTGATGTCATCCGGCAAGGTCACAAAGACTTCCGCCTTATTCATCACTTCATCGCTGGGGTAAGCGATCGGGCTGTACTTCAAATCATCGTCCAGCCGCTCCCACACTTCGGTGATGGGGGTGGAGTAGCCGATGAAGTCACAATTCTGGTAGCCGACATCCGGTTCACACATAAAGTTGATGAACATTTCGGCGGCTTCCTTATGTTTGCTGGAAGCCGGGATGCACATGCTGTCCACAAAGAAGTTGACGCCCTCCTCCGGCGAAACGAACGCCAGATCCGGGTTTTCATCGATCATGGTCAGGGCATCGCCCGCATAATACGGGGCCATGGCAGCTTCGCCGCCCTCCATTTTATCGAAGATCTCATCCATAACATAGGCCTGCACCACAGATTTCTGAGCCTGCAGTTCCTTCATTACGTCGTCTACTTCTTCCACGCTGGTAGGGTTCAGCGAAAGGCCCATCTTTTTAGCTGCAATAGCGTAAGCATCGCGGGAGTTATTGAACATCAGCACATTACCGGCGTACTCCACATCCCACAGGTCCGCCCAGGATGTGGGCGGTTCTTCCACCATGGTGGTGTTATAAATAATGCCGGTGGTGCCCCAGGTATACGGCACACTGTAAGTGTTATCGGGGTCATAGCTCCAGCCGAGGTAATTCTCGCCGATGTTGGCCATATTGGGGATGTTATCGTAATCCAGCTCGGCCAGCATGTTTTCGGCAATCATTTTGCCCACCATGTAGTCAGACGGCACGATCACATCATAACTGGCGCCGCCGGATTTCATTTTGGCATACAGGCTCTCGTTGGAGTCAAAGGTGGTATAGTTAACCTTGATACCGGTCAGGTCCTCGAAGGCCGAAATCACGTTCACGCTGTCATCGGAACCATCCGATATACAGGCCCCAGTTATACACGTTCAGGGTCAGATGGTCGTTGGCAAAGCGGGTCCAATCGTAATCGGCAGAAACCGAGATATCCTCGTTGACCTCCAGCATCTCCCCTTCCGCTGCAAAAGCAGGCAGGGTGCAGGCAAGGCTTAGGGCTGCACACAAGGCAGCGCTGACAACCGCGCGGGTAAACTGTTTCATCTCTGCTTACCCCCTTTACTGTTCGGCCGCAGCGCGGCGGATGGCCTTCTGGTTACGCTTGTAGGCGCGGGAATCCATAGCGTTGGAGGTAAGGATGATTGCCAGAATGACCAGGAATATGATGGCAGACAGCGCGTTGATCTCCGGGCTGACCTTTTTGCGGGTCATGGAGTAGATGGCAATGGGCAGGGTCTCCACGGTGCCGCAGTTGAAGTAGGAGATCATGAAGTCATCAATGGAGTAAGTCAGGCAGATCAAAAATGCCGACATGATGGCCGGGCTGAGCTGCGGCAGAATGACCTTGAAGAACGCCTGGCGCGGGGTGCAGCCCAGATCCAGGGCGGCATTGTACAGGCTGCCGTCCAGCTGGCGCAGCTTGGGGCCGACATTAAAAATAACATACGGCACATTGAACGTAATGTGTGCAATCAGCAGGGTGATCCAGCCGAACACGCCATTTTCGCCGCCAATGCCCATTTTTTGCACGATGACGAACAGCAGCATGAGGGAAACGCCGGTGATGATTTCCGGGTTGACAACCGGGACATAACTGATGTTATTGATAATCAGCTGTGCCTTGCGGCTCATGGAGTTGATGCCGATGGTGGCCAGGGTACCCAGCACCGTGGCAATGATAGCCGAAACAAATGCCAATACCAGTGAAAGCCCCAAAGCGGAAAGGATCATCTCATTATGGAACAGGCTGGCATACCATTTTAAGGAAAGACCGGTAAATACCGCACGGCTCTTATTTTCGTTAAAGCTGTAGGCGATGAGGACCGCGATGGGCAGGTACATAAACCCGAACACCAGCACCAGGTAGGTGCGCTGCAGCAAATGCTTATGCTGTGTTTTCATTACATCACACCCTCCATTTCCTCTTCGTCAAAGCTGGAGGTAAAGCTCATGCAGAGCAGAACGATCACCATCAGCACAAGGCTCATGGCAGAGCCGAGATTCAGGTTGTAAGAGTTGCCAAGGAACTGCAGCTCGATCAAGTCGCCAATCAGCAGGTTAGCGCCGCCGCCCAGCATACGGCTGATAATAAAGGTGGAAACCGCCGGAACAAACACCATGGTAATGCCGGTGGCAATGCCGGGCTTGCTCAGCGGGATCAGCACGCGGCCTAAAATCTGGAACACATTGGCTCCCAGGTCCTGCGCAGCTTCCACCACAGAATTGTCGATCTTGGTCATGGCGGTGTACAGCGGCAGGATCATATACGGCAGGTAGTTATACACCATGCCCAGTACCACGGCGCCGGAGGTATTGATCATATTAAAGGGGCCGATGCCGAACAGGCCCAACAGCTTGTTGATCAGGCCGTTTTTTTCCAGCAGGGTCATCCACGCATAGGTGCGCAGCAAAAAGTTCATCCACATGGGTAGCATAACCAGCATCAGCATAATATGCTGTTTATTGGCGCGCAACCGGCTGAGGAAATACCCCACCGGGTACGCCAGCACCAGGCAGATGATAGTGGCCTCCGCCGCAAGCAGCAGGCTGCGGCCAAAAACCGAGGCGTACCGCCCAATGCTGGTCAGGTTGGCAAGGGTAACCTGGCCGTCACTGTTGGTCAGGGCATACCACACAACAATGCCCAGCGGCACCACAATAAACAGGACCATCCACACCAGGTACGGTGCGGCAGCCCAGCGCGAAGCTTTGGAACGCAGCATCCCATCACACCTCCTCGCGGGACATGATGTGAATTTCATCCGGGCCAATGTTCATGCCGATCAACTCACCCGGCTGGCTGGCCTGGGTGGAGTGGATCAGCCATTCTTTGCCTTCCACGTCAACGTGCATTTCAAAATGCACGCCCTTGAAGATCACCTCGCGCACAAGGCCGGTCAGCTTGCCGGCGGACGGCGGAACGATATCCACGTCCTCCGGGCGGATAACCACCTGCACCGGCTCGCGCGGCTTAAAGCCGCGGTCCACGCAGGCAAATTCCTGCCCGCCAAAGCTGACAAGGAAGTCTTTTTCCATAATGCCGTCCACAATGTTGGAATCTCCGATGAACTTGGCAACAAAGGCATTGCGCGGCTCGTTATAAATATCCTGCGGGCTGCCGATCTGCTGGATGTTGCCCTTGTTCATGACAACAACGGTATCGGACATGGTCAGGGCTTCTTCCTGATCGTGGGTAACGTACACAAAGGTAATATTCATCTCACGCTGCAGGCGTTTGAGTTCCAGCTGCATTTCCTTGCGCAGCTTCAGGTCCAAAGCACCAAGCGGTTCGTCCAGCAGCAGAACACGGGGCTGGTTGACCAGGCTGCGGGCAATGGCCACGCGCTGCTGCTGGCCGCCGGACAACTGGTTGATGCTGCGGCGCTCAAAGCCGCGCAGGCCCACGGTTTCCAGCATTTCCAGCACTTTGGGGCGGATGGTTTCCTCCGGCAGCTTTTTCAGCCGCAGGCCAAAGGCCACATTCTCGTACACGTTCAGGTGCGGGAACAGTGCGTATTTCTGGAACACGGTATTCACCTGCCGCTTATACGGCGGTACCGAGGCGATATCCTTGCCATCGAAAAAGACATTGCCCGATTTTGGGGTAATAAACCCGGCGATCACACGCAAGGTGGTTGTTTTGCCGCAGCCAGAAGGGCCAAGGAACGTAACAAACTCCTTATCGTGGATGTCAAGGGAAAGTTCGTCCAGGATTCTTTCCCCGTCAAAATCGACGACAATGTCTTTCAGTGATACAATTTCATTCATTTTTACTGCATCCCCCTTTGCGGAATTTAGTCCCACCTCGGGCCTCCTTGATGCCGGCTCGCCGGCTTTTCCCGGTGGGTCAGCGCCAATTATGCCGCCCCGCAAAAGGTTTGTTACACCACCGCAAACGCGGCAGCTGCAGCAGCACATACAACGCCAATGTGTTCTGATGTTTAACAGATGCAACACACAAGCTTCATTATACATTGTTTTGGGGGGCTGTCAACAATTATTTCACATTTTTCCGGTTTTTTACATGGGGATGACAAAAAGTCAGCTTGTTTTCTGTCTTGCTCCACCGTTTTTTCCCTGTCCGTCCGGTATTATCCCCTGTTCTCCCGCTGCCGTCTGCATCAAAATTAACAGGTGTCGTTCGCAGTTATTTTTGTCATTTCACACCACAGGGGCGCGCATTGTGCGCCCGCGACCGTTTACAATATTTCAGGGTAAAATGCCACTTTCTGCCCGCCATGCAGGCCGATGACGAGCATCGGCCCCTACAAATGATTTGCAATGTTTGCGGCGCGGGGTGGATGGGCGGCAATTATTAGGCCCGTCAAACGGGGCGTCGGGGACGCCGCCCCCTACATGCAGGGCGAGGTTTATTACAATTTTGTGGTGTGCAACGCCGTAAGGCCCTACAGATTATTTTATTGTTATTCACTACCCTAAAAACCACCCCCAACCCAATATCTCCTGAGCGGCGCAATGCGCCGCGGTCCACCACAATGATTCATTATTCTCTATTCTTTATTCTTTTCAGATTTAGACTTTTTCCTACCGCCAATTCCTAATCTCTCATTGCTAATTTCTAATTCACATCCGAACTCCTCCCTCCTAACTCCTACCTGTTTTCGAGGTGCTCTATGCCTACCACGATTGATAATCTCCTTTCCCGCATGACATTGAAAGAAAAGATCGGCCAGATGATCCTGGCCAGTATCGAGGTATCCCGCATGGATGCGGGCACGCGGGAATTTTTACGCAAAAATCATATCGGCAACGTTATTTTGTTTGGCAAAAACTGTGCCGGGCGGGCCGCGCTGGCGCAGTTGAACGCTGAGATCCAGCACACCGTCATGGCGGAAAACGGTCTGCCTGCTCTTATCGCCATCGACCAGGAGGGCGGCTGTGTTACCCGCCTGCGCAGCGAAGCCACGGTTTTTCCCAGCGCCATGGTCATTGCCCGCACGGGCGATCCCGCCAACGCCTACAAAGTTGGGCGTATGATGGGCGGTGAGCTGCGGGCACTGGGTATTAACCTGGACTGTGCGCCGGTGCTGGATACTCTTTCCGGCCCTGCGGAACGCCGTTATTATGGGCAAACTGTGCAATCCATCGCGGATTATGGCTGCGCCATGGCCCGCGGCCTGCGGGATGCCGGGGTGCTGGCCTGCGGCAAACATTTCCCCGGCCATGAGCAGACCGGTGCCGATACACACTTCGGCTTTGTGGTGGACAATACCCCGCGTGACACATTGATAAATAGCTGCTTAACGCCCTTCTGCCGCGCGATGTCAGAGGACCTTGCCAGCGTGATGGTATCGCATGTCTGCTTCCCCGCGCTGGATAACACCGATACGCCCTGCTCCATGTCCGCGCCCGTCATCCAGGGCGTGCTGCGTGGGCAACTGGGGTACCAGGGGCTTGTCATCAGTGACGGCTTGCAGATGCACGCCATTCTGGACCAGTACGGCGCACCACAGGGCTGTGTGCAGGCGGCACTGGCCGGGTGCGACCTGCTGATTATTGGCAACGGCGGCGATAACGCCGACCCCACCGGTAAAGATGTGCAGACCCCCTGCATCCGTGCCCTGTGCGATGCTGTGGCCGATGGAATCCTGCCGATGGCGCGGGTGGATGAATCGGTGCGGCGGATCTTGGCATGCAAGCTGGCGCTGGGCTGGACTATGCCCGCCCGCGATGCCGCCAGCCAGGATTGGAGCAATCATGCTGCCCTTGCGGATGCGTTGGCCGAAACCGGCGTGACGGTACAAGACCCCCACGGCCTGCTGCCGCTGCCCGCAGGGACGTTATTTATTGCGCGGGCATCCGGTACCGGTACTGGCGTGACGGAGGGCGATCGCATTACGGAAAGCTTTGCTCCACTGGCTGCACGGCGTTTGGGCGGCCAGTGCGCCGTCTACCACACGGTGGAAGAACTGCCGGAGCTGGCGGATGTCTGCGCCGCGGCGCCCGCGGTGGTATTCGCCTTTGGCACCCGTGAGGAAGCCGCCGCTGCCGCCCAGGCCGCCGAAGCGCTGGCTGCGCACAACCCGCGCTTCTGTGCTGTCTGCTTGGCCGAGCCGGACGCTTTGCAGCACTATCCCTTTGCTGCCAGTACCGTGAGCGCCTGGGACCGCACCGAGCCCGCCATGCGTGCCGTCTGCCGCGCGCTGGCAAACCCACAAATTTGAAGGAGGGACAAAGCATGGCATTTTTCCGCTGTGACGTCATGTCGGAATCTCTCGGCATGGCAACATCGGTGCTTGTTACCATGCCGGATACCGGAGATTTGGCCGCCGCGCCAGTGGTGTACCTGCTGCATGGCCTGACTGACAACTGCACCGGCTGGCTGCGCTATACCCAGGCCGAACACCTGGCCCGCACCCACGGGGCTATTCTGATCGTTCCCGAAGTGCAGCGCAGCTTTTATACCGATATGGCCTGCGGCCCCAAGTATTTCACCTACATTAATCAGGAATTGCCAACGCTCTGCCGCCGGTTTTTCGGCATTCAGCCCGTACCGGAGCGCACTTATATTATGGGGCTTTCGATGGGCGGATACGGTGCTATGAAATGCGCTTTTACTGCGCCGCAGCAGTACGCCGGGTGCGCCGGTTTTTCCTCGGTGGCGGAAATCCAGGCCGAACTGCCCCAGCTCTGCCGCTGGCATGAAGATCAGGCAATTTTCCCGCACGGCATTGTGCCGCCACAGGATGATCTGTTTGAATTGGTGGAGAAATTCCGCGACGGAACGTGCCCCATGCCCCGCCTGTTTTTGGCCTGCGGCCAGCAGGACAGTCTGTACCCCGCCAGCCTACGCCTGCGCGATACCTTGCAGGCGATGAATTGGCCCCTGACTTGGTACGAAGCCCCCGGCGACCACAACTGGTTTTTCTGGAACGATGCGCTGGGAAGAGCGATGAAAGAACTTTTGGAAAATTAGGGCAATACCGCATAATTCTAAGTGCCGATACGGCGAGCGAGGTGCGGCAGATGCTAAGCCAAAAGCGCAGATAATACTGGATGCTGCAAAGGTGAGCGCCGCCAGTGGCGGAAACAGCGAACCGAAGCAGGGGCAGCGGTCGCAGAGTGCGAGGGGCTTTTGCCCCCGAAGCACGATGCGGGTACCGCAACCCGACATTATCGAGCATTTTGGCAACGCAGATGCCGTGCCGCAGCCGCCGAAGCGGTGCTTAAGCCGTAAGGCGGGAATTGTGCGGTGCTGCCCTACACAAATGGTGACCCTTCCGCAAACACAAAATTCGGCTGCGTTTGTAGAAACAGGCGATGGTTTCGGCTTTTCAGGTGCGCCCTTAAGGGAGGAAAGTATATTTTGAACTTTGTTTTTGTTTCGCCGCAGTTCCCCAAAACCTACTGGAATTTTTGTGACCGGCTCAAGCACAACGGGGTAAATGTGCTGGGCATTGGCGATTCCGGCTATGACGAGATCCCGGACGAGCTGAAAGAATGCCTGACCGAGTATTACCGTGTGGATTCCATGGCGGATTATGATGCCATGGTACGCGCCATGGGGTATTTCACTTTTAAGTACGGCAAAATCGACTGGCTGGAAAGCAACAATGAATTCTGGCTGGAACAGGACGCCGCCCTGCGCACCGATTTCAATATTACCACCGGCGCACAGAACGACTTTATTGACCGCATCAAGTACAAGAGCAAAATGAAGGAAAGCTACATCGCTGCCGGGGTACCCGTGGCCCGCCACCACATGGTGCATGAAAACGGCCTGGACGATGCCCGCGCCTTTGTGGCTCAGGTCGGCTACCCGGTCATTGTGAAGCCGGACAACGGCTGTGGTGCCGAGGCCACCTATAAGCTAAAAAACGATGCCGAACTGGAAGCGTTCTATGCGGAACTGCCGGATACTTCCTATATTATGGAAGAATTCATCAACGGCACCATTGTGAGCTTTGACGGCGTAGCCGACAGCCGCTGTGTACCGCTGTTCTACACCTCCAACGTATTCCCCACCCCCTTGATCGACATTGTGAACTCGCTGGGCGATCTTTCCTACTGGACGCAGAAAACCGTGCCGGAGGAGCTGCGGGATGTCGGGTTTCGCACCATCAAGGCATTCGGCGCAAAGAGCCGCTTTTTCCACTGCGAGTTTTTCCGCCTGAACGAGGACAAAGAGGGCCTTGGCCAAAAGGGTGATTACGTTGCGCTGGAAGTGAACATGCGCCCCGCCGGCGGCTACACCCCGGACCTGATCAACTATGCCAACAGCGTGGACTGCTACCAGATCTGGGCCGACATGGTATGCTATGACGAGCTCCGCCACGAAAAGCTGGACCTGCCCCACCACTATTGTGTATACGCTGGCCGCCGCGACTGCCACACCTACAAGCACAGCCACGAGGAGATTCTGGCCCGGTATGGCCGCCAGATGAAGATGTGCGACCGCGTACCGGATGTGCTTTCGCTGGACATGGGCAACCAGATGTATGTTGCCACCCTGGATACCGCCACAGAGCGCGATGCGTTTGTGCGCTATGTGCAGGAGCAGGCCCCTGCACAGGCGGCAAAGGACTGATTTCAGCCGCTTTCTATTTTCTCATTATTTATTTTGACCCTTGACCGAGCACTGCCAGGATTGTTTCCTGGCGGTGCTTTTTGTTGTTTTATATCTTGCGTATTTTCGTGGTTTATTGTTTGTTTCTTTGCTTTAGTTCCCCTGTCTTGCAGTTTTTTCAAAATTCCCCAAACTTTTTTGTCAAAATCTATTGACAACTGCTGTTTTGGTTGCTATAATATAGTACGTTGTCAGGCGACAGCAGCACATCTGGGGGTTTAGCTCAGCTGGGAGAGCGCTTGCATGGCATGCAAGAGGTCACCGGTTCGATCCCGGTAATCTCCACCAGAACAAAAACGCTTGGCAATTTTGCCGGGCGCTTTTCGTTTTATATCGCGTCCAAGCCGCCCACAGGCAGGGCGGCCTTTTCTATATCTGCCCGCAGCCGGGCATACTAAAGTGCATTGAAAAAGCAAACCAACCTCGGAAGAGCAAGCCGAATAACCGCGCAAACGGAGGAAATACTACCATGGAACTGGAGCAGGCCCGCAAACGTGCAGCAGAACTGCGCGCTGTGATTGAAAAGAATAACCGTCTGTATTATGACCAGGACGCCCCGGAACTGGAAGATTACGAGTATGACCAGCTGACCCGCGAGCTGAAAACCATCGAAGCCCAATTCCCGCAGCTTGTCACGCCGGACAGCCCCACCCAGCATGTGGGCGGCACCCCCAGCGGCAAGTTCAGCAAGGTGGCCCACGCTGTTAAAATGGAAAGCCTGCAGGATGCTTTCTCGCTGGATGAACTGCGCGAGTTTGACCAGCGCGTGCGGGAAGCAGGCGTTACGCCGGAATATGTGGTAGAAATCAAAATCGACGGCCTTTCTGTCAGCCTGGAATACCGCAACGGCCGCCTGACCCGCGGCTCCACCCGCGGCGATGGCCTGGTGGGGGAGGACGTGACCGAAAACCTTGCTACCATCAAGTCTATCCCCAAAGAAATCCCCAATGCCCCCGATTTTCTGGAAGTGCGCGGCGAAGTTTACATGCCGCACGCCGCATTTTTTGCCTTGAAAGAGCAGCAGGAGCTGGAGGATAAAAAGAAGCGATGCAGAGAGGGCATAGCAGAGGCAAAAGCCAAAGGAACGAAGTTCGGCAGACAGGCAATAGAGATAGACGAGGAACAGTTTAAGAAACAGGCAGACAGAGCAATAGCAAGGTATATCACCCATAATGAAGCAATGAACATTCTTCATTTGAAACCATACGTTTATTGGAAATGGATAAAACAATTCTATCCGAACTATCGACCGAACAAGAAAAAAGTAATCAAAGGTTAGGGGGTGCAGCAATGAAAAATAAATGGGAAAAGCGCATCGGTGTATTTGCATTAGCAGCAATTTCCAGTGCCCTCATGTTTTCTACAAATGCAATTACTGCAAAAGCAGCTGATAATGAGTGGACATATAGTTATACAGGAAATGTTCAGACTTTTACGGTATGCGGAACTCTATCAGACCGAGGACAGAAAGAAATGTACCGTGTGCGGCGCGTTCTTTGCGTCCACCTCTAACAGCGTCAAATACTGCCCGGACTGCCGGAAGCGGATTACCCGCAGACAGGCAGCCGAGCGCATGAGAAAACGGCGCGCTCTTGTTACGCGGTAAGGGCGAAAAAAGCCTTGTTTTACAGGCTTCTGACAACCGTTTCCTCATAGGGCAAGGGCTTTATACCTTTTCCCTTAAAAACGGCGTTCTACTGCGTAACATTTCAGAACTGCACCCATAAGAAAACCGGGGCGCGGATAGTCTTTACTGACTGTCTGCGTCCCGGTTTTTCCTTTGCTATTTTTCCATGTTGATTTGAGGGGTTGCGCCCTTATCTGTGGTAAGTAAACGGTATATCGTAAGGGGGATATACCATGCAGCCACGACGAGCCGCCATATCAAAATGACCCCACCGATAATGCCGCCCAAAATGAAGTTGAGGGCAATGATACCCACCGTTCCGGCTATGTCATACCCATGCGGTACAAGCCATACGAACATACGGCGAATACCAAAGGGAATACCGCAGCACAGCCACACATAAAAGTAATTGGTCTGCCCGTCCTCTGTAAAGACGTTCTTAAACATGAAGAATAAAAACAATGCAATAACGGCGGGCAAAACGTTTCTCTTGAAAAAGTCTTTCCAAATTTCTCCGCGTGTCATGGTATCACTCCTTTTCTATTGGGAATTGTGGGATAGCTTCTAACAGTTTCAGTATGAGCGTTTGCCGTAAATCGTCGTCGATTTCCTCTTTTACGCTTCCGTCCGGCTGACGCTTTTTTACCATTGCAAGGCGGTTGATTTCGTCACCGTAACAAGCAAGCACTTTTTCCAACGCCCATTTTTCGCCCACAACTCTTTTGTCAAATCCTTCTCTTTTTCACATTATTCTATTACT
>OHFM01000744.1_pt1 | contig 12297 bp, 9 predicted proteins | sample 1567511 | NCBI WGS metagenome assembly OHFM01 (sample SAMEA3879571, study PRJEB24766) | human gut metagenome | biome: human-associated habitat; feature: feces | place: USA | collected 1985/1987
TTGACGAGGCCGTAAAGAGTGACTATTCGTGGATCACCGCCCCGTATGCTCCCTATCAGTTATCCAACAACAACGCGGAAATTAACCGTCTGAAAAAGCGTATTGAAAGTCTGGAACGCCGTGAGGAAACGGGTTTTGTCGGCTGGAAATTTGAGGGCGGCGAAGCGGTTGCCAATCAAGAGGAAAACCGCTTGCAGCTTCTTTTTGACGAAAAGCCAAGCGAGGAACAGCGAAGTAAACTTAAAAGCTGGGGTTTTCGCTGGTCGCCCTCGAACAAGGCGTGGCAGAGGCAGTTAAACGGCAACGCCATTTATGCCGCCGGGCAGATTGATTTTATAAAGCCACTTGACGGCAGAACCCCGCGCGAGCTGCAACCGAAGCCGAAAGCCAAAGACGAACAGGAACGATAACGGGAGGTGATATTTTGGAAGTCAAGATCAACCGTGAAATCCGCAACTATACGGAATCCATGTTTTTCGGTTTGAGTATGCGGCAATTCATTTTTTCCATTTTGGCGGTCGCTGTCGCCGTAGGGCTGTACTTTCTCTTAAAGCCCTATGTCGGGACGGAAACCGTATCGTGGATGTGTATTTTGGGAGCCGCCCCCTTTGCGGCTCTCGGCTTCATTAAGTACAACGGAATGACGGCTGAAAAGTTCGTATGGGCTTGGTTCAAATCCGAGTTTCTGATGCCGAAGAAACTGACCTTCCGTTCCACCAACACCTACTACGAAATGATGAAGCCTGAAATGGAACACAAGCAGAAGGAGGTATTGAAAGCCAATGATTAAAACGCTTCGCAACCTGCTCAAGCAGGATAAAGAACGATTTGTTGTACCGAGGGGCGTCCAGGATGTGATTCCCATCAAGGCGATTTACGACGACGGTATTTTTCAGGTGGGCAGAGATAAGTTCTCCAAGACCTACAAGTTCAGTGACATCAACTATGCCGTCGCCAGTCGTGAGGATAAGGAAGCTATGTTCCTTGAATATTCGGAGCTGCTCAACAGCCTTGACAGCGGTGCAACCACCAAGATCACCATTAACAACCGCCGTTTGAACCGTGCAAACTTTGAGAAAACCATTCTTCTCCCCCTGAAGGGCGATGCTCTTGACGAGTACCGTGAGGAGTACAATCGGATGCTCCTTGATAAAGCAACCGGCGCAAACGCTATCATTCAGGAGAAGTACATCACCATTTCGGTATGCAAGAAGAATGTGGAGGAAGCGAGAAACTACTTTGCCCGTGTGGGTGCCGATCTGATTGCTCACTTCGGGCGGCTTGGCAGTAAGTGTGTGGAGCTGGAGCCGGATGAACGACTCCGTATTTTCCACGACTTTTACCGTGCCGGTGAAGAAACGGAGTTCCGCTTCGACATTAAGGAAACCCGCAAAAAAGGACACGACTTCAAGGATTTCATCTGCCCGGATTCGATGGAGTTCACAGGCGACTATTTCAAGATTGGAGAGCGTTATGGCAGAGTGCTGTTTCTGCGAGAGTATGCCTCCTATATCAAGGACAGTATGGTAGCGGAAATGACCGACCTCAACCGCAATCTGATGATGTCCATTGATGTTATCCCCGTGCCCACGGACGAAGCCGTGCGGGAAGCTGAAAGCCGCTTGCTCGGTGTAGAAACCAATGCGACCAACTGGCAGCGCCGGCAGAATGCCAACAACAACTTTTCTGCCCAGCTTCCCTACGACATTGAACAACAGCGCAAGGAAATGAAAGAGTTCCTTGACGACCTGACGACCCGTGACCAGCGAATGATGTTTGCCGTTCTGACGATGGTTCACACAGCGGACACCAAGGAGCAGCTTGACAATGACACAGAAGCTCTGCTTACTACAGCGAGAAAGCACCTTTGCCAGTTCGGTATTCTCAAGTTCCAGCAGCTTGATGGACTGAATACGGCGATGCCCTTCGGTGTCCGCAAGATTGAGTCGTTCCGTACTCTGACCACAGAGAGCCTTGCGGTCTTTATCCCGTTCCGTGTGCAGGACATTTGCCACACCAACGGCGTTTACTATGGTCAGAATGTCATTTCCAAAAATATGATTATCGCAGACCGCAGACAGCTCCTCAACGGCAACGAGTTTATTCTCGGTGTTTCGGGCGGTGGTAAGTCCTTTACCGCAAAAGGCGAGGTCATCAATCAGGTGCTTGCCGGCAACGCAGACATTATTATCATTGACCCGGAGCGAGAATATTCGCCCCTTGTTCGAGCACTTGGCGGCGAGATCATCAACATCTCTGCCACTTCTCCCACCCATATCAATGCGATGGATATGAACCGGGAATACGGTGACGGCGCAAATCCCGTTATCCTGAAATCCGAGTTCATTATGTCCCTGTGCGAGCAGCTTATCGGCGGCAACAACCTCGGCGCAGTGCAGAAGTCTATCATTGACCGCTGTACGGCAAGCGTCTACCGCACCTATCAGCAGAACAACTACACCGGCGAGGTGCCGACCTTGCAGGACTTCCGGGCGGAGCTTCTCAAGCAATCCGAACCCGAAGCGCAGGAAATCGCTCTTGCCATTGAGCTGTTTACCAATGGCTCTCTGAACACCTTTGCAAAGAAAACCAATGTGGACACGGATAATCGCCTGATCTGCTATGACATCCTTGACCTCGGCAAGCAGCTTATGCCCATCAGTATGCTGGTCGTCCTCGACTCTATCCTGAACCGTATTACGCAGAACCGAGCCAAGGGCAAGAACACCTTCATCTTCATTGATGAAATCTACCTTCTGTTCCAGCACGAGTACAGTGCAAACTTCCTGTTCACCCTTTGGAAGCGTGTGCGAAAGTACGGCGCTTATGCCACGGGCATCACGCAGAATGTGGACGACCTGCTTCAGTCCCACACGGCAAGAACGATGCTGGCAAACTCCGAGTTCATTGTTATGCTCAATCAGGCATCCACAGACAGATTGGAGCTTGCGAAGCTGCTGAACATCTCGGACACCCAGCTTTCCTATATCACCAATGTGGATGCCGGTCACGGACTGATCAAAGTCGGCTCCAGCCTTGTACCGTTTGCCAATAAATTCCCCAAGAACACGAAGCTCTATAAGCTGATGACCACCAAACCGGGCGAGGGTGCTTAACCCTCGCCTTTGGTGTCAAGAAAGGAAATTCAATGAAAAAGAAAATCTGTATGATTCTTATTGCGGTGTTTGTAGCCGTCCTCGGCGCAAGCACCTATTTTATTATCGATCACTACAAGGAGTCGAATAAGCAAGCAGAGCTTTATAGCGAGCTGGCTGACCTTGTGAATGCTGCGGCACAGACGGATGCTGCAACGGAACCGGCGGAGCAGATTCCATACTCCGAGGAAAAGATGCTTCTGCCGGAGCTTGCAGAGCTTTATCAGCAGAACGGCGATTTGGTGGGCTGGATCAGCATTGCAGATACCAACATCAATTATCCCGTGATGCAGTCGGTGAATGAGCCGAATTTCTATCTAAAGCACGGCTTTGATAAGGACTATTCCGACTATGGCTGTCCCTATGTGCAGGAGGATTGCGATGTGCAGGAGCCGTCCGACAATCTTGTCATCTATGGACACCATATGTCCAACGGTTCAATGTTTGCCCACCTTGAAAAGTTCAAGAACAAAGACTTTTGGAGCGAGCATCGGATAATCACCTTTAACACACTGACGGATAAGCAGGAGTATGAGATCGTTGCCGTATTCCGCACAGTGGTCTACACTGACAGTCCCGAAGCATTCAAGTTTTATCGCTTTATAGACGCAGAGAGTGCCAATGAGTTTGACGACTTCATTGCCAAGTGCAAGGAGCTGTCTTTCTATGATACCGGCGTGACCGCCGAATACGGCGATAAGCTCATTACGCTGTCTACCTGTGAGTACAGCCGCAACAACAGCCGTCTTGTGGTCGTGGCGAAGCACATAACGGAGGACGGTGGTGCAGATGCTGCCAAGCCTCACGCCGAAGCAACGGCAGAGGGCGAACGCCCTAATTAAGCGCCTTTGTGCTAATTATGATAACGGCAACTGCCTTGCGCTGGACAACGGAGAACCCTGCGTCTGTGTGCAAAGCATCTCATACTCACTGCTCTGTAAGTATTTCCGCAGTGCCGTCTTACCGGCAGAGCCTTTGTTGGAGGCGGCTATTCTCGGCACACGCTTTGAAAAGTGCGTGTCCTGCGGTGCGCCGATTATCAAGAAGGGCAACCGAAAGAAATATTGCGAGAAGTGCGCTCAAAGAGCTTACAAAGCTCAGCAGGCAGAGTACGCAAGAAGAAAACGGGCAGAGTCGAAAAATAGGCGCTGAAAAAGCCAGCAATATCAAGACTTTTCAGCCCCCGCACTTTGAGGGGTAAGGTGTTTATACCTTTACCCCTCGTTTTTAATTTAGGGGCGTTTGGGTACGCCCCGGAAAGGAGGGTTCAATGGCTGATATTAAAACGAGAGATGTCGTAAAAGGCACAATCAAGAAGATCGACAAAGCGGCAATCGCCGCAGACCGTATGCGCTCCGCCTATGTGCAGACGAAGGAAAAGGCAGAACACACAACGCACCCGGATGAGCATAATGCCGAGGAGTACGCCTCCGACCGAGTGGAAGGCGGCGTTGACCGTATCACGCACGAAGCGGCGCACCAGTTTGATAAGCAGGGGCGCAAGGGACTGGAAGAAACGAAACGGAATGTGTCCAAAGCAAAGGACGGTGTTCAGAGGTTCCGGGAAAAGCGGGCGGCTGAGTCAATGAAAAGGCAGACTGTCTGCACCTCCGGGAATAAGACCATCAAGTCGGTCGAGCAAACGGAAAAGACGATCAAACAGTCTGCCGGTTCTGCCGGTAAGAAAACCATCAAGACTGCCGGGAAAGGTGCAGCCAAAGCCGCACAGAGGTCGGTCAAGACCACGAAAACGGCAATCAAGACCACACAGCAGGCGGCAAAGACGGCGCAGAAAACCGCACAGGCTACGGTGAAAGCATCGCAAAAAGCTGCACAAGCCGCCAAAGCCACAGCCAAGGCAGCGGTTGCCGGTGTAAAAGCTGCCGTTAAAGCAACGATTGCCGCAGTCAAAGCAATCATTGCGGCAACAAAAGCATTGGTCGCTGCTATTGCCGCAGGCGGCTGGGTTGCCGTTGCGGTCATTGTCGTAATTTGCCTGATTGCACTGATCTGCGGCTCGGTTTTCGGGATATTCTTTTCCGGTGAGGATTCCGGCACGGGAATGTCGATGCAGACAGCCGTGCAGGAAATCAACGCTGATTACGATGCCAAGATGGAAGCGGAGAAAAACTCGGTAGCCTATGATAATATGGAGATCAGCGGCGGTCGAGCTGTGTGGAAGGATGTGCTTGCGGTCTATGCAGTCAAGACGAATACAGACACGGACAACCCGCAGGAGGTTGCCACGATGGACGAGAGCAAGAAGCAGATCCTCTCGGACATCTTTTGGGAGATGAACTCCATATCCTCCCGCAGTGAAAGCCACTCGGAAACGGAAATTACCGAAACGGACGACGGAAACGGCAACATCGTTCAGACGGAAACGACAGTCACAAAAACAACTCTTTATATCACCGTTTCTCATTTGACGGTGGATGAGATGGCTGACTTGTACGGCTTTGACGCAGAACAGCGGGAGTATCTTGCCGAGCTTCTCAAGGACAAAAACAATTCCCTTTGGGCGGCGGTACTTTACGGTATCCGATACAGTGACGATCAGATCGTCACCGTGGCGCTTTCACAGGTCGGCAATGTAGGCGGCGAACCGTACTGGTCTTGGTACGGCTTCGGAAGCCGTGTGGAATGGTGTGCTTGTTTTGTAAGCTGGTGCGCCGATCAGTGCGGCTATATCGACACCGGGGTTGTGCCGAAATATGCGGGTTGCGTGAACGGCGTCCAGTGGTTCAAAGATCGAGGACAGTGGATCGACGGTTCTGCCGAGCCTGTCCCCGGAATGATTATTTTCTTTGATTGGGATAACAAGGGTTCGTCGGGTCCGCAGGACGGACAATCCGACCACACCGGTATTGTCCAAAAAGTCGAAAACGGTATCGTTTATACCGTTGAGGGAAACTCCGGTGATAGCTGTCGGGTAAACCAGTACAGCGTAGGTCACTACGAAATCCTCGGATACGGGGTACCGCAATATTAAAATAGGTGGCTATGGGCTTTATTGTCCCATAGCCACCTATTTTTCTTTTTTGTTTAGAATTTGATCCGGGATAATTGAGGTGTTCAGCAAATCACCTGGCTCAACCTTCAGCGCATCAGCAATATTAAATAGAACCTCTACGGAAAAGGGTCTGACGATATTCGGTGCTTCGATTGCGCTAAGATGCGAACGGCTCATCATCGCCTCTGCCGCAAGCTGCTCCTGCGACATACCTCGCATTTTACGAAGAACTGAAATTGTGATTCCCAGTTGAATAAATCTATCTCTATTTTTGAAGCCAATTTCTTTGCTCATTTGCTCCACCTCGAATCCATAATAATTATATGTTATTCTCTCTCGACTTTCTGTTCTCGCTGTGAAGCTATTGACTTATATATAGAGCAAAAATATAATAATAAGTGCAGATGAACAATAATATGCTCATTTGCTCTACTGTTATTCTTGGTGGTGTTTGTATGACCTGTTGTTTTATCGGGCATAGGAGAATTAAGCATAAAAAAGAGCTTGCAAGTCGATTGCGGGACAATATTTGCTATCTGCTTGAGCAGGGCGTAGCAACCTTTCTGTTTGGAGATCATTCCGAATTTAATACGCTCTGCTACGAGGTGGTTTCAGAACTAAGAGAAGTTTACCCCAAAATTCGCAGAATACACTATCGGACGGATTATCCTGATGCAGATGCTTATACGATGCAGTTCCTATTAGATGGATATGAGGACAGTATTTGCCCTGACGGAGTTGCTGCTGCCGGGAAAGCTGCTTATGTGGAACGCAATCAAGCTATGATTCAGGCAAGTGACTTTTGCGTCTTTTACTTTAATAACGAATACCTTCCGGCGAGTCGAAAAGAGTCGAAAAAAGCAATAACAAGCTATCAGCCCAAAAGCGGAACCGGGGTTGCCTTTGACTATGCAAAAGCGCACGGAAGAACAATCATTAACCTATACGAAGAAGATGAACACTGCAATTAAGCATCGAATCTATTTGGTTCGTCTTTTTTGTGACATTTATATCCGAAGTCCCGTGCTTTACAACAAACACCTTTTGAGTTATTTGCATCATTGGAGCAGCCGGAAACGGCTGCTTTTCCTTTACGCTGATGAAGGGTGATAAGGTTGTCGAGCTGACGAATAAACGCCCCGATTTGCTTTTGCTCTACAATATCTTTAGGTACAGAAAGGTCTATATCAAAGAAATCCTCGGCAGAAATATTGAGAAGCCCGTGATTCCTCGCACCCTCGGCAGCTCTCTCAGCAACACCTTTGTGCCACCTATCTGTATCGAAGAAAACGGTCAGATAATCCGAATCAATCTGTTGCTCTTTCTTGGGAGCAAAAACGATGTAAAGCGTTGATAGCACGCCTTTTTCGTACAGATCAAGTCTTTTGACCGCACCAAATGGATAGCCATCAGAGGTGCTTTTGTTGTAGGCAAATTCGCCGTTCAGCACCAAGTAATAGTTGCTCACATCTCGGCTTGCAACACGGTTATTAAAGTATGTGATTTGGTCAACCAAACCATATTGTGCTGAGATTGTTAATGGTAGCGTAGATTCGTTGTTTATATTCTTGCGAACTACTCTATCAACGAGTTCACCCAACTTACGCTGTTCCCAAGAAAAATCAAAAGAGCCAAGGAAACACCTTGGCTCTCTTGTTAAGACCGCATATTTTTTCATTTTTCGGCTTGCTTTAGCGGTGATGGCACTCATTACGGCATATCAACCTCAAATCCACCGGTAAGAATGAACTGCCGCAAAAGCTGATCCGTTTTCATATTGACCTTGGGCGGAATCAACTTGGTTTGTTCATATGCTTCAAAGAACGCTTTTGCTTTGGACTTATCGACGCTCTTTTTCAGCTCGTCAAACCTGCCAAACTCATTGATAGTCGCTTCATTCAGGTTAAGCCCCATCATATTCCTGAGTTTATCCTCATCAAGACCGAAGATAGTCGCAAAACGATGAATTTGGTCATCTTTTGCTCTAAACTGATACTCCGTGATGTAGTCACGAAGCGTTTTTCCGTCCTCGGCAATGACATCGCCTCGCTCAATGTCGTGCAGAAAGATATTTGCGTATTTCTGCTCCTCTTGCGTTAGGGCAGCAAAAGTCTTGTGAAGTTCTGCCTTTGCTTGCTCAATAGATTCCTCGGAAGAACCTTCCTGTCGAATCAATTTGAGGTACTTATCGAAACGACTGTTCATATAATCGGCATCAATAACCCCTGTGTCAATTTCAGTCAGGTATCCAACAAGATCGTATGGTATATCTATGTCTTGTGATCCGGGATCATCGGGAGAAGCAGCGGAAAGCTCTTTATAACGCTGTGCCAAAATCAAAAATGCGTTCTCATCGAACTCCATTGTAATTTCAATCGAATTACCGCTTTCCTCGTCCTTGAATGAGTAGGTGTGTTTGTCCCACCTAAATCCTTGGATTTTAGCAGCTTCAAGGTATCCGTTGAAATCTCTAAACAGCGAGGCGAACTTAGCTCTTACGGCTCCGTCCGCAGGCAGCTTTTCAAAGTCAGGGATACCAGCATTCTTGAACAAATAGGCAATATCATCAAACACAGCGTTGAGCTTTCCGAGGTTGTAAGACAGTTTTTCAACGAACAGACCTATCGGTCTATCGCCGGAATAGAGCTTAACAGCTTTGCTCACATTCTGCTCCATCGTATGCGGCTTGCGATAATATCTGATGATGCCAAAAGGCTTATCGGGTCCGAAAAGTCTGTTGGTTCTGGAAAATGCCTGAATGATGTTCTCATACTCCAGTATCTTGTCCATATACAGCGTGTTGACCCACTTAGAGTCAAAGCCGGTAAGCATCTGATCCACTACAATCAGGAGGTCGAGCTGCTTCTCAGGCTCTCTTTCGACCCGCTTATATTGCTCTTTGTGGGCAAGGCGTAGAGAAAGGTCTTTTTTGAAGCGAGCGTGTGTAGCAATCGAAAAATCCTGACCAAACATCATATTATAGTCAGTAAGAATTTCGATTAAGCCTTGCTCTTTATAGAAAGCAATCGGCTGCCCTCTGTATTCTTTGTAGTCACCATCTTCATTGCTGATATTGGGGTCAAAAAGGCAACTGATCCTAAGTTTCGGCATTGCAGCCTTCAGCAGTCGATAGTAGTCTATTGCTTCGGGGATGCTGCTCGTTGCAAAGATTGCGTGGAATTTCCCGTTGTGACTCAAAGTAAGCCAGTTTTCTTGAATATCCTCAACAACCTTGCTTTGATGCTCCGAGGAAAGGTACTGAGTCTTTGGAAGATAATCTTCAATGCCCTTGACCCATTTACCGTCATCGCCTAAGAAACCAGCCATCTTGACGGTGGAGGAGTCCATATACTCATAGAATATTTTTGCCTTTTTCGGATCGCTGATTGCTTCTTCTTCGGTTGCCGCTTTTGCTTTTTCCAAAGCAACCACCTTGCGGACATCCTTGTCACGGAATGTCAGGACTTTATAAGGATCAAATCCAAGCACATTCTTATCCCTGATACCATCAGCAATGCTATATCTGTGGAGTTCATTGCCAAAAACATCTGTTTGGGCATTGTTTTTCTTTGCATTCTCCTCAAACACCGGTGTGCCGGTAAAGCCAAAGAAGATGGCATTGGGGAATGTTTCCTTGATGATGGATAGCATATCTCCAAAAGTTGAACGATGAGCTTCGTCAACAATAAAAACAAGCCGTTTACCGTTGATTATTTCAATGTCGCTTGCATTAAGTCCTCCGTCCTCATCTCGGATATTGCTCATCTTCTGAATAGAGGTAACAATTAGGGTATCTGCCGTTGCGTTGCTTTTCAGCTTAGTCAAAAGGACATATGTGTTCTCTGTTGCCTGCACGGTTTCGTTCTCGTCCGCAAATGCCCGATATTCCTTGAGCGACTGCGTTCCTAACTCAATACGGTCGGTAAGGAAAATAACCTTATCAGCATCATTGGAGTTTGCAATCAACTGAGCCGACTTAAAGCTCGTCATCGTCTTGCCTGAGCCGGTGGTATGCCAAATGTAGCCGCCACGCTGCTTACCGCTATCCCACTTCGTTTTAGACACAACATCGGAAATTGCGCTGGCTGCGTAATACTGGTAGCTTCGCATTACCTTCAGAACACCGTCAGCATTGTCGGCAACAGTATAAAACCCAATGAGCTGGTGCGCCATAGGGATGGACAGCAGCGAGGAGGCGATAGCTTTCCAATCGTTGATAGGTTCGTTATTGAAGTCAGCCCAATGGAAATAGTAATCCGTATTGAACTTTCCGTCAGGTCCGGGATTCGCAAAATAACGAGTTTCTTCAGGGTTCATTGCAACAAACACCTGAACGAGCGAGAACAATCCGGTAAAAACGCCCTCATATGAGTATTTCTCAATCTGATTATATGCTTGACTGACGGGGACACCGCTGCGCTTCAGCTCGATATGTATGACAGGCATACCATTGATGAGCAGCATCAAATCGCCACGACGGTCATTTAGCATTTTTGACTTGCTCGGAAAAACTGGTTGCTGTACGATCTGATACCGGCTCTGTCCAGCGGCGATTTCTCTGCGATCATATATTTTCAAGCTGATTTCAGTGCCAAAATGGAGCTTGTCGTCAGGGTTATCACGCTTGATGGACACAGTTTTTCCGTTGATAAAGCCATTGAGTTTTAACGGGGTTCTAAGTTCCGTGATCTGCTCAATAATCTGCTGCATTTCGCCATCCGTAAGAGGATAGTTATTCAAGCGGTCAATTCCACGGTTGTTATCATACAGAATCTTTGCCCAATTTCGGATGAGGTCTTGCTCGGTCGGGTTCTTGATAACTTCTTTTTCCCAGCCTTTATCCGCCAAGACTTTAATCAGGGCTTCCTCAAAGTCCGCTTCTTTTTGGAATGTCATTCGATTTCCTCCTTCCTGCGAAATTGATGTCACACGAACATCTTTTCAAGCATAGATTTCTTGATATTTTGGAGCTTTTCCAACTCACGCTGATGAAGGGTGATAAGGTGGTCGAGTTGCTTGAAAAATGCACCAATTTGCTGCTGCTCAGCGTATCGGGGAACCATAATGTTCTTTGCTAACAGTTCATCTTTAGTTATGCCTTTAATCGATGTTCCTTGTACTGCATTCAGCTCTGATTGCAACTTTTTATAGCAGGCATAAACCGTGAAAAGAGGTTCTGCATTGAGCTTGCTCAATGATAGGAAATCTTGGCTTGTAGCATAGGAATACGGCATAAATGCGAGCTTTCCAACACCTACACGGGTAATAATTGCTATTGAGTTTCCCGGTATGAGTTGAGCAGCGGAATTGTTTAATCCATCCTGAGTTATCCACTTTCTTGGTTCTACGCCAAGCAGCTTACCATCCACTACATCAGAGGACTGTATCCACGGAATATCTCCGTTCCAATATGCCTCATTTGATGTTGTAGGAGTACCTCCTCCATAGGTCTTTTCAGCCAAGTCCGACACCTTACGCTGTTCCCAAGGGTCAGTAAATCCCTTAAAGCGAATTTCGGGGTAACTGCTGCCATTTTGCGGGAACATCTTTTCGAGCATCGACTTTTTCACATTCGTCAACTTTTCAAACTTACGCTGATGAAGGGTGATAAGGTTGTCAAGCTGGTCTAAATAAGCACCGATCTTCCGTTGTTCCTCGACTGAAGGTACAGGTATTTCAATTTTCAGAAAATCAGACTCGTGTATTCGCCATTGTCCATAGATAACACCTTGACGCCATTTGACCATAGCATTTATAAAGTCTTTTCTGACTAATCTTCTTCCCAAAAAATCCGAGTCAGCAATTCCAGTAGGCTCAAAAATGCTATATACCGGTGAAATGCAGGCTTTTCCGTACTTATTCAGACCTATTGAGCCGGTTTCGAGGTTGTTAGAGCTATATATGAAATCGCCTTTCTCTGTTTTCTTATACAGCTTGTTTACCGTGTCCGTAACTAAGGCACTTCGGTCATAACGCTCACCTTTAGGGGCAACACCTTCATTTGCTATGAATGCCATAAGAGGATATTCGTCGCTCATTGGTGCTTGCTGGTTACGCTCTATGAGCAAATCGCCAACCTTACGCTGTTCCCAAGAAAATGTTGAAGCGGTGAAGATCATAGAGATAAAA
>OHFM01000747.1_pt1 | contig 12261 bp, 10 predicted proteins | sample 1567511 | NCBI WGS metagenome assembly OHFM01 (sample SAMEA3879571, study PRJEB24766) | human gut metagenome | biome: human-associated habitat; feature: feces | place: USA | collected 1985/1987
CAGGCAGAGCAGAGGGGGGACCGCGCCAATGGAATTGATCATTAATCTTTTGCAATTTTTCGTCACCCTGCTGGGCTTCTGTCTGAGCGGCATTCGTTATCTGAGGCATCGGACACTGTCATATTTTCTGCTGATTTGCTTTTATGGCTGTTTCGCACTGGGCTCCCTGTACTGGACATTATATCTGTTGTTGTTTTCCGAAACACCACGGATCTTTTATGTATCGGAATTTGGCTGGGTCTCCAGCGTTATTTTTCTCTGTCTCCTACAATATACTCTCTCCTCCCCGGAGGAAAGAAGCTTTTCCTGTCGGAAATCCCTGCTGGCTCCGCTGATCGGAGTTCCGTTGTGCGCATTTTACTGTACCTTTGGTGACATTCTCTCCAACCTGCTCTGGTGCGGCATGATGATCCTTGTCTCCTATCGTTCCATCCACGGTCTTGTCTACGCAGAGACACAGACGGGAAAAGGGCGGAACCTGCGGTATTTTCACATCGGAATCCTCTGCTATGTTGCGGTAGAATACGCTCTGTGGACCTCCGGCTGCTTCTGGCCGGGCGACTCTATCTTCAGTCCCTATTGCTGGTGTGATCTTCTGCTGACGTTCTGCCTTTTCGGGCTGCTGCCTGCCACAGGAAAGGCGGTGCGGACATGACCTATATTGAAAATGTATTTATCTGTATGGCCTCACCCCTGTTGATCGCCGCCCTGTGCATGGGTAGGCGGCAGGCCAAATTCTTTCTGTGCTGTCTTGCAGGAATGGGGGCATGCCTGCTCTCCGCTTACATCAATACCTTCTTTGCCGCTCTTTACGCAGCAGATACGATTGCCGCCACCGCAGAGATCGCACCTGTGGTAGAAGAAGTGATGAAACTCCTGCCGTTGCTCTTTTATCTTCTTGTATTTGAGCCTGAACCGGTGCCGATAAAAAATGCTGCCATCATCGTTGCACTTTCCTTTGCCACCTTTGAGAATGTCTGCTATCTGATTCAAAACGGAGCCGGACATTTTTCCTTTATCTTTTTCCGGGGCATTGGAACGGGTGCCATGCATGTGATCTGTGGTGCCATCGTCGGCGGTGGACTGGCATATGTATGGCAACGCACCTGGCTGAAGATTGCCGGAACCTGCGGTCTGCTCGGGGCAGCCATCACTTTTCATGCAATTTATAATCTTCTGATCGCCTATGGCGGTGCGATACAGTATATCGCATACATTCTGCCTGTGCTGATCCTGACGGTGGGAAAACTGATTGTCCGCCTGCCCCAGAGTCACAACTGAATCCTGTCTTTTGCGGAGCTGCTGTCGGCAGCTCCTGTTTTTTTGAAAACTTTTTTGAAAAAATTTGATTTTCAGGTGAGAGCTTTTTCGCTTTTTTGTACCTAATTAGATGAAGAGCATATGTATTTTATGACTTTACTTTCCGAAGGGAGGTTTTCAACGATATGTATGATACAGAAAAGCGGGTCGAACTGGTGAAAAAACGGGTGCACGAAAAATATCGCCGGAAGAAGCGCCGCGGGATCTGCCGGCTGTCTGCCCTGTGCATGGCATTGTCTGCGTTCCTTGTGGGAACGGTGCACACAGCAGCCGGCCAGACGCAGATCACCGCCCGGGGAATGTACGGTTCTATCCTGCTGCATGAAGACGCCGGCGGTTATGTGCTGGTTGGGGTAATTTCTTTCTCCACAGCAGTCATGATCACTGTGCTGTGTATCAGACTCCGGGAAAGAGAACACCGCGGACAAGGCACGGGAAAAGGAAACGCATCACAACAATGGGAGGAAAAAAATTCATGAAAAAGCAAAAAATTCGGTTCTATGCGGCGCTGCTTTGCAGTTCCATGGTATTTTCTCTGGTCTCCACGCCGGTATCGGCAGCAGAAACCGGACAGCTGACGAATCCCCCGACATCCACAGAGGGTCCGGGTTCCCCGGAAAGCGCATCGGGAAATGAAGCTGCAGCGGTTCTGAACGGACTGTACACAACACTGCCGGTAGCAAACGGTGTGAAGGAAGTGGCGACAGCGGAGGAGCTGGCGGCTGCATTGGAAAACAATGCGAATGACACAGTCAAACTGACGGCAGATATTACCATCAACACCACGCTGACAATTAGCCGCACTGTGACACTGGATTTAAACGGTAATGTACTGAAAATGACCGGCGGCTTCAGCGTAATCAAGGTAGAGTCGGGCGGCGATCTGACAATTGCGGACAGCACTCCCAACAAAGTACATAAATTTAACCCGAACTATACAGATATGTGGGGATGTGGCCTATGGAAACTGGACAAAGACACCGGCACGGAAATCGTCTCTGGTGGGGTTATTACGGGCGGTGGCGGTGATCTTACCCACAGTGATGGCGGCGGTGTGCTTGTTAATGTCGGCGGTAAACTGACCATGACCGGTGGCAGCATCGTCGGATGCTCGGCAGGTGGTCTCGGCGGCGGTGTACACCTTGCCTATGACTCTTCCATCGGCAAGAGCAGCACATTCACCATGACGGGCGGAAGTATTATCGGCTGCGCGGCAAAAAACGGCGGCGGTGTGTCTGTCTCCCCGGGGTGCACATTCACCATGGGTTCCGGCTCTGAGATCCGCAACTGCAACGCACAATCCGGGGGTGGCGGTGTGGACATCAGCGCCCTGTGGAATTCAAATATCATCGGCTGCTTTATCATGAACGGCGGAACAATCCGTACATGCACAGGATTATACGGCGGCGGTGTTTACAACTCTGGATCCTTTATTATGTCAGGCGGTACGATTAAAGCCAGCATCAGCACCACCACCCAGTATGCTTCAAGCGGCGGGGTGTGGAATGATAATCAGTTCACCATGACAAGGGGCACGATCGGTGATCCGGATAATAAAAAAGACCCAAGCCATGTATACAATACTTCCACTCAGAGAGTTACTCTTACTATGCGCGACAATGCAAAAATCTACACAAATGTAACAAACGTTGGCATCCTGAATGCTGACGGCGGCGAAATGTCCGGCACAATGACGAACGATACCAACAGGTACGGCACCGGCACGATCACCGGCAGTGAGGGTGCCGCCGGCAGCACTGAGTTCCATGGCAAAGTGACCAACACCGGCACCATCCGGAAGGGCACATTCAAGAATGAGGTCATAAATGAGAGCAGTGGTACCATTAACGGCGGCACATTCACCGGCGCGATTACGAACAATGATGGTACGGTTTTAGACGGTGATTTCAGCGGTGCCACCCTGAACGGTATGCTCGTGATCACTTTTGACCCAAACAATGGGGATCAGCCCAGCACACAGAAAGTGAATTGGAGTAAGGACGGAGCGGCACTCACCGCACCGGATCCCGTTCCCACCAATGAGGGGCATAGTATTGAAGGCTGGTATTATGATAACAACGGTACGGAAACAAAATGGAACTTTGACACGGATACAGTCAAATGCACTATGACCCTCAAGGCAAAATGGGAACTCTCCACCTATTCCGTAACGCTGCAGACAGACGGCGGTACGATTGCCAGCGGAAAAGAAGTAACCGGCTACACTTACGGCACCGGGGCAGTTCTTCCTACCACCAATGATATTACCCGCTAGGGATACCGCTTTGACGGCTGGTACGCAGACAGCAGCTTTTCCGGTTTGCCCGTTAGAGAGATCACAGCTACCGATACGGGAAATAAAACGCTATATGCAAAGTGGACGCGAAACACGACTCCCATCATCTCCGGAAACACGATCAATTATATCGTGGAGCACTACAAGACGGACGGCAGCGGCTACACGCTGGCGGAAACAGAACATTCCGCAGGGAAGACAGGTGATACCGTCACAGCAACGCCGAAAACCTATGAAGGCTTTACCTACAATCCGGCAATCTCCACCGCCAGCGGAACGTTAAAGAAGATCAGCGGTCCGGAGGATATCGTGACTTTGAAGCTCTACTATGATGTGAATGCTGACACCGAACAGGAAAGTACTGACAGCGGCTCCGAGGAAAAGGCTGACCGTGAGAATCCCTCTCCTGTCATGAAAAACACCACCTCCTATGTGACCTATACCGTACAGGCAGGTGACACTCTCTGGAAAATCGCCAGAAAATACAGTTGCTCCGTAGCCGGGATCGTGGCAGCCAACAGTGACCGGATCAAGAACCCGAACCGGATTCACGCCGGCTGGCAGCTTAAGATTCCCCAAAGCGGAGCGCCTATCACAGGCGGCACTCCCGATGCTGTCCTGCCTGAGAATAAGAAAAGCGGGATATACATCGTCAGACAGGGCGACACCCTCTGGGCAATCGCCAGAAAATGCGGCTGCTCCGTGGCTGAAATCGTTTCCCTGAACCGGGAACTGATCCGCAATCCTGCTCTGATTTATTCAGGCTGGGAACTGAAAGTACCACAGAATTAGCCTCCCCTGAAAGAATCTACCGGGCCAGTCATACTTCATAATGTCGGATCAGATAATATATCTAAGGGAAAAAGGTAAAAAAAGACGGCCAGAGGCCGATGATCTGAGTTCCTTGAATTCTTTAGATTTCTCAAATCCGCGCAATCGGCGGACACATTTCGATTGCGCGGAAATCTGAGCTATGAAATTCCATAAATACTTTGTTTCACCTGTGTGCCCCGGTCAGGCGATGTTGCCAAAACAGACATACAAAGATTACAGCTCCTCGATCACTTTCATAAGCTCATCTACATCAATGCCATGTACCATAGCTGCCTCTTCCAGGGTCTCTCCCTGTGAAGCAGGGCATCCCAGGCAATGCATTCCTGCATCGAGGAGTACGGGAGCTACTTCAGGATTGGCACGTAAGATCTCACCAATGGTCATGTCTTTTGTTACTCCGGTCATATCGGTCTCCTTTCTGCCGTATAAGGCTTTTTTAGTATAATACTTTCCCCGGAATAAGGCAAGATTATTCTTGTACATCCGCATTTGTTCTTCCCCGAAGATCAGCTCTGCCGCGAACCACATTTATAAAAGCATTTGCTTCGCAAATGGCGCCGCTTCGCAGCTCATCTTTTATTTCATGTTGGTGTGCTTTGTCCATGAAAAAGAGATTTTCGTGCTTTGTGTGCAAGCACCCACGCACGTCAACCTCTTTTTCATGTCAGAGCTGATGTACAAAACTCGGAACAATTCCTAAAAAGGTTGACACTTACCCTTGTCAGGTAGTACACTTTTATCGTAAAGAAACAGCTTGGGATGCCAGCGCAACTGGTACTCTCAGTTGATAATATTAATTGTTTTTACCAGAAGGAGGTAAATTTTCATGGCAGAAGCATGGAGAGGTTTTAAAAAAGATGGCCACTGGGATGTAGACGTCAATGTACGTAACTTCATCCAGACCAACTACACTCCGTATGATGGAGATGAGAGCTTCCTGGAGGGACCTACCGAAGCAACTAATAAGCTTTGGGGCAGACTTCAGGAGTTACAGAAGGAAGAGCGTGAGCATAACGGCGTTCTGGAATGCGAAACAGAGGTCGTATCCAGTCTGACCGCTTATGGCCCTGGCTATATTGATGAATCTATGAAGGATCTGGAGCAGATCGTTGGTCTGCAGACAGACAAGCCTTTAAAGAGAGCATTCATGCCTTATGGTGGTATCAAGATGGCTCAGCAGGCTGCAAGCACCTATGGCTACGAAGTAAACGCTAAATATGACAAAATCTTCAACGAGTACCACAAGACTCACAACCAGGCAGTATTTGATGCTTATACCGATGAGATGAAGGTTGCTCGTCATACCCATATCGTTACCGGTCTTCCCGATACCTATGGCCGTGGACGTATCGTAGGCGACTACAGAAGAGTTGCTCTGTACGGTATCGATTTCCTGATCGAGCAGAAGAAGAAGGATAAGAAGAACTGCGGTACCGGCGTTATGACCGAGGAAATCATTCGTCTGAGAGAAGAGATCGCTGATCAGATCAAGGCTCTGCAGGGAATGAAGGAAATGGCTAAGATCTACGGTTACGATATTTCCGGTCCCGCTACCACCGCTAAGGAAGCTATCCAGTGGTTATACTTCGGTTACCTGGCAGCTATCAAGACCCAGAACGGTGCAGCTATGTCCGTTGGACGTATCTCTACTTTCCTGGACATCTATATTGAGAGAGACTTAAAGGAAGGCACCCTGACCGAGAAAGAAGCTCAGGAGCTGATCGACCATATGACCATGAAGTTCCGTATGGTTAAGTTCGCCCGTATCCCTTCTTACAACGAGCTCTTCACCGGCGACCCAGTTTGGGCTACTCTCGAAGTAGCTGGTATGGGTCAGGATGGCCGCTCAATGGTTACCAAGAACGACTTCCGTTTCCTCCACACATTGGAGAACATGGGTCCTTCACCAGAGCCAAACTTGACTGTACTCTATAGCTCTCGCTTACCAAAGGCATTCAAGCACTACGCTTCTCTCATCTCTGTAAAGACAAGCTCTATCCAGTATGAGAACGATGACGTAATGCGCCCAGTTTGGGGTGACGACTATAGCATCTGCTGCTGTGTATCTGCTACACAGACAGGTAAGGAGATGCAGTTCTTCGGTGCACGTGCCAACTTGGCTAAGTGCTTGACCTACGCTGTATCTGGCGGTGTTGATTCAAAGACACGCGAGCAGTGTGGTCCTAAGTATCGCGCCGTTGAGGGTGATGTATTGACATACGAGGAGTTCATGCCACGTTTCATGGATATGATGGACTGGTTGGCTGGCGTTTATGTGAAGACATTGAACCTCATCCAGTATATGCATGACAAATATTACTATGAAGCAGCTGAGATGGCTTTGATCGATACAGATGTAAGAAGAACATTCGCTACAGGTATCGCTGGTTTCAGCCACGTGGTTGACTCTATCTCAGCTATCAAGTATGCCAAGGTAAACATCATTCGTGATGAGACCGGTTTCCCTCTCAGCTTCAAGACCGAGGGCGACTTCCCACGTTACGGTAACGATGATGAGCGTGCTGATGAGATTGCAGTATGGTTGCTCAAGACCTTCATGAACATGATCAAGAAGCATCATACATACCGCAATTCTGAGCCTACTACATCTATCCTGACTATCACATCAAATGTAGTATACGGTAAGTACACCAGCAACATGCCTGATGGTCGTCCAGCCGGTGCTCCATTGGCTCCAGGTGCTAACCCATCTTACGGTGCAGAGAAGAACGGTCTTTTGGCTTCATTGAACTCAGTAGCTAAGTTGCCATACGAGTATGCTCTCGATGGTATCTCTAATACTCAGACCATCAGCCCTGGTGCTCTCGGTCACAACGATGAGGAGCGTGCCCAGACATTGGTAGGTGTATTGGATGGTTACTTCAACCAGGGTTCTCACCACCTGAACGTGAACGTATTCGGTATCGACAAGCTCAAGGATGCGATGGAGCACCCAGAGAAGGAAGAGTACCAGAACTTTACTATCCGTGTGAGTGGTTACGCTGTTAAGTTCATCGACTTGACACGTGAGCAGCAGCTCGATGTAATCGCTCGTCAGGCTCACGAGAGACTCTAATCAATTAGAAGAATAAATATTGCCCGCTAGATTTTCTTTCCGAGGATATTTAGCGGGCATTTTTAGCTTAATTGTTATGCATAAAGGATTTGTACACAGCATAGAGAGCTTTGGTTCAGTAGATGGACCAGGCATCAGATTTTTGATTTTCCTGCAGGGTTGTCCGATGCGCTGCCAGTTCTGCCATAATCCGGATTCATGGAAGATGGGAGTGGGAGAGGAATGGAGTGCCGATGACCTGCTGGATAAGGCAGAGCGATTCAAGAGTTATTGGGGTGACAAGGGCGGTATTACCGTAAGTGGTGGAGAAGCCCTGATGCAGATAGACTTTCTCATCGAACTTTTCGAGAAAGCCCATCAGCGTGGCATCAATACCTGTCTTGATACATCAGCGCAACCATTTAGGAAAGAGGGTGCTTTCTTCGATAAATTCGAGCGTCTGATGACCGTCACTGATACTGTTCTTCTTGATATCAAGCATATCAACGATGAAGAGCATCGTAAACTCACCCGCCATTCTAATGTAAACATACTGGATTGTGCACGATATTTAAGCGAGATACACAAACCGGTATGGATTCGTCACGTCCTGATTCCAGGTATTACCGACAAGGATGAATTCCTCTATCAGCTGCGTGATTTCCTCTCAACACTCTCTAATATTGAGCATATAGATGTCTTACCTTATCATACGATGGGTATCTACAAGTATGAGAAACTAGGTATTGCCTACCCGCTGGAAGGCATAGATCCTCCTACTAGTGATCGCATTGCTCATGCAGAAGCAATCTTGCAAGAGGCACTTTAGCCTCTTGTAAGACTGCTTAGATGAGCGTCTAGCGAACTGGTGAGACGGGCTTTGATGATAGGCTTTGTAATGTAGTCGTTTACTCCAAGCTCGTAGCATTCATCCACATTATCCTTGTTGCTTAACAGGGAAACCACGATGATGACCATTTCACTTTTCGAGTATTTAGAGCGTACATGGTCTATTACGTCCCACCCATTTACATTTGGCATCATCAAGTCGAGCAGTATCACGTCCGGCTTGAATGAGTCAATCAGTTCAATGGCTTCTTTTCCGCCATTTGCAGTTTTCACGTCGATGTCAAAGTCTTTTATCATTTCAGAGATAGTTTCAATATTTTCTGGAATATCATCGACGATTAGTACTTTGTTCTTTTCCATTTTTCACTGGTCTGTTTTATGTTGGTTCTTTCCGATCTTGAAAATCTAGCTTCTTGGCTTGTGAATGCCGTAGATGTCGCATATGAATCCTTTATCAGTGATTAGATTGTTCATGTCGATACTGTCGAACATCTTGTGATGAGTACCGATTACCACAATCTGATACTCTTTTTCCAGAACTTTAGGATCATCTGTCACCTTGATGTTATATTCTTCTTTTACTTCCTTTACATCTACCAATGGATCGTAGAGTGTGGTTTTGTAACCTGCTCCTACCAGGTTGATATAGAGATCGGCTACTTTTGTGTTCCTGATATCATCGCTGTCTGGCTTGAACGAGAAGCCGAGAATCAGCACGTTAGTCTCCGGAGCCTTGAACTTTCTGCTTTCAGATGCATTCTTAATCTTTCCTGCCATCCATACCGCCATCTGCTCGTTAACCTCGCGGGCTGTAGAGAGCAGCGATGGTACCACGTCAACCTCCTGTGCCTTGTTAATCAGGTAGTATGGGTCTACCGCGATGCAGTGGCCGCCAACGAGTCCTGGAGTAGCTGGCACGAAGTTCCATTTTGTGCTAGCTGCCGCCGTTACGTCTTCGATGTTGATGTTCATCTTGTCAAAAATCTTTTCCATCTCGTTGAAGAAGGCTATCTGTATGTCTCTCTGGCAGTTCTCCATCAGTTTACATGCCTCTGCTATTTTGATACTCTTCGTCCTGTAGGTGCCATGAGTAAGTACTGAAGCATAGAGGCTGTCGATGATAGCTGCTGCTTCGGGTGTAGAACCGCTGGTAACCTTCACGATGTTCTCAATGGTATGAACAGTATCGCCCGGGTTGATGCGCTCTGGCGAGAAGCCTACAAAGAAACTCTGGTTCAACTTCAATCCTGATGTAGATGCCAGTAATGGAGCGCAGACCTCTTCTGTCAGACCTGGGTAAACGGTACTCTCGTAGACTACGATATCACCTTCTTTCAGGATCTTGCCAACCTCAGCTGTAGCATTGCGCACGCAACTGATGTCTGGCTTGTTCGATTTGTTCACCGGTGTCGGTACAGCGATGATATACACGTTACACTTCTTCAGGTCATCAATATTGCTGGTCAGTTTCAGTCCCTGTTCCAACGCTTTGGATACAGGTCTGTTGTTTTCCATCGTGCTTTTGGCTAACTTGGCTACCTTCTCAACTTTGATGTCATAACCCCATGTATCGTATTTCTTTGAGAATAAGCATGCCAGTGGAGTACCAACATACCCTAATCCTATTACTCCAATCTTAAACTCAAAAGACTTGTTTATCATATACTATATTGTTTATGTTTTATAATGTTATTTCTTTTATTGGGAGCTCCCTGCTGTATGTACGTTACAGCAAGTAACTCGGGTCTTTTAGATTCCTTCAAGCTGAGCATAGCGCGAAGTCTTCTCAGGGTTCCATGCGTCCTTGTAAGAACGGCGGAAGAAGATTTCTTGCAGATGAGCCGACAGACGGGCGATACGCAGGAAATAACCTGTATAAGGCGACATCAGTGGCAGATATCTGTAGAGGAACCACACGTCTTTCTTTCTTTCTGAAACCATCAGCACCAGGAGGAAGGCAAGCTGCGAGAAGCATACTCTGATAAAGTAGCCCAGCGCCAGCACCTCGATGATGTGCGTGTTAAACGTGATGGCGAGCTTGATGATATACCACAACCACAGGAAATTGAGGAAGCAGTCGAAAACCACACTCTCCATGTTGGATAACCAGTTAAGGATACTCCAGTTCTTGGTAGGCAGCAGAATGTCGGCATGCTTGCGGAGACGGAATCTCACGAGCGAGCGCGACCATCTGATGCGCTGATGATACAGCTTGTACCATTTGGTAGGAACATTGGTCATACAGATGGCATCTTCGGCAAATTTCACTTTATATCCGGCTTTGCGGATCTTCTGTGTCAGGTCACCGTCCAGTCCCGGTCCTATGTCCCAATAGCCCACTTCCTTCAGCGTCTTTCTTTCGAAGGCTCCGAATGCTCCCGAAATGATGTGGTAGATACCCAGTTCGCTGGTTACGATACGTCCCACCTGTATTCGCTTCAGGTATTCGAAAGCCTGCAGCGATGAGCAGATGGTCTCCTTGTAGTTGCGTACCTTCACGCATCCTCCTACGCCCTTTACCATTCCGTCGATGTAGAAGGGGAGTAGGATTTTCTCCAGTGCATCACGGTCGAGCGAAGAGTCGGCATCCAGGCATACGATGTATTTGCCTTTTGCCATCTGGGCTCCATAGTTGCTGGCGGCAGCTTTACCGCCTCTTGTATCCAACCTCAGGTAGTGGGTGATATACCCGGCTCGGTAGAGGTCGTTACAAATCAGTTTGGTGTCGTCGTCGCTACCATCGTCTACCACGATGATTTCGTAGTTGCGGTAGGTTTGCTCAGCCAGCGAGTTCACCATTTTGAATATATGTTTGCCTTCGTTCTTTCCCGGTACGAGGATGCTGATAAGCGGATTCTCGCGGTACAGGAAGTACTTGGCATATTCTTTCTCTTTATCTATCTGGTTTCTCTTCATCAGTCGGTTTCCGATTACGAGATATTCCAGGATATAATATCTTGGCATCTCGAAGAAGAAGAGGAACCAGTAGGTATTCACGATACTGCTAAACGATAGCGTGCTGATCCAGTCGAAGAAATCGTTCAGATGTTCTGCTATGCTAAACATACGCTTTTCCCTTTCTTCTTGATGGCTTATCTCAGCACGGTGAGCGCCAAGAGGGCCATGATTATGAGTATACCTGCGATGGTGACAAGGATGTCAACGAGTTTCTTGTAGAGCACGATGCGTTTCTGTATCTTGTCGTTTTCATCTTCCTTCGGCTCCGTATCAAGCAGCTCTTCCTGCGGCTGCACCAATTTCTCTTCTTCCTTCATTAGAGGTTCCTCTGAGTAGCGGCAGTAGTCGTCTGGAGTCATATCCACATATTGCAGTTTGTTGAAGAACTCGTCATAGTTGTTGGCGATGGTCTTCGTCTTGGTTTCCAGCATGCTGCAGATAATCTCGTCCGGTTCTATCGAGTTGGCCACCTTTCTGATGGCTATCGACATCTCCTTGCTCAGTTTCTGCTGGGCTTCTTCCACCGTTTCTTCCTGCTCATAGAGGGTAGAGGATACGTAGAAGATATTGTTGTTGTAAGACACCTTGTGATTGGAGAAGATTCTACAGAGCTTGCCCTGTATGCTTTCCTTTATCTTTACGGTATCCTTGTTTTCATCTATAATCCATATCTTGCCTACCATGACCGAGAGTTCATCCTTGCGGTAGGTTTCCATCAGTTGGCGTCGCAGTCGGTTCATCAGCAGATAATATTCCATGAAGTTATCATAGATGTTCACCATGTTGTTGAACATGATGTTGCCGCTGGTCAGCGTTCTGATACCTTCTTCCGTTATCTCGTAGTCCTCAATGTTTCGTGGCACCAGGGTATTTACCGGAAAGGTGCTCTGGCAGTAGCAGCAGGTTGCCTTGGTGATAGGCGAGGTAAACGAGTTCTCGCAGTCGTTGC
>OHFM01000763.1_pt1 | contig 12033 bp, 2 predicted proteins | sample 1567511 | NCBI WGS metagenome assembly OHFM01 (sample SAMEA3879571, study PRJEB24766) | human gut metagenome | biome: human-associated habitat; feature: feces | place: USA | collected 1985/1987
GTTTTTCTTCCCAGAACCGGTTCATGAAGCTGACGGCGGGGGGGAGGTCGTATCTGGTTAATTCCGCATACGGGACATGGAACAGGGCGGAGTTCGGCATGGGGTTGTTCAGCTTTGGTGATGAAGGGCCTTTGTTCCAGGACGTGAGGGCCGGGGATGTCGTGACGGTAGAGGCCGTGATTCCCGACAGGTATGATGCCCAGTTTGCAGTGACGGCTTCCTCCGGATCCGCCGGCATTGGTGAATGGGCCCTCCCCTGGCTGCCGGGAACACGGCTGTGGGCGCAGTTGGACAAGTGGCAGAAGAAGGTGAGTTCCCATGCGGATTTTACGTTGAAGGGGATGTCTTCCGGGACTGTGCATGTTGCGGGGGCCGTCCACAAGAATGGGCATAACCGGGACACGGTGACATGCGAGGCTCCGGCACAGGCGGGCGTCAGGCTGGCGGACGGAAGCGTTTATGCGGCCAGTAATGCCCTGGTCAACGGGGATGGGGCGCTTTCGTGCGCCGTCAGCAACGCGAATACGACGTTCCGGTTCAGGCCCCATTACCCGGCGTTCCGCCGGACATGGAGTTTCAAGGTAACCGCAGTGAATAAGAGGGGGTAGTGGTTTATGGAGAATAAGGTGACACAGGCTTTTGATTTTCTGGAAGGAAGGGAAGCAGGTAGTTTTTCAGACACGGTGAGGTTTTGCCTGGAGCATGGCGGCGTGGTTCACGCGGCCCCCGATTGTTTCCTGGCCGGGGTTCCATGTGCGGATGATGCGGGCTGCCTGTACGTGGTGTTTCAGTGCAGTCATCTTCCGGCGCTGCGCAGGGTGCTGTTGAGCCTGGGATGGTGTGAGCGGGTGCGCTGGGGGCGCGGCATGGCCGGACGTGGAGAGGGGTACGGGACCAGGGAACGGGCGGTTGCGGATTTCTGCCGTCATGAGGATTTCGGAACAGGTTTAACCAAAGATTGTTAGAGTTATGTCCAGAGAGTTGCCATTGTACCAGGGGGCGGTTCCCCAGTCTCCCCAGCAGCAGATGCAGGGGCCCGGTTTTACTCCCCACGTTCAGCCGATGGGCGGAATGCTGGATGCGGCGGTTCAGGCGGGGTTGGGAGCTGGCGAGCAGTACGCGGAGCTGAAGGATTTCGGGGAAAGCCAGCAGGCGGAACATCAGCGGAGACTTAATGATCTGCAGATGCGGGATGAGTTTGAGAGCAAGATCCGGCTTCCCTGGGGAGCCGAGGGCGGCTTTTACGATTCCGAGGGGAACCGGAGGGAGGACGAAGTGAATGCGTTTATTATCAAGTGGCAGGAGAAGAATAACAAGATTCACCGTCCGTTCTGGCTGGCGAAGAATGCCATGCGGGAGAAGGGGGATTTGATGCAGGCTAATGACGCCCTGGCTTCCAGGGTGGATCTGATGACATTGGATGCGGAGGCCAAAAACAGGAAGCAGGCGTTTCAGGATAATTACGATTTGGCCGTGGAACAGAAAGATTGGAGCGGCGCTCACCGTGTGATTGAGCGGGCCGTTGAAGCGGGGCAAATTACGCGCGGGCGTGGGGATGAAATGAGGTTGAAGGTGGATAAGACGTCTGCCCTCCTGAATTTCAAGAACCTGGCCGCAACCAACCCGGATCTTGCCGCCGAGAAGATTAACCGCGGGGAGTTGGACGGGCTTTTTTCCGCTGCCGAGCAGGATGAGATGATGCGGTCCCTAAGCCGCCGGGATGACAGCAGGCTTACGGAGTTGATTGAGCAGATAGCTTCCCGTCCTAAATCAAAGAATGACAAGCAGGCCGTGACGAACGCTTTGTTGTCCGGTCCCCTCTATCAGGAAGAATTGGGGTTTCATGCGGTTTATGAGCGAGACGGGGATTACAGCGCATGCGCTCCGCAGATTGATTCTTTCATTTACCGGGTTGCGGATATGGTGAGGGCTGGGGAAGAAGGAGCCGATTTGGCGAGTAAGAAGGAAAATGTGATCCGTCTGTGCAAGCGTTACGGGAAGTCATCCGAGTTCCAGAAAGATATCTTGAACCGTATGGATAAGTGGGCGGGGAGGAAAGCAGATGTTCCGATGCTTAAAGTGAGTGATCGCTTCAAGGAAATGGAAGGAATGAAGCTTTATCGGCAGAAGGATTATGACAACTTGGTGGGAACTTTGGGGCAAGAAGCAGTAGATGCTTATCTACAATACTATCAAGCTAGTAGTAATTCCGGTCTGGAAGTGGAAGAACAAGATAAATGGACAACAAAGTATAAGGGGAACAAACTGGAAGATATTGAGAAGAATCTTGTAGCCAATACTGAAAGAGTTGTGCGCGAGAGGTTTGAAGCGTGGTTCGAAGGATATAAGAACAGCCATAATGATAAGGATCCTTCCTCTGCTATCCAAGAGGATATGCTTGAAGCGATCTTGAGAAATGTGACAGGTCGGACTGATTTAATGACGGTTAAATACGGGAATACGTTGGATGAAGAAAGGCAAAAAACTCTGAATAAATGGAACGAGGATGATATTCGGAGGTTCGGGGCTGGCCCCAAATTATTAAGTGAGAGAGAGAGAAGTGGCATACTCCGGAAGGAAATTCTACGAAAGCCGGTTACTTTCCCTGCGACGATTTCCGTGGATACCGTGAATACGAACGCTCCTGCCGGTATTCTTCTGCCGGAGAGCATGAGGAGCCGGTTTGGCGACGACGTTTCCGGCCTGGCTGCCCTAGTTCCCTCTTCCTCTTCTTCCCGCCGCGGGAAGCCCCTGCCCGTGGTGGGCTACACCATGGGAAGTTCCCCCCAGCTTACCCTGTCCGGCGCCAGCAAGCTGCGGATGACGTTTTCTTCCAAGATGGATACGAATGTGACGATTTCGCCTGCCAGTCCGGAAATGAGGGCGTTTTTCAAGCGAGAATATCCGGGGAGCCAGGATTGGAAGCAGGATGCCGGAGAGTCCAGGGTGCCTTCCGCCAAGCTAGGGGGACTGGGGCAGTACAGCCAGGCTTTTTATGATGCGGGAAGGAAGTACGGTGTGGATCCGAAGTTGTTGATGGCTATTGCCATGCACGAGACCGGCAAGGGGACGAGCGCCGCTTTCCTGCGGAAGAATAACGCCATGGGCATCAGCCCGAATGGAGGAGGCCCGCGCGCTTTTTCCTCTGTGGAAGAGAGCATTGATTATGCTGCCCGCCTGTTGAGGAAACATTATCTGGATCAGGGGCTGACGACGATTGCCGCGATTGGCGGGAAGTACGCCCCGGCAGGAGCCGGGAATGACCCGCGCGGATTGAATAAGCATTGGGTCAGCGGCGTAAGCAAGTATTATGAATCATTTTAATATTGAACACATTATAAACATTTTTCACCATGAACGACGATTTTTCCTTTGACGGGGCCAATGCTGCGAACATGCCTCTGGATCTCTCTTTTTCCTCTCAACCTCTGCCGGAGGGCGAGGCTGCCACCGGATTTCACCTGCCGGAGATTACCCCGGCTCAGGAACAGGCGAAGGCGGATTCTCCGAAGTTGGTTGACGAATGGAAGCAGGATGTCCAGATGCTTGACGAAGGCGGATTGAATGGGCTGGAAGAAAGCGCCGGACTTGAAGCCGGGAATTTCATGGATACCAAATCGGCCAATGAAGGTGTTTACGGAACTTTCCGTCCCAGTTTGACGGATATGGATTCTGTGCGGCACCAATGGAATGCAATGATTAGGGAAAAGGAAAGCCTAAAACGTGATCAGGAACGGAAGCGGCAAAATATGATCATAACTTTGCTGCGTGCGGATAAAAACGATCGGGAAGCAATCAATCGTATGGCGGAACATTGGGGAAGAGATTCTGTTTGGCGTCTTGAATCATCTAATGATGAAGAGCGTTCCTATATGCTGGGCATGCGTCTGGCGGAAGTCCTGGGAGATGGAGATAGTGATGCGGGATTTCAGATTTACAAGAATACTCATGATTTGTGGGGCAAAGGCATCATTTCCCCTGAACAGATATGGCAGGATTTCAGGGAACGAGGCAAGGATATCGTGGAAAGGGAAGACCGGATGAGGGAGCTCCGGGAACGGGAACATGTCAACCTGTCAGAGGCAGCCAAAAGGTACGTATTGGGGGGCGAGAATGCTCTTAAAGCAGAAGAGAGGCTGGGATTGTTCAACGCCGGAGTGGATTTTGCTTCTCTCAACCGTGCCCGCCGGGCGACTTCTTATATAGACCGTTATGTTCAGGACGGAAATTTGTTTAACGATCAGATGGCGGACGAGCTGGCGGAGATTCTGGGAAGGGATGAGGATGCCCGCACCATGTTTGGGCGCATTCTGTTTGAGATGTCCAGGGATACCGCCGGGAAAAGGATGGGCGTGACAGAGGTTCCCCGAATCGCGGAGGGGGCTGGCGCGCTGGCTAAAACGGGGGAATATATGGTAAGGGCCGCGTCCGCGATTCCTGCTGCCAAGTCAGGGGCGTGGGATCATTTTACCCGAAGTCTTGAGACCTACAGGCAGAATTTGAAGAACACGGGCAGAGAAGAAATGAATCCTTTTGAATCTGACCGGCTTCGGGAACATTTCAGGAAACAGGGGTTGAGCAGCAAGGAAATAGCGAGGCGTGTTGCAGATATTCAGTTTGAGGGAGAGAAGAGGAAAGAGGCCCGCATCGGGATAGAGTCCCTGATGGCCGCCGCGCTGGAAGGCGGCGAAAGGGAGTTTTTAGAGAATTCTTCTTTTCTGAACAGGGCTTCTTATAAGCTGGGGGGGCTGGTCGGGGACTGGGTTCCCATGGCGGTGCCTTATGCCGGGTGGCATCTCATGTTCGGAAGCGCCTCGCAGAGATCCCGCATGGAGGGGGCCAATATGGGGCTGGAGGGAGATGAACGCGAGTGGCGCTCCCTGTTCCGTGGAGCTTCTGCGGCAAGTGTCGAAAAGATAGCCTTTGGAGGTCTTGGCAAGATGGTTCCGGGGTTTCGTCAAATCCAGCAATGGGCCGGACGTGGGAATGCCGCTTCATGGAGGGCAAGGTTTGCATCTTCTCCCAAGGCGCAGGTGGCGGGACATGCGGTGATGGGTATGGCGGAAGAGGCGTTTCTTGAACCTACCGCCGAATACATCATGAATTCCGCGACAGACCTTTTTTTGAATGACGAGCGAGGGAAGGCCACTTTTTCAGGATATCTTCAGGATATGCAAGCCATGCTGGAGCCTGACCAGTTCGCGGCTCTTGCCCTGTTTTCCATCGGCATGTCCTCCCTGAATTACGGACAGTTGAGCAGGGATAGCGCACGGTTCCGGGATATGCTGACGGCTTATAAGGCTTCCGGGGGAACGGAGGCCGGATTGCTGGATGCCATGGAGCAGCCTGACAGGAAAGGTGTGCTGGAAAGAGCTCTTTCCAATTTGCATGATTCCTGGATGGAGGATCCGCAGGCTTCCATGGAGCGGGCGAGCGCGGCTGCCGGAGAACGCCTTTCCGGGGAACGCATTGAGTCTTTGCGGGAGCTGGACGCGTGGCGGGCCGCCGAGGATGCCGGCATGGTTCCCAGGGTGGAGCCGGCGGAACAGGAGGGGATGTTCCGGGTGTATGCTCCGGCGCGCGGCACGGAAGCGCCGCGGGAGGATGCTTCCGTTTCCGGAGAGGGGCAGGAAGAGGGCACCCCTTCCTACACGCTGATGGACGGCGAGCAGATGACGGCTTATTTGCAGGCGTTTGTGGATGCCGATATGGAACATGCCATTGTCGGGGCGCAGCATTTGCTGGCCGGGGATGTGACCGTGGGCCAGGCTCTTGCCCAGGGGCGTTTTGACGCGGCGGAGGTGATTACGCGCACGGTGAGGGATGAACAGACAGGGGCCGAACGGGTGGTGATTGCCCCGGAGACGCTGGGGCAGATGAAGGCCCGCGCGGATATGGCAATGGCCGCTATCCGCGCCCTGGAGGCGGAGGGGGTGAGTTATGAGGAGGCCGCCGCCCGCATGGATGCTGCGTTGAGCGAGCATATTCCGCTGGGGATCCTTGTGCAGACATGGGAGGAATCCCAGGAACGCATCAGGACGGAACAGGCCCGGAACCCGGAGTTTAAGGCTCCTGCCATGGATGCCCCGTTTTCCAACGCTTATGTGACGAAGGTGCGCCGGGGAGATACGTTCCGCCGGGTGTTGAGGTATGCCCGCGGGAGCGCGACGGTGGAGGATTTGATGGAGGAGACGATGGAACAGGCGGTCATTTCCTGGCAGGCGGAGCAGGGTTTGTCCTGGGACGAGTTCTGCGCGATGCTCCAGGAGGCGCAGAGGGTGATGAATGAGTTGTTTCCGGAGGCGCGGGGGGAGGAGATGCAGTTTATTCACCTGGACGCCGGGAAGCCGGTGACGGGTCATGACGCGATTGAGGCGTTTTCCAAAATCGGGCGTTCCCGCTGGCTGGCGGACGCGGTGCGGAGTACGTCCCTGCCCTCCTGGCTGCGGAAGTTGCTGAATCACCTGGTGAGGTTCCTGGGGTATTTTAAGGCGCGCGTGGAGTTGGGCGAGATGGTGCGCCAGGCGGAGGAACAGGGCGTGTTTTCCCTGCCGGTGCGTCAGGCCCTGGCGGTGATGCTGGATGCGGGGAATGCCCTGTACCGGGACCAGCAGGGAGATTTGATGGAGTTGTCCATGGAGCGGGCCAGAGCGCAGGCGGGGCTGGACGCGATGTTTGGCGCGGGCGTGGCGACGGAGGCCCGGACGCTGGAGGATGAGCTTGCGGAGAGCAAGGCGCAGGATGAGGCCGACGCGCAGGCGGCAGCGGATGAGGCTGCCGCAGAAGAGAATTCTCCGGAGGCGCAGGAGGCGCGGCGCGAGCGGGAGCAGGCCCGCGTGGAGGCGCTGGGCGAGCCGGATGGGTCAGGGGTGTTTAACGGGGCTTTTATTGAGGTTCAGGAGGGGGTGCGCCAGGGGTTTATTGAGAAGTCCCGGCTGACGCTTTGCCCGGATGTGCCCCAGTTTAAGCAGGGGGCGGATGAACAGACCGGGGTGGTGAATCCGATTGTGGGGGCGTGGCAGCGCAATGCCGCGCCGATTTCCGTGTGGAGGCGGAAGGATGGCGCCCTGCAGGTGATCAGCGGCCGGCACCGTTTTAACGCCTGCACGGATGAGGATATTAATTGCACGGTGTATGATGAGGCGGCCGGGTTTGATTTGGATTGGGCGCAGACGCATGATGTGGAGAATAATATCCGGGACGGGCAGGCTTCCCTGTTTGAGATTGCCCGTTATGTGAGCCGGAAGCGTTTGACGAAGGAGGAGGCGGTGGAGAGGGGGATTTTCCGCAAGGGGCAGTCCCGCCGCGGGGTGGAACTGGGCCTGTACGGCTGTTCCGATTTGCTGGACGCGCTGGGGAATGAGCTTGTTTCTCCGGATGACGCCTGGCGCGTGGCGATGGCGTTCCGCAATCAGACCGAGGTGCAGCGGGCCGGGCTGCGGGCCCTGATGGAGGGGAAGAGCTGGCAGGCCGCTTTGGCCGTGATGCAGGTGGCCGCGAATATGGACCGCATCCGCGGGCTGGCGGAGGCGGCCGGGATGACGTTTGAGACGGATTTGTTCGGCAATTCCCACGCGGAGGAGTATTTTTCAAGGCTGGCCCAGTACGCCGCCGCCCGCGTGAGCGAGCTGACGAGGGAGATTTCTTCCATTAGCGGGGCGAGCAGACGCCCGGAGACGGCCAGGAAGTATGGCGTGGATGTGAGGGATGCCGCCGCGCTGGAGGCGGTGGTGAAGGATTTGAAGGCGCAGAGGGCCCGATGGCAGAATTTCGGCCTGCATGAGGATTTGATTAAGGAGGCCAATGACGCCGTGATGGTGGAGCTGGGGGTGAAGACGCGGGAGGAGGTGGACCGGGAGAACGGCGTTCTTCCTTTGGAGGCGCCGGAACAGGAGGCGGGGTCCGCCGATACGGGGATGTTGCAGCTTTCCCAGGATGTGAGCCGGATGCTGGACGCGGCGCTGACGAGGGGGGCCGCCCCTGCGGAAGATGAGGCTCCCGCAGCGAATTTTTCCCTGGCCGGGGAGAATGATGCCTTACTGGCGCCCAACGGGCAGCCGTCCAACCTGACGCCGGAACAGTACCGGCAGGTGCGAACGCCGGAGTTTAAAAACTGGTTTGGAGATTGGGAGAAGGTGGCCCGGTTCAAGGCAGCCATAGAAAAGATCATGACCATGGAGCCGGCGGCTTCCATTTCCGGCCAGGAGTTCCAGCCCGACGGACGGAAGCTGACGGAGAAGGTTTCCGAGTACTGGAACGAGAAGTACCAGGGTATTGCCGTGCATCCGGAGATTGGGGAAGTGAAGCTGGATGTGCGCGGTGTGAAGGCTTCCCTCGCCCATGGGATAGGAGGATTGAAGGCCGCCGCGTTTGCCTTGGTCCATGATGTGATTGAACAGGGGGTGATCGTGGAGCATGCCCCGAATTGGAAGGGACGCGGGGATGACAGTTTTGTGATTGCCGCTCCCGTTACCATCAAGGGGTCCGAGTATATTTGCGAGGTGGTGGTGATGCACGGGAAAACGCGCATCGGCTTTTACCTTCACGAGGTCCAAATAAAGGAAAGACTCCGTGATGCGTTCAAGACCGGGGTGGTTACCGGCGCATCAGGAGTCTCCAAGAGCATAGTGATGGATGTTGCCTCCCGTGTCAAGGAGATAGAGAGTAACATGTCCAAGGTAGTTGACGAGAACGGGGAGCCATTGGTGGTGTATCATGGGACGCAGAATCGAGGCTTTACGGTGTTTGAGAAAAGCATGATGCGTTCAGGCGGCGCCAAGAAAAACAAGGGAAAGAATCTTTACGGAGACGGGTTTTATTTTGCCTCGGATTACTATACGGCACAGAGTTATGGAAGAAATATCCTCGAATGTTTTCTTAATATCAGGAATCCCGCTCCTAACGATTTGATGTTGGATGCGGAAAATGACGGCATCAGAGGCAGTGTGCCGGGTAGTATCATTTTCGTCGCTTTCGATTCTATACAGATCAAGTCCGCCACAGATAACCGCGGGACGTTTGATTCAGATAGTCTGGATATTACGTTTTCCGTGATAGGACCGAATGCAGCCACTTGGGGAAAGTATGCCGATAAGGCTTTCGCCGGAAGGGATGACGGCAAGTTGCGGGCGGAGATTGACGCGAGCCAGGCAAGCTTGAAAGCTCCGGAGAATTTTCCGTTTTTAAGCATGTTTGATGAGTGGTCCAGGGGAATGGGGTACAGGAAGAATCCCGTATGGCGCGGGCTTCTTGAGGATGTGCTGAATTTTGATGAGCTGTATGAGGCTTACCCTTCTTTACGGAAGATGTATGTTTTTGCGTACAAGAATAAAAAGGATTCAGCCCGTGGTTATTATGATTCCGAAGAACGCTCCATTACGATCAATCTGGCCCATATCGGGCCGACAGGGGCACAGCTTTCCACCCTTCTTCATGAGATTCAGCACGCCATACAGGATATTGAAGGCTTTGCCAGAGGGAGCAATCTGGAGGAAGGTAGGAGCCTTGATGACTATATGCGTTCCGCTGGTGAGATTGAGAGCCGGAATGTGGAGAAACGCATCCTGTGGGATGGAGAGCGCAGAGAGTCAAAGCCGTTTAATGATACGCTGGAGTTCCCAGGTGAGGCGATTGTTTCTTTTTCCATTGCCTCTGCACAGGAACAGGGCCTGTTCAAGTCCGGCCATTTTGAGGCGGGCAACGCTGTGATTACGGAACCGGGGGTGACGTTTTCCATTGCCGCCCTGCATGCTTCCCCGCATTCTTTCCGGAAGTTTTCTACGGATTATATGGGGCAGGGAGAAGGAGCGCAGGCGTATGGCTGGGGGTTGTATTTTGCGGAGAGCCCGAAGGTGAACCGGAGTTATATGAACCAGTTCGCGCAGGATAAGGCGACATGGAAGTTCCGGGAGGTGGAGACTGGCGTTATAGAAGTGATGCAACGATCCCTGGTAGGCAGTTTTTTGCCGAAGGATGCCCTGCCGGAGGCGAAGGAGGACGCGTCAGATATCGCCTGGTCTGTTCTTGGCGATTTGGTTGATGCCGCCAGAGGAAGCATGACTGTTTTAGACATCGTCATGGAGTTGCATGATGAAATTGATACTAACAGGAAATACGCGGAGACGTACCCCCAGGAGCGGGAGAAGCTGGAACAACTGGAAGGCTTCATGCTTTCTCTGCTTGACCATCTGGACGAGATAGAGGTGAGGACGGGCATGCCTTCCAATTACCGCGTGGAGCTGAATGTAGAGGATTCCGAGCTGCTGGGCTGGGATTACGTGGACGAGACGGTTCTTGCCTTGTTGAAGGATTCCCCGGTGGAAGAGGTGCGGTATGCTTTGGAACACGCCGAAAGACGGGCGGATTACCGCGGCGAAAACGTGAGCGGCAAAGATGTTTATCAGGAGTTGTTTGATGCTTTTTGGGATGGAGAAGATGGCACGAAACAGGAGGCGCAGAAGGCCGCCAGCGTGTCTTTGCTGTCCAGCGATATTAAAGGCATCAGGTACGCAGACGGCTATACCCGCGGGAAAGTGGAGGAAGAGCAGACGTATAATTACGTGATTTTTGACGGGAACGATATTAAGATTACGGCGTTTGCGGACGAGTCCACCGGGGGAGCGTGGGCGGATTATGAGGATCCGACGGCGACGTTTTCCATTATCGGGGAGAAGGCAGCGTCCTTCCAGGAGTACCACAATAACGGACTTTCCTACACAGATCCGGCGGACGGGAAGCGGAAGGCGATTATTGATTCCCGCGGGGTGCGGTTGAGGAAGGAGCACGTCAGCGTGAGCGAGGGGGGGCATGTGAATGTTTCCCTGGCCGCGGCCCTGGATTTCCCGGAGTTGTTCCGGGCTTACCCGGAGCTGCGGAAGCTGCGGGTGGATTTTTACCGGGACAGCAGGAGCGGCACGGGAGGGTTTACCGATCCGCAGGAGCATTATATTGCCGTGAATGTGGCGCGGGGCGGGAAGAACGCGGCTCCCGGCATGGTGCTGGATACGATTCTGCACGAGGTGCAGCATGTAATTCAGGGGTATGAGGGGTTTGCTGTGGGCGCCGGGAACATGAGCCGGGAGCAGGCGCTTGCTTATCTGGGCGAGAGCATGAGCCAGCTGGCGGGCCGGGACGACGCCTGGGCGAAGGAGGCCCTGCCGCGCCTGGAACGGATGAGGCAGGAACTGGAGGCCGGGACGCTGCAGCCGGCGTTTGTGTATGTTTTTTCCCACGGGGAGCAGGAGGCGCGGCTTGCCGGGTCGTTTGAGAAGAATAGCGAGGGCGTGGTGATGAGCGGCCTGAACGGGTTCCGGCTGCTGGACGCTCCGCCGTTTTCGATTCCGCTGACGGGGGATATTACGGAGCTTGGCGGCATTACGTTCGGGGCCGGGAGGTTTGGACGGATGGCCGGCAGGGTTTTGGCTCCGAACGGGGATTGGCTTTACGATGAGATGGTGTTCAGGATGCGGGCCGCCGCGCAGCGGTCCGTGAGTAAGCTGCGCCTGTTTGAGACCGGGGACCGGGAGCGCGGCCTTGAGCTGCTGGCGGAGGCGCAGGAGCTGATTTCCACGGTGGAGCGGTTTCTTCCCCATACGTACGGGTTCGGGCTGGAACCTTACAAAATCTGGCTGAATGTGTTTTCCCTGCTTTACGGGAATAGCGGGAAGATGGCGCCGGGCGATGCGGTGGCCAGCGCGTTGGAAGCGATTCCGATGAAGAGGTGGCCGGAGATTATGGAGGGGAGCATCGGCAAGAGTTTTGTTAATTGGGCGGAGAAGAGGCCGGAGCTGGAGGATGTGGTGGAGGAGGCCCGGAGGGAGATTGCCGAACGGCAGGCCGATTACGAGCTGGATTCTGCTCCGGACGCGGATAACAGGGCCGCCCTGGCGGCCCGCAAGGGGGTGGAACAGGAGGTGTGGCGCCGGTTGTTTGAGGAGCACGGGGCCGAGTTTCTGGAGGAGTACGGGGAGCAGAAGGTGTTCCGGCTTGTGGGGAAGTTTATGGAGCGCGTGGTGGAGCAGATTGACCGCTTCC
>OHFM01000766.1_pt1 | contig 12009 bp, 8 predicted proteins | sample 1567511 | NCBI WGS metagenome assembly OHFM01 (sample SAMEA3879571, study PRJEB24766) | human gut metagenome | biome: human-associated habitat; feature: feces | place: USA | collected 1985/1987
CTGACAATATATATAATAGAAATCAAAATAACTGGAATTAAAACAAAAGGCAAATATTTAAGTACATAATCCCAAAAAGTTAAATTAGAATTATCAATTTTCGCGATTTCTTCAGTTACTTGTTTATTAAACTCATCTAATGTCATTTCACCAACGTTGTAAAAAGGATGACAAAGTTTTACATCTTCATAGTGACCAACACACAAATCACTTGTAACATAATGATTATACTTTGGAGTGGTTACTTTTATAGTCCTTAAAACTGTATTCTTACAAGAAGCATCATTTGTATAAACTCTTATTTCATAATTGATTTTTCTAGCTACTGTCTTACTATCTATAAACACAAGTCCCTCGTTAGAATCACTATAAGTATAAGTATCTTCATCTGAGTTATAACTATTTCTAACCTTAAGATACATATCCTCTGATATCTTATCTATCATTATTCTATTTACAGTTTGATCTGTATTATAAATGTTAAATACTGAATACTCTATTTTATTAGCCACATCTTCATAATCTGTACAATCAGCATTAACTACATTTACACTTACAAAACTTAAAAATATAAAAAATAATATTTTTTTCATATACGCCTCCACTACTTTACACCAATAATTATAGCAAAAAAAAACACGTTTGTATACTACAAACCGTGTTTAACTTTCCTATAAATTGCACTGTAAACTTTATATGTAATTAATGAAGAAACTATAACTAATGAAATTTCTATAACATAATATTTATAAACAAAATCAAGTGCTTTTTCCCAAAAAGTTTTTTCTGGAGTTATTATATTATCATCGTTATCATCTGGAACATCTATATTAGACTTATTAGCATTACTTATAATACTATTAAAAGTATCTTCATCAACCTTATAATTTAAAAACTCTCTATTACAAACATTAAGGCTTTCATATCCAATACAACTATTAGACCCATAAAAAGGATTAACATATGGAACCCTAACAGTAATAATCCTAAGCTCTAAACCACCACAATAACTTTGAAGTGTTCCTGAAATTTTAACCTTTAACTCAGTACCTTCAGCTAAATTGTTGATAACTGACTTATTATCCACTTTATCAATTAGATCTAAATCCAAATAAGCCTCTAACTCATCAGTTAAATTAATAATACTCACATCAAATGTACCATTACCCTTATAATCATAAGTAGTATCAACATACATAGCTAATGTATTTAAATCCTTCTTTCTAGTATAATCACACTCTTGAGTTTCAGCATTAAGTGTTGTAGTAAGAAAAAATACACTAAACAAAACTAATAATCTCTTCATATAGACCACCTTTATTCTAAAAAAATTATATCAAATTTAATTTATTAAGTAAATAGAAGTGCTAAAAAAGCACTCCTATAATGATTCAATTTCCTCTATATCATCACTTACATCAAACGAAGTAAGTAATTTAATCTTAGTCATCTTAAAGTTATTAACAAGATATCCAAAGTCATCAGAAATTTCTTCTCTATCCTCACTAGTAACTCTAGAAATTCTAAACAATGACTGATCAGTAACTCCACTACCTATCCAAATACCACGTCCTAAATCAGTACCAGACTTAAACCATTCATCTAAAGAATAAGATTTCATACTACTTGGATTTTCTACAAACACAAATATAATTGAAGTAAACTTATTATTCTTACTAAGCATAGATGTAAATTCTTTTTTAGTTTCATCACTCAACTTACTAATAAATGAATAGAAACCATAAATAATAACAAAATTCTTCTTATAACCTTTAAGTAAATCTTCATTAAAATTGTTTTTTTCACCTATTTCATAAATTTTACCAACGTGTTCACTTAACTTAGTAACAATTTCACTAAACTTATTATTAAATACTCTTCCTTTAAACTCACCATCATTAAATTCTTTCTCAGTAGTATTTATAATAGTCAAATTAAACTGTTTAGTATAAATCACTTCTTTACCAAGTGCATTTATAAACTTATATGCACTCTCTACATCATTAGAAGAAATTAAGTTAATAGGATTCTTTGAATAATTATACTTAAGAACCTCTAATGTATTTTTACTTATACCCACTACCATATTAGGCCCATTAAACTCTTCTGTTCTAATACTCTCAAAATCAACAACAGCAGGTAAAACAGGTATCCTCTTTGCTTTATAATTAGGATACTTACTTACTAATTCATTCATATATTTAATAATATACTCAGTAAAGTTTTCATCTGTAACCTTAGCAGTTTGAAATTCATAAATATTATCTCTCTTAAATAGTCCTCTACCCTTAATCTTAGCAGGTACTTTTCCTCTAGTAGACCCAAGTATATTAGCATAATCAGAAGGATTATTTTGTTGAAGAGCATATATAAGAGCAAAATTATTTTTAGTTTTCATTCTAACACTACTATCATTACTAGCAGTAATCACAAAATAAATACCATACTTATAAGCCTCTCTAGAAAGTTGACTAAGTACATCAATTTTATCTTCAAAATTCTCATTAAATGATTCATAGTTATTAATAATAACAACTATATTAGGCATCTTTTTATTATTAGACTCTATATATTTTTGATAAGAACCACCATACTCAGAAAACAAATTTTTTCTGCTTACAAGTTCATTATTAAGCATCTTAAACAAATTATTAACTTTATCTGTATCACTTACAAATGCAACATCGCCAACATAAGGTGACTTATTAAATATCTTAAGTGATTCAGAACCAAAATCAAGTACATAGAAATTAACTTCTTCTGGAGTATAAGTACACATAGATGAATAAAGTAAACTTGATATAAAGTCTTCCTTACCAGAACCAGTTATACCATAAACAATAGCATTACCAATCTTAGAAAAAGGTATTGTAAGCTTAAATTGATTTTGATTTTCAGGATCATCATATTCACCAATAATAGGATCTAAATAAAAATCTTTCTTTTCATAATTATATTTAACTTTCAAATTATCAATAAATATATTTGCAGGTATCTTATCAAGCCAAAGTTTTCTTACTTTTACATTTTCATTCTTAGCAACATCACATAAATAAGTAACTATATTAGGAAGTTCTTCTCCCAATGATTCAGCAGTTTGAACCACTTCAGCTTCTTTAGTTGTAGTAACAAAACCAATATTATTTATTTCATTTACAGTAGTATCAACATCTTTTTTAAATGTATTACTTGGAATATATTGACCTCCAGACCAAGAAGATTGACCTAAAGTAAATACTTCATTAGTACCAACTTGTAAATAAAATCTACCTCTCTTTTTCAAATATGCTGCATCAGGTCTCTTAAGCATTTCATTACTATCAGAAGTATCTTGAACCATCAAACAAACTCTGAATCTTGTATTTGACCAAATTTGTGAATCAACTACTCCACCTGGCTTTTGTGTAGCAAGAATACTATGTATACCTAAAGAACGTCCTACACGCGCTACACTAATCAAACTATCCATAAAATCAGGCTGTTGCTCTTTTAACTCAGCAAACTCATCACTAATAATAAACAAATGACTAACAGGCTCCATATCTTTAAGTCTACCCTCACGCCATAATCTTTGATACTTATATATATCCATAGTACTCTCATTAGCAACTCTCTTAGCTTCATTAAACAGTTTTTGTCTTCTCTTAACTTCACTCTCAATAGATGCTAAACTTCTATTAAGCTCATTACCATCTAAGTTAGTAATAACCCCAACTAAATGAGGTAAATAATATCTATCATTAGCAAATGAACCAGTAAGTGATCCACCTTTATAGTCTATCAAAATAAATTGTACTTCATAAGGATGATAATTAATAGCCAAAGAAAGAATATAAGAAATGATAAATTCAGACTTACCACTACCAGTAGTACCAGCAACAAGCCCGTGTGGACCGTGATACTTCTCGTGTAAATCTAGAGTAATAACTTCTCCACTCTTACCAATACCAACAGGAGCTTGAAGTGACAAAATCGGATTACTTCTCTTCCATCTCTCCTTTGAATTTAACTGCTCTACCTTACCAACTTGATACATCTCTAAAAAATGATAAACATCAGGTAAATTATTCTGAGCTTCACTCTTAATATCAATGGGAATATTAGATAACTCCTTCGCACAATTATAAATCTCATCTGTACTAGAAAAATCTATAGTAAACTTTTGATTAGAATTATTAATAACACTACTAAAAATATTACACTCATTTCTACTTACATTAATAAAATTCTTACACTCATTTGGAAGAGCAGAAAGTTTATCAGCTAAAATTATAATACTAAAACCATAATTTTCATTACTAGACATAACATTCTTAATAAAATCATAAGAATCAATTGACTTAATCGCATCAGTAATAATCACATAATGTGGAGTAAACTTACCAGTTCCATCTCCCTTAACTTTTCTTCTTTCATTAAATATCTTCTCTAAATTATAAACAATTTCTCTATAATCATCATTAGAAGAACCAAAAAATCTAAAACTCTTATCATTACTCCAACTATGTGGAAGAGGTTTCATATATTCCCAATCTTTTTCATTATCAATAGAAGTAAAAGTTACAGTTTTAACTTCATCATAACTATAATTAGCCATAATCTGTAAAAGCAATCTATCTGCAAACTCTTTAGTAATAGTCGCATCTCCCACTATACCAGTTGTAACATTATTATAAAATGAAAAATTAATAGGAACATCTTTAAGTATTCTCTCTGTCTTACCTAAACTATGCGCTATATCTAAAAGATTATCTTCACTTAATGTAAAATGTTCTTCTGGATACTTAATCTCTATCTGCATAGGTAAATCCCCACGCCCAATTGGTAAATTTAAAAAATCTTCATCATTTAGTCTCTTTTGCCAAAGTTTAACATTATGCCCTCTTATAACATTTTGACAATCAGTAACAGAAAAATTATTACTTAAAAGTGTAGTTCTCTGTTTATCTAATTCTCTATTTATCTCTTCTTCTTTTTTATCTATATAATTTTTATATAATTTTTGTCTCTTTTTTTCATACATCTTATCAGCATATTTTTGATAAGCTCTAGTCAAAAGAGGCCACAATAATGCACTAGCAAGCATCGCCCCACACATAACAAGTGAAGTAACTGAACTAGAAGCACTCTTCTCACCTTTAGATATAGATGATAAATTACTCATAAGCATAACAACAGAAGTCATAGCCATTGTAATCATCGGCCCAATAGTAAGTGCAACCGGTGTCTTATCCTCTTCCTTTTTAGAAGGAGGTGTATCAATATTCAAAACAAACTTATTAACAACTTCATAAAAATGAGGTGTCCTATAAAAATAATTCTCTTCATTATATTGATTATCTAAAGTAAGCTCAGTATGATCATCAACAAAATCACTCTTAACAGGTACTACATTTACAAAAGAAGCACTAAACTGAACTAAATTATTCGGATTATTAACAAGTAAATAATCAAGTCCATCTTTTCTCATCAAAATTATCTTAAGACCAAAAGTAAAAATAACATCTCCATACTCAAGTCTCTTACTAGTTAAAACTCTCTTTTGATTAACATAAACAGAAGCTTTCTCATTAACATCAAGATAAAAATACTTATCTTTCTTCTTAATAGTAAAAGCATTCTCTGAAAAACCATTTAATGTAAAAACGACATCAGCGTCACTACTACTTCCTACTTTAACTTCTTGATCACTCTTAATGCCAAGTTCCTTATAAGTAGTATCGTAAACAGGACTCGCATATAAATAATACTTCTCATTCTTATAATTATTTTGTATCAACTTAAAATTATAATTACTCACATCTGAATAAGGTACCATTACATTATTAGAATCCACCACAAAAGCATCCTGATTACTAACAAGTCTCCATTTACCTTCATACTCTTCTACAGAAAGCAAGTTGAGCTTTTTACCATTTTCAAAATCAGTAATCCAATAACTACCTGATACTTTTTCAGGTAATATAAATACACTAAGTTTATTTTTCTTAATTAAAGTTAACTGCATACTATCACTCCCTAATAAAGTATCAATTTACTTCCATTCTTAATAGAATTAAAAGCATACTGTCTTTCATCCAACTTCTCTCCAGTAAGTTTATCATACAAAAATTTACACCCATCATTAACAAAAGCACCTTCAGTACTTTCTTCAACAATACTTATAATTAAATTCTTAATAACACCTACTCTTTTTACAAGGGGAATGTAAATATCAAATTCTTTTTCAATAAGTGGAACGTAAACCAAAACTAAAATCTTATCTTTCATTTGTCACCTCAAAACAATAAACTTAAGCACTACAAAAACTACTAATGCAGTGGCAAGTATACCTATGCTAGTAAAAATAATAATTTTCTTATTATCACCACTTTTACTATTACTTTCCTCTTTTTTAACAGAATCAACGTGTTTATAAACATCATTACTAATATTATTTAAACTTAACTTACTTCCACAATTAATACAAATTTGATCACCCGGATTGGTTTCAAAACCACATTTATCACACTTCACTTACTATCACCCTTTTACTATAACAATAATAACATAAAAAGATGTTAGTGACAAGAAAAAAGACTCCTAAGAGTCAAAATAAATTATTACATAAACATTAAAAACATAATAATTGTCACTACTATAATGGAAATTGTTGTCCAAATTATTTTATTACTTCTATACTTTTTAATTTTATTATCAAACACAAAATTCTCTTTTTTAGAAATATTATTCATAAATTCATAATCCATTTTACTTTTAACATCATTTGATAAAGTTAAAAGTGATTTAGATGTACCCTACTTCTAGCAACAACAGAAAGTGTCTTTTCATTTTCCTTAAGAACTATTTCTTTTCTAAGACCAATTTCATACATACAATATTTTTTATCCTTTAAATCTATTTCTTATCTATAATCAAAAATAGAATCACCATATTTTATAGTTGTCGCAATTTCTTCTTTCCCTTTATACTTAAGTGGAATATATCCTTTTGTCTTTTTTTATCTTTACCCTAGAAACAAGATTCACTTCCATATTTTCTACCGCCAAATGGTATATTAATCACATTTGATGACTTTAAATCAAAATCATACTCACGTATTACTTTATCATTTTTATCAGATAAAGTAACCATTTGTTTAACTGTCTGCCAGCTAGAATTTTTATACTTAATATTAACTTTACAAATCATAAATTTCCCTCCTACTCTAAAAATATTATGCCACATAGCACTTGAAAAATACACGTATTATATGTTATACTTTACACATAATAGTGAGGTAACAATATGATAGAGAATAAAGATAAATATTTGCCAATTGGCTCAGTTGTGATATTAAAAGGAGCCAAAAGAAAATTAATGATCACAGGTTATATACAAATTGATTTAAAAAAACTAGACAAAGTATATGATTATAGTGGTTGTTTATTTCCTGAAGGTATAATAAATACAGATAAAAGTCTACTTTTTAATCACGATCAAATAGAAAAAATTTTTTTCGTTGGTTATATGAATGAAGAAGAAAAAGAATTTGAACAAAAGCTTAAAGAAACTGTAACTGAAGAAAATATAAAAAGAATGATAGAAAATGTTAAAAAACAAGTATCAGGTGAATCACTATGAGTGAAGTAAAAGAATACTTACCCATTGGTTCAGTTGTATTACTTAAAGATGCGCAAAAAAAAGTTATGATAACTGGTTATACTCCAATAGATATGGAAACTAAAAACAAAATATATGAATATCTAGGATGTGTATTTCCTGAAGGAATAATTAAAAGTGACGAAAATATTTTATTTGATACAAAAGATATAGATAAAATATTTTTTAAAGGTTTTGTAAATGAGGAACAAGAGAACTTTATAACAGAAGTAAAAGAAATACTTGAAAATGAAGAAAAGAAAAAACAGATATTAAACGAAATTAAATAAATTTAGAAGGGAGTAACAATGAGAATAGTACTTAATACAGATACATTAAAAAAAGATGTTGAAGAATTAAAAAAAATAAAAACGTGCTATTCTACAGGAGGTAGTTCCTTTTTAAGTAGTTCAAATAATCCAATACTTTTGGCTAATTATATAAAAAATATAAGACAAATATATAACGATATAACTTGGAACATTAATGAACTTACAGAATATCTAAGTGATTACATTTCTGATATGGAAGCCTTAGATAACAAAATGAATGGTTCAAGCGGAAGTATAAAAGCATCTAACGGTAATTCTCTAGCTAATGCTTATAAAAACATAATTGAACAATTACAAATAGAAGATACAGAAATACTAGGTATTAACAAATACACACCAGGTGAAAACGATTTACAAATAGTAGACCCAGAATATGTTGATGTTAATTTGCCAGCCACACTTGCCATATGTGGTTTGTCGTTTTTAGAAGGACTTGCTAATGTCGGCGAAAATATAATGGATGGAGGAGCTATGCTAATCGCAGGTGGTGCTAGTCTTCTTGGTTATGATGATGTTGCTAATGACATTGGTGAATTTGTAAAAAGAGACATATCAAAAGAATTATACTATAATGTTGTAAGTGAAACTGGTCTTGATGAATATGCAGATCCAGACAGCACAGCTGCACAAATATTCTCAACTGCAGGTAACATAGTTGGTATGGTAGGAATAAGCATTGCAACCGGTGGATTAGTATCCTCAACTTTTGGCGCAGGCACTACAGCTGCTAAAGTTGCTGGTGGAATTGCAAACGGACTAATTGGTGCAAGTGTTGACGCAGGTAGTGAAGCCGAAGCCGCACTTCAAAGAGGCGCAACTATAGAAGAAGCAGAACTAGTTGGTCTAGAAGCAGCAGGCTACGGTTTTGCTAAAGGTGCTGTGACAGGTAGACTTGACCAAGCAGCAAGAAGTGGTGTCGGTTTAGGAAAAATAACTAAATATGCTTTTGCATCATTTGCTGTAGGTGCTTCAGAACCTTTAGTAAACGAAATGGCTCATACTGTAATATATGATCACGACGACTCAAAATCACTTGTAGAAAACTTTACTGAAAATGCTAAAGAATACAACTTACCTTTCCAAATGTTAATGGCTGGAGGAATGGCTTCACTTGGCACTATTGGAAATGGCATAAGTGCTAATCGCTCTATTAAAAGCACTTTAAAAACAATGGATGTAGAAAAAGTAGATACTAAAAATCTAAAACAATTAGATAAAATAGAAATAAAACAAAAAAGTACTGAATTAAATAAACTAATTGCTCAAAACCCTGACCTATCTAAAAAATTAAATCTAAGCAAAATAGATGAGTCATTAACAAAAGCTGATTTAGAAAAAATCTTAAAAATGAGAACATTAAAATGGGAAATTGAAAACAAAGCAGTACCAACTAACAAATTTACAATCGAACACTTTTCATATTATGATAAAGTTGCTGAAGCAAAAACTAAACTAGAAAAAATAAGTCCAAAATTAACCCAATTTTATGAAGACGGCAAAATAAGTGGTAGAACACTAGAATTCTTCTTAGGATTTGAAGAACATAACTTCTTACACGTTTCACGTGTTGCAGAAGAATCTGTAGATGTTATGAAAGAAATTAGAAAATTAAATCTTGAAGAACTGGGAGACATAGATGACAGAACTTTATACTTAGCAGGACTTGCTCACGACCTAGGTATGAGAGAAGGACTATATAGTTTTGACAAAGAAACTGACGTAATGTCAAAAATTATTGATGACTACGGTACTGAAGTTAGAGGTGGACACCCATCAGGCTCTGCTATCACAGTAGTACAAAATAGAGATATCTTCGGTGATGACACAGAAAAAATTGCAGTACTCACTTTACTCCACAGTAAATCAACCAGTCAAGTATCTGATCTTATGGACGACGAGCAACTAAGTGATGCATTAAGAAAATTATATTTAAACCAAGTATATGATGGAGAAAAACTATATGACTTTGACATAAGCAAATTCGTAGAAGTAGATGAAAACGGTAAACCAATCACATATATGGGAAAAAGAACTGTTGACAAAGGTAAAAAAACAGAACACATAATCGATATGGAAAAATACATCTTAAAAGAAGATGCAGCAAAAGAATTAAAAGCCGGTGCAATCGCACTTAGAATTGGTGATGCACACGCTAATAAAACAGGATTTAACCACGGTGGTGGAAAAATAACAATTAATGAATTTGCTAGCAAAAAGGTCGCACAAGAATTCTTAGACAAAGACGAGTTTATGTTTTATCCTAAAATAAATGATATAAGTGACCTAGAAGCATTAGAAGGAAAAATAAACATCGAATACATTGACGAAACAATACATCTTGGTGAAACGTCTTCCACTAGATTCTCAATGAAAATTATAATGGGTGAAAGAAATGAGAGAACCCTTAAATCTATTGTAGATGGTGATACACTAGTACACAGAATGCAAGTTTTATCTGAAGACGCGCCAGCTAGTACGTGGTTATATGGAATTGAAGAAAAATTTGGTGAATATAAAACATTTAAGAATGTAAAACAAAGAGTAGAAATAGAAGTACCTGAAAACGTAGCCAAAATGTATGAAATAGCAGCAGAAGGATATATGGATAAAAATCCATGGTTAGATATCGTAATTAAACGCGCAAAATCGACAGAAAACATTAATAAAACAGTAGATATAAATAACAAATTTATGTCTACATTTAATGATCCATATGCAACAATAACAATTACTGAAAAACTAACACCACCTCCACAAAATATTGTAGAAAATAATGTAATTACTATGGTAACCGATCCAATAAAGAAACAAACAATAAAAGATATAGTAGTATCATTTATAAATGGAAAAGTATTTGCACTTCATAAAAATAAACTTTTAAAAAAATTTGATAAAGTTATGCCAGTAACTAAAGCAAACAAAGAAACTCAAAGAATGATAAGAGATAGCTTTGATAAAGAAATTTCAAAAGGAAACAGTGATGCCTACGCTATATTATCATCATTTATCAAACTTAAAAAGAATGATCCGTATATCGATATAGTAGTTGATCCAAATTGTGATAGGTCATGCTTTAGGTCACAAGATAATAAAGTACATTTAGAACTAGCGGATGCACACAATAAAGGAGTGTTATTTCACGAAATGGGACATATGATATGGATGAATAAGTTGAATTATTTACCAGATTATTATGATGAGATTGTAAAAAAAGCAAAAGACTTAGCATCAAATGGTGAATACTTAAATTCAAATATAAAACTATTTAGAAATATAGAAAACACAGCAATTAATCAAGCTTATAAAAACTTTGAAACTAGACTGAAAAACTTTGAAAATATATCAGTTGAAGAATATATAAATCAAATCGCAAATTATTATGATAATGTTTTAAGTAATTTATCTCAAGCAGATTACGGAGAATTTAGAACTAAGTTAAAACAAGAAGGACTAAATGACAGAACGATAGATGAAATTATGTATGGTAGAATAACTTCAAAAGACTTGGCAATCTCGGATTTCAATGAACTTGTCAGAAAAGAAGGGGTTGAAATAGAAGAGACTGAATACTTTAACTACACTCAACTTTCTGATATGATTGACGCAGTATTTGAAGGTGAAAAACAAGATACACGCGAAATAAGATGGGGACACGGCTCAAAATATTATAAAAGCGACCCCTATAAACCATTTAACGAAATGATGGCACAATACACAGCAATTAAAGCTACTGGAGACGAAAATATGATTAATAAAATCAGAAACACATTTGGAGAAGACTTTTATAATATGCTAAACACAACATTTTATCAAATGACAAATTATTAAAACAATTAAGAAAAGAGGTAATAAAATATGGATGATAGAACTTTATATTTAATATTAGAAATAAATTACTTTAAAATGTTCGGTAGACAAATAACTTTAAATCCAAAAGAAAATAGTGATTTGCTACCTAAAGAATGGGATCTCATTTCTAACTATGAACTAAAAAGTAAAATATTAAGTGAAGCAATAAAGAATATAGAGGAAGAAA
>OHFM01000775.1_pt1 | contig 11881 bp, 8 predicted proteins | sample 1567511 | NCBI WGS metagenome assembly OHFM01 (sample SAMEA3879571, study PRJEB24766) | human gut metagenome | biome: human-associated habitat; feature: feces | place: USA | collected 1985/1987
TGCCCGCCACAACCGGTACACCTGCTCTGCCGTATCTGCCAGGTTTCTCTTTGCATTTTCATTTTTCATGGCTTCTTCCAGTGTAACCACATTTCGCAGAATCGGAAAAAATGCATCGATTCCATGTTCATTGCATTTTTCTGCATCCACTCCGGCTGCCCCGGTAAATGCGATCACAGTCTTTCCGTATTTCTTTGCAAGTCCGGCTACTCCTATCGGTGCTTTTCCCATGGCGGTCTGTCCGTCCATTTGTCCTTCTCCGGTAATCACCAAGTCTGCTTCTCTGATGTACTCTTCCAGCCGGGTTTCTTCTAAAACAATCTTGATCCCTGACTCTAAAACTGCATCAGTAAATGTCAGAAATGCAAATCCCAGCCCTCCGGCTGCCCCGGTTCCTGCCTGCTGCGGATCTGCTTTCGGGAATTTTTTTCCTGCCAGTGCCGCATAATTTTCCAGCCATTGATCCATCTCCACAACCATGGACGGAGTTGCCCCTTTCTGCGGACCAAAGACAGCACTGCACCCCTGCTCACCGCATAGGCTGTTCGTTACATCACACGCTATACGGAATCTGCACTCCTTTAATTCCTGCAGAACATGCGTCTCCGTGATCGTTTCTAAAACTTTCAGCCCTCTCGCTCCGAAGGGAATCTGGTTTCCATTTTTATCGAGGAATCCGTATCCAAGTGCCTGCAGCATCCCTGTTCCACCGTCATTGGTTGCACTTCCACCAATGCCGATAATGAATCGCCTGCAGCCTTTTTTGATGGCATCCCGGATCACTTCACCGACACCATATGTTGTCGTATAGAGCGGATTTCTTTTTTCATCTGGAACGAGTGTGATCCCGGCCGCACCTGCCATCTCAATCACGGCTGTCCCGGAAGCTTCAATAATTCCATATTCGCATATGACCGGTGTTCCCAGTGGTCCTGTTACCTGTACCTGCTGTCTGCTCCCGTTCATTCCCGACGTCAGTGCTTCTACCGTTCCTTCACCACCATCTGCCAGCGGTCTTACGAGTACTTCTGCCCCGGCATCTGCCCTGTGGATTCCTTCTGCCACAGCCCTTCCGGCCTCCATGGATGTCATACTGCCTTTAAACGAATCTATCGCTGTTACAATTTTCATTCTGCTTTTCCTTCCTCTTCTGACAGCGTCATCATTCCTGACATAATGCAGCCACCCTTTGCTCCGGCTCTTACAAGTTCTCTCCACTGCTCCGGCTCAAAATGGATTCCACCGATCCCATAGACCGGCAGCCTCACTGCATCACAGACTTCTTTCAAAAATCCGATTCCCCTTGGAGGAACTCCTTTCTTACAATCAGTCGCATAAATATGCCCTGCCACCAAATAAGATGCCCCCAGCTTTTCCGCTTCAACCGCTTCTTCCACCGAGTGAACCGAAGTCCCTATCTGATAAAATGTTCCGCTGCCCTGATTTTTCTCCTGTATCACAGCCTGATTCACCAACTGCCGCAGCACAGGAAGTGGGAGATGAATCTGGTTACTGTTTAATTTTACCGCAATCTGCCAGAAATTGTGAAGAATACATGGAACTTTATACGTTTTACAAATTTTCATTACCTGTCCGGCCAGTTGTTCATACTCCGCTTCTGTCAGATCCTTTTCCCTTAAAATCAGTGCTTTGGGATGCCATTCGCATACTATTTTGATCTGCTCAAGGAACGGTCTTTTGCACAAATGCCGGTTGCTGACTGCGATCACATTTTCGCAGTACTCCTGATTTTCCTTATACATAGATATAATCGCTCATAACCGGCTGAAGATGATTTGTCAGCAGTGCATCATAAACTTCCTTCACTGACCGTCCATCGGAAATCTCAAACTGGTCATCGCCTTTCTCTTCAATTTCTTCCACGTGACCTCCAATTCCTGTACTGACCCCGGCAGAAATTTTCGTCGCTGCAATCTGAACAAGATGATCTCTTACCCGTTCGCATTCCCTTGTCGAAACCGTAATGCTGGCAAATGGCATAAATAACCGGTATGCACAGACAACCTGCAGAAGCTGTTGTTCATGCACATCCATCGGATTGATCCGGTCATTATTGATGATCGGACGAAGTCGCGGACAGGAAAATGCAATCTCAGCATGGGGATATTTTCTTTGAAGAAGATATGCATGATATCCTGTCGCAAATGCATCTTTTCTGAAATCATCCAGTCCCAGCAAAGCACCGAACCCCACACCACGCATTCCGCCCATTAATGCACGCTCCTGTGCATTGACACGATACGGATAGATTCTTTTATGCCCTGCCAGATGCAGTGTCTCATATTTATCTGAATTATAAGTTTCCTGAAATACTGTCACATAATCTGCTCCACACTCATGCAGATAAGCATACTCTTCTGAATTGACCGGATAGATCTCAAGCCCGATTACTTTGAAATATTTTCTTGCGATCTTACATGCCTCTCCAATATATTCTACATCCGATTTGCTCCGGCTCTCACCTGTCAGGATCAGAATTTCCTGCAGTCCTGTCGCTGCGATCGCCTGCATCTCTTTTTCGATTTCTTCTGCATTCAGCCTTGCTCTGTTGATCTTGTTATGGCAGTTAAATCCACAGTAAATACAATAATTTTCACAGTAATTCGCAATGTAGATCGGAGTGAACATATAGACGCTGTTCCCAAAATGCTTTCTTGTCTCCACCTGTGCCGCCTGTGCGATTTTCTCCAGATATGGAAGGGCTGCCGGGGACAGAAGTGCCTGAAAATCCTCCGGTGTACACTGTGAATGTGCCAATGCCATTTTTACATCTGCTGCCGTATACTGGTCATAATCATACGCATTCATTTTTTCCACAACCTGATCCAGTATTTCCGATCCAATGTCCTCCATTCCCGGAAGGTATGTCATATGGTCGATCCGGTTTTTCTTCTGATCCTCCAGAATTTCCTTACTCAGAATGCTCTCATTGATATGCATCTCATGGGTATGTCTATCTTCCCTGGTCTGTGTGCTTTCCTGTGTATGTGTATCTTCCATTGTATTTGTATGTTCCATTCTGCTGCCTCCTAATCCTGAAGAAATCCTGTCAGTGGTGAGGACGCACTACCGCCCCGCTCCATGGTTCTTCCCAGTCCTGAAAGATACGCATTTCTTCCGGCCTCGATCGCTTTTTTGAAAGCTTCTGCCATCATCGGCACATCTCCTGCGGTTGCGATCGCTGTATTTGCCATCACAGCATCTGCTCCCATCTCCATTGCTTCACATGCCTGAGATGGCCGCCCGATCCCTGCATCCACAATCACCGGAATCTCAATTTCATCGATCAGGATCTGAATAAACTCTTTCGTACTCAGTCCTTTATTGGAACCGATCGGTGCTCCCAGTGGCATCACGCATGCCGCACCTGCATCCACCAAAGCTCTTGCCACATTCAGGTCAGGATACATATATGGCATGACAACAAATCCTTCTTTTGCCAGTATTTCCGTTGCTTTTATCGTTTCATAATTATCTGGCAGTAAATACTTTGAATCATGAACCACCTCGATCTTAACAAAATCTCCGCATCCTACTTCTCTTGAAAGTCTTGCGATTCGCACTGCCTCCTCTGCAGTTCTTGCTCCTGACGTATTCGGCAGAAGTGTGACATTTTCCGGGATATAATCCAGGATGTTGGCAAGTCCTCCCTCATTCGCCCGGCGCAGAGCCAGTGTGATGATCTGTGCATCTGCTTTTTCAATACAGGCTTTCACCAGTTCCAGTGAAAATTTTCCTGATCCTAAAATAAACCGGGAAGTAAATTCATGACCTCTCAAAATTAATTTGTCTTCTGCTGTCTTCATTTTTTAATTTCTCCTTCTTTTTTATTTTCTCTTTAAGCCTCTTCTTCTCCAAGAATCAGTCTTGTGATCATATTTGCCTCATGGGCGGCACAGACCGCAACTCTCGCTGCCATCAGCCCCCTGCCATATTCCGGCTCACTCACCCTGTCACCACAAAGGTAAAAATTTTTCATCAGCCTCTGCGTTCGGATCGTATTACTGCTTCCATAACCTGCCATTCCGGTTGCAGAAACTAATTTCTTTTCCGGGAAATGTTCCAGTATCCCGTTGACCAGCATTGCCTTTGCCTCCGGTCTGTCGAAGGCCTCACAGACGATCGGTGCATCAGCAAAAAGTTCCTGTAAATTTTCTTCCGTCACCTTCACTGTATCTGTTCGGATGTCTAAATATGGATTGATTCGCTCCAGCAGAGATTTCAGTGCATCGGTTTTATACATTCCGATCTGATCGATAAAATACTGCTGCCGGTTCAGATTTGTGATATCCACCACATCAAAATCGATCAGATGCAGATGCCCTACTCCGATCCTTGCCAGTGCATATGCCACATTTGATCCAAGACCTCCCAAACCTGCGACTGCTACATGACCTTCTGATAAAAGCTTCTGCTTTTCCGGTGAATGACGCTCATTCAACGCTTCTATAATTTCTTCTTTTGTTAATATCATTTTTCAGCCTCCTCCAACAAATGTCACGATTTCCATACTGTCACCATCTTTCAGACGGGTCTCTGAGTATTTGTATTTTGGAAGAATCTCTCCATTTAACTCCACAGCGATCCGGTTCATCCGATAACCATTTTCTTCAAGATAATCCGCAACCGTCTGCTCTTCCTGACCTTTTACTTCTTTTCCATTTACTGTAATCATTTTCTCCTCCTTCTGCTCTTTCCTGCACCTCATCTTGTGCGTCCCGCTGAGTGTTCTTACATATCACGGAGACACTCATCCTGGTATAGGAAACAATCTACTGGATCTTTTGCCATATGCCCGACAACAAAAAAAGAAGTCCACAAAGAACTACACCCGCGGTGGTGTACCCCTTCATGAACTTCTGTCCACTCTAAATCAGTATCTCTATTTATTTTCAGCAAGATTTAGTATAAAAGACTTTCCTGAAAATGTCAATCTTTTACGTCCGGCTGTTTGTGTCAAGTAAACGTTGGCAACTTCCTCATTGTTTTTCTTGAATGATATTTTTGGTGCTAGAATCGGTTTACGTTTACCATTTAATCTTTGATTAGTGCCATGCTCGGCACACATAAAAAAGCGGCACACTATTTTAGTGTACCTGCTCTTTCTAACTTTCCAAGTCTCTCTGCCTGCTCCAGAAGTTCCCCAATCCTGCGGTTATACGTTCCGATCTGCACCCCGGCATCGATCACTCTTCCACATCGTTCTATCATTTTCTCTGCACTTGCAAAGGTTTCATCCGAAATTTCCTCAAAAGCTTTTTCTGTGATCACTTCAACTGCAAGCTGCCTTGCCAGCTCGCAGTCAATATCATTTTCATACAAAATGCCGGCTGCAAAAGGAATCCTCTCTTTTCTCAGTTTCCTGTATACCGGGATTCCGCTGCCGCCTGAAGAAATGACCAGCACTTCCGGCTCTCCCTTTATTCCCGGCAGTTCAATACTTCCAAACCTGGGATCAAAGGACCCGTTCGTTATCCCATATAAGTCACGGATGATCTCTTCCTGAAATACCTCTTCCGGCTTTCCGAAATGGGAGATATTTTCTCCTTGCACGCATACGATCTTGTCTGATACTTTCTGTGCAAGGTCGATTTCATGCAAAGACATGATCACCGTCATTTTTTTCTCTCTTGCCATTTTTTCCAGGATTGCCAGAAGCTCCAGCTTATGCTTCACATCCAAAAAGGAAGTCGGCTCATCCAGGATCAGGATTTCCGGCTCCTGACAGATTGCCCTCGCCAGTAAAACTCTCTGCCGCTGTCCATCGCTGATCGCATTGAAATCCTGGTTGCCCAGTTCCTGTGCATGGACTGCCTCCATTGCTTCTTCTACCAGTTCTTCATCCCGCTTTGTCAGGATTCCTAGTCTGCCGGTATACGGATACCGCCCGGTTGCCACAATATCATGACAGTTCATCAGTTCTGTCTTGATCCGCTCGGTAAGAACCACAGCCATTTTGGAAGATAACTCTTTATACGACAGTTCCATCAGGGATGTATCATCAAAAAATACCGTTCCACCGATCAGCTTCAACTGTCTTGTAATACTTTTTAAAATCGTAGATTTTCCAGAGCCGTTTGGCCCGATCAGCGTCACAATCTCGCCTTTGTCTATCCCAATATTGATATCCCGGATCAACGGATTTCCATGATACCCGACTGCCAGGTCTTTTAACTGAAAATAAAAATCCGCCATACACTACCTTCCCTTCTCCCGTTTCACCATCATATAAATGACGATCGGTGCACCTAAAATGGATGTTACCGTACTGATATTCAGTTCCACCGGTGCAAGTGCCATTCTTGCGATCAGGTCACAGATCATACAGAAAACCGCCCCCGCAAAGAATGTTCCCGGAATAATCACGATCGGCTTTGATGTTCCGAACGCTTTTCTTGTCAGAAACGGAACTGCGATTCCCACAAAGGAGATCGGTCCTGCAAATGCAGTTACACTTGCGGACAGCACACTGGAAAGCAGGATCAGTACCACCCGGAAAACTTGAATATTCACACCCATACTCTGTGCATATGCTTCACCAAGCTGGTAGGCACTGACCGGTTTCGACAACAGGAACGTGCATACAAATGCGATCCCGACTACCACTGCCGCCACCTGCACATTGCTCCAGCTCATTCCTGAAAAACTTCCCTGCGACCAGCCATGCAGATTGACAATGTCTGAATCATCTGCAAATGTGACAACAAAATCTGTGATAGCAGAACAGATATAACCGATCATGATTCCCCCGACCAGCAGTGCCGCCATATGATGTACTTTTTTTGACATCAGAAGAATGAACCCCGTCGAGATCAGCGATCCGATAAACGCTGCCACGATCAGTGAATACGATGAAAAATGACCAATATATTTTAAAAAAATGATCATCGTCAGTGCTACGACCATTTTTGCCCCGGAAGAAATTCCAAGGACAAACGGTCCTGCAATGGGATTGGCAAAAAATGTCTGCAAAAGGAAACCGGACAAAGATAAGGCTCCTCCCAGCATCGCTGCCATCAGGATTCTCGGAAGGCGGATTCTCCAGATAATACTGTATTCCGTTGCCGCCCCGTCACGCAGAAAAAGAATCCTGAGGATCTTAGGAACGGAAATATGCACATTTCCTGTATTGATATTGAGTACCACTGTCACTGCAAATGCAATCACAAGCCCTGAAAATACAGCTATGTATCTGGCTCTCCGTCTGAGATTTTCTCCGTGAAAACTTGTATCTTTCATAGTTTCTCCATTATTTCATCTTCTCAAGGAAGGTCATTTCTTTCGGATCCCCATCCGTCAGCATCAGATGCATATCCATGATCAGTTCTCCAACCGTATCTGTTGCCTGATACAGGTTCTTTCCTGTATACCATACATTTCCTTCTTTTACTGCTTTAAATTCGGAAAACAAATTGCTCTTCGCTTCCAGGTCGCTGATACTCTTCACCTGCCCGTCGATTGTTCCGTTATAGATCAGATAATCTGCATCCACTGCTGTTGCATAAAATTCTTCCATAGTCAGTTTGACTGACGGAGCATTGCTGTCCACATTTTTCAGGTTCTTGAATGCATAACGTCCGCCTGCAATCTCAATCATGGAAGGGATATAATCTTCTGATTTTCTTACTACGATAGAACCGTCTGTATTCACATAAAAATATGCCACCGTCTTTTCTGTATTTTCAAAGCCTTTCAGCTTTTCGATCACCTGGGCCTGCTTTTCAAAAAAGCTGTCGGCTGCATCTTCTTTATTCAGCATTGCACCGTACAGTTTGATCCACTCGGTTCTGCCCAATGGGTGAGATTCATAACTGGAATAGTCCACAAAGACCGGTATATCCAGATCTTCGATCATCTCCTGTACTTTCGGAGTATGAAGGATCATGGTTGATTCTACGGCAAGATCACACTCTCCGTTCACCAGAGTCTCATAATCCGGCTCACTGTATTTTCCTGCGTAGATCATGTCACCGGACTCCATCGCTTTCTTTGCATCTTCTACATACCAGCCGGATGCATTAAGACCGGAAAATTTCACCTGGTCAATGGCATCCACTGCATCCAACAGCGACATGATTGCTGTTGCTGCCATATAGATATGATCCAACGGCTGCTGCAGGACTACAATATCCTCCGACAATCCTTCCGGAGCTTCTTTCCCTTCCGGCACAACAAGGTACTGTCTGTCTTCATGTACATCCAACAGCTTGTATCCGTCTTTATAATCATATACGTCAAATTCTGTCGCATAGGTCAGATCCATTGTCGACTCATAGGTAAGGCCGTCAATCTCCGGCCCTTTTTTATCACTTTTTGACTGATCTTCTTTTTTATTTTTTGTCTCTTCTGTCTGCTGTGTACTGTCTGTTCTTTTTTTACCAGCCCCCGGCTGACCGCAGCCCCCCAGTGAGAGGACCGCTGCCAACAGCAATGCAGTTATTCTACAAAGCTTCTTTTTCATTTACTGATTCTCCTGTACTCCTGCTTCATCTACTGCCTTTTCAAACATCTTGTCCATTTTCTCTTCACATCCGAAAAGTACTCCATATACCTTGATCCACTCGTACTGTTCAAGTTCCGTCTTTTCATCTGCACTCCGGTCAATGATCACCGGAATACCAAGCAATGCAAATTTTTCGGTGATTTCTTCCAATCTTTCTGTCTGTTCTTCTACGGTCAGTTCATCAGAATCACCGGTTGACTGCTCTTTTGTCTTCTTATCCTCTGTCTTTGCACTGTCCTTTTTCGTGCTGTCTGTCTTTGCATCGTCATTTTTTTCTGCATCTTCTGCATCTCTCGGCAGAAGTTCTCCCGGAAGCAATGCAAGAGATACTTCTTTCTTCACAAGTGCTTTTAATTCCGGTTTTTCAAAGCTTCCCCCGTAAATAACTTCAGCATCCGCTTCATCTTCATCCTCATTTACCTGCATTTTTTCTGCAATCTCAGGAACAGTACAAGCTTTCTGCTCCATTCCTACTGCTGCCACAGAGTCAAGGAGATCCAGTTCTTTCATCTGTTCAAGGATCTCATCTGATGCCACATAGGTTTTATCTGCCGGCATTTTCACAATGATCATATCCTGATCCAGACCGACCGGTACTTCTACGTCTTCCGGCACAAGCAGATATTTTACAACATTGCCTTTATACAGTTCTGCTGCCAGTTCTTCTTCACTGACTCCATTCTGATCCGACGTGGAATCTCCGCTTTCCTCTTCCGCAGCGTCACTCTTACTGCTCTTATTTTCTGTGCTGTCTTTCTTATCGGACTTGGAAACCTCTTTCTCTGTATCCTCAGAAGTTTCTTTGGATGTCTTTTCAGGATCTCTTGCCGTATCTTTTGTCATGTCTACTTCCAACAGAACGATTCCCTGATCGTAATGGTAGATCTTGAAATATTCTGCATATTCCAGTTCTGTTTCTGACTGATATTCAAGTCCCATGATCTCCGGTGCTTTTTCGTCCAGTGTCTTATTACTGTTCTCCCCGACAGTTGTGCCATTTCCTGCTGCGGCAAGATAGACGAAAATACTGTACTCGATCTCATGTGCCACAGACATCTTATCTGTCATTCCAAGGATCTTATTATTTTTATTCAATGCGATCGGGATAACTACAGTCGCTGTTCCTCCGCTCTTTGTCGTATAATATGTATTTCCGTTGGCTTTTACATACTGGTAATGGTCACTGCTGAATACCAGTGTTGCATAAGCCTGTCCATTTTTGATTGTTACTTTATTACAGGTAATCCTTACTTTTCCTGTACCGCCGGACCAGGTAAAGCGATCCGGTGTATATACTCCGTCTTTTAAGGCCGTTGTGCTGTCTACGCGTCCTGTAGAACCACTGGTATCTGCCTCATATTTTGACTCATGATCAGCCTTGCCGTCATTCTTTCCATTAGAACCATTGGATGGTTTCGTTGACGGTGTCGTTGGTTTTGTCGGGTTGGACGGTTTTGAATCATTTCCCTGATCATCTTTTCCGATATCACCGGTCTTTACAAGCGTATCAGATTTAAATGTCAGCATTCTGTCATACCAGATCTTATTTTTGATCGAATAAGCTGCAACTGCAATTTTCTTATCTAATGACTCCACCGGAATTTCATAAGTATACTTTTCTCCGTTCTCTGTCATCTTTGTCTGGAATGGAATCCAGCTTGATTTGTCTGCTGCCGCCGCCTGTTCTTTTGTTCCGACATACAGATAACCGTATCCCGTACCACTCAGCGTCAGAACCGCCTTCATCTTTCCATTTTTTACAGTCAGTTCGCATCCAATGACACGGAACATAGACGCACTGGAATCCACCTGGATACTGTAAATTCCATCTGCCGGAACTTTTGTGCCAGGTTCCGGATCTGGTGTCGGATCAGGATCCGGTGTCGGAAGTTCTCCTGTCTTTGGCAGGATTCCATTAATATAGAAAGTACTCTGCTTTTCTGCCCATTTATTTGATTTCTGAATGTGGACTACATAATTGATCTCTTTTCCAAGATCCTTTGTTGGAATCGTAAATGTAAATGTCTTATAACCACTGGCGATCTCGGACTTATCTTCCGCACTGATGGCACCGGCATCTTTCACACTATCCGCATCTGACACTGTTCCAAGATATAATTTATCATAAGCAGATGCCTGCGTAACCATAGTCACGGTTGCTGTATCCCCATTGATGGAAATACTGCTGCCCCGTTCAAAATTCAGGCTTGCATAGCTGCTGGTCGGATATGCTGAGCCGTACAGATCATAAACTCCATTTTCTGTTACATTTGCTTTTCCTTCCAGATTCGGCACATTGATATATAAATCTCTCGCCCAGGACATCCACGCAGAAGCCGTTCCCGGTGTAACTGCAATGTTCATTCCCTGCTTTTCTGCAGGAACTGTCAGTGTAAATGTCGTTGTATCATCCTCTGCACGATAAACTCCATTTACTGCAGATGTCTTATCTGCATCTGCCTGAACTCCCTGATACAGGCGGGTCCATTTCTGACCTTTCACATTCAAAGTCAGGATTACATTTTTTCCCTTTAATACCGCCTTTGAAGAAACAATATTGAAATCATTGTACGCTGCACCCGTTCCCCCGGCGATCACTTTTACTGCATCTGCCGCACTCGGAAGTTCTGTGATTCCCTCATCCGGGATATACATCCACAGATACTGGTTCGAGTACCAGCTTCCATCCGGCTTTCCAAGTGTTACTGGGATTGTCGTTCCCTTTGCAGAAGCCGGCAGATGGAATGTGAAGCTCCATTCTCCATTTGCTTCTGTGCCATTTGCTACAGATTCTTTCAGTTCATCATCTTTATAGCCAAAATAGATCTTGTCAAAGGAGACATTCTTTGTTGACAGAGTGATCTCCAGTTCCTCTCCATCCTGTACCACTTTTGATTCACTGGTCTTGAACATTGCAAAGTCAGCTCCGTTGGACTTTACTACTTTTACCTGATTCCCCGTAACAACCGGAGCCTCCGGCAGCTTCACTACTGCTTCGGAAGAAGTGACACTCGTTCCTGTCGCATCAGAAACGATACAACGATACTTTCCTGCTGTCTCCAGAGACATGGTAAATGTATATGTTGCAGTCTTTGCAGTAACTCCGGTACAGTCTGCCCACGTTGCACCATCGGCACTGAACTGCCACTGATAATTCAGATTGATTCCTTCTTCACCGGATGCCTCCACCGACAGTGCCACAGAACTTCCGCTGCCTGCCTCAGTCTCCTGCTTCGGCTGCGTTGTGATGTTGATCTCTGACGGTTTCACAAAATCGTCCATTGCAGGAAGCTTGAATGCCAGTGAACTTGAAGTGCTCCACTTCTGCGTTCTTCCATTTCTTGGTACAAAAGAGAC
>OHFM01000776.1_pt1 | contig 11862 bp, 12 predicted proteins | sample 1567511 | NCBI WGS metagenome assembly OHFM01 (sample SAMEA3879571, study PRJEB24766) | human gut metagenome | biome: human-associated habitat; feature: feces | place: USA | collected 1985/1987
CTTGCATGTGTTAGGCACGCCGCCAGCGTTCGTCCTGAGCCAGGATCAAACTCTCCAATATACCTTATTGAAGAACCGATTGGCTCTTAATTATTTAATCCAGAATTTTGTTTGTTTGGCTCATTTGCTTTCTGCTTTCACTTCCAGCAAACTCGCCCGCACATTCGCTTTTTCTTGGTTCTTGTTCAGTTTTCAAGGTGCTGCCGTTTTCCGGCGACTTTTATATAATAGCACTTACTTAAACCTGTGTCAACACTTTTTTAGATTTTTTGTTTATTTTTTTACATATTTCAGATATTCAAATCCGTAGTACTGCGTAATATTAAGCATTTCCAGGTAAACTATTACTTCTGCCAGTTCTTCCAAAATCTGATTTTGAGGATGAGTTAAAGCACTAAACCAAACATGTTCACCGCTATATTGCAAAATCAACGCAATAATTCCAATAACCGCACTGATTATTGGAAATTTAATTTCGAAAATCAGTTTTTTCCATGGCATAAACTTATAAAAGCCATATAAAATAACAGCAATAACAGCGCCAATAACAGCATTAATAAAATTATGCTGAGGAATGCTGTTCATACTTATAAACTCAGGCCCCATTTCAGTATAAATTCCTGTAGGGAAAAACACCCTGCCCCAGCTCAATTCACGCATGAACATAATAAAATAAAGCAATCCTATTGTATAGCCCATACCTTTAAAATAATAATAGGCACAGTTAAAACAAAACATTGCTCCAATCAATAAAAGTATGGCTTGAGCATTTTCTATAAGGCCGTTTTCCCAGCCACATTCAGGCGGTAAAAATTGCGATAACGGGTAACATGCCAAAAGCAAAAATATACTTAATAAATCCTGCGGCGTAACTTGAAATTTAAATTTTGGCATTTTATCATCCTTTTTTCATATAAATTTCATCTTATAGCATTATAATTTTATTTTATATATTATACAATGACTTTCCAGTCAATTTCAACATGAAAATAAAACCCATACACTGCCGTAAATCAAAAGCAGCATATGGGTCTTTTTTTATTTATAATACTACAAAATCAAATTAATCTTTCCAAACTTCAACGCCGGTTTTATCTTTCAATACAGAAGCTTTGAAAACAGGGTCTTTAATACCTGCTTTTTTCTGTGCCAGATAATCTTTCAGCGCCAGATAAGCATTCGGAGCCAGCCTGCTGATAGCAATAAGGTTGGTAATTGCCATAAGCGCCATAAACAGGTCGGCAAGGTTCCAAACCAGGCTTACTTTGGCAACGGAACCAAACATAACCATTAATACTACAAATATGCGGAAAATATTAAGTGCTTTTTTGCTCTGCCACATAAATGCAATATTAATTTCACCATAATAGTAATTGCCGATAATGGAACTGAACGCAAAGAGGAAAATCATTACTGCCAGGAAAATAGACGACCATGCGCCGATATGTTCCACAAGCGCATACTGCACAAGTTCAATGCCGCTGAGCCCTACGCCCATGTAATCTTTGGAGAGCATTACAATAAATGCCGATGCGGTACATACCAAAAGCGTATCAACAAATACGCCCAAAGCCTGAATAAGGCCCTGTGTTACAGGATGGTCGGTAGTTGCGGTAGCAGCAGCATTAGGAACTGAGCCCATGCCTGCTTCGTTGGAGAACAGGCCGCGTTTGATGCCGGTCATCATGGCAAGGCCCATGCCGCCGCCAAAAGCAGCATTCAGGCTGAATGCAGAAGTAACGATATCGTAAATAACCTGCGGCATTAAATTGATATTTTTAATAACAACATAAAAAGCAATTAACAGATAAATACCTGCCATTACAGGAACCATCCATTCAGAAACTTTGGCAATACGGTTAATGCCGCCGAAAATAACCATGGCAGTCATAATGGAAACGATAATGCCTACGGTAGTCCTGTCAAAGCCAAAAGCGCCCTGCAAAGACAAAGTAATGGTATTTGCCTGCACGGAATTAAAAATAAGGCCATAAGTGCTGCATATTAAAACTACAAACAAAACAGCCATAAAATTATTATGCAGTGCATTTTTAATATAATAAGCCGGGCCGCCGCGGAAACCGCCTTCTGCACGCGGAACTTTATAAATCTGAGCCAGTGTGCTTTCAACAAAGCCGGTAGCGGAGCCTATAAGTGCCATTACCCACATCCAGAAAATTGCACCCGGGCCGCCTACGATAATAGCAATGGCGATACCTGCGATATTGCCAACGCCTACGCGGGAGGCGGTACTGATACAAAAAGCCTGGAACGGGGAAATATGGTTTTTCTCGGTTGATGCACCAACATTGGTACAAAGCAGGCGCACCATTTCCTTAATGCAGCGCAGCTGCACAAAACCGGTTCTGAATGTAAACCAGATACCAAGGCCGACAAGAAGAATAATAAGAACATAAGCGTATAAAACGTCATTTACCGAAAGAACTAAATTATCCAGAAAGTCCATTTAGGCACCTCTTACAATAAAAATTTTACAGCATATCACGGCTGGCAATAATATTAACGCCCAAACCCAATATATCCTTTACAATTACATCTCCGGTTTTTACCGGCGCTTTAACAGTTACGCCGCGCAAAAAAGCAGCGCAGTCCAAAACTTTTTCCTTCGGAAGCACAGTTTCGGACACTACCGGCAGCAAAGGCAGCATGCCGCCTTCAATACGTACTGTTGTTGTCAGCATTCTCTTGGGCGCGGTTACTTCGTCATTTGCATATTTGGCGCCGCGCGGGCAGGTATTGCCTTTCACATCAATAACCTTGCCGTTTTCAACCGTAACAGTCATTTCGCAGCCCATCGGGCACATAATGCAGTTCATTACACGTGTTTCAGCCATCAGCCTTATCACTCCTTATCCAAAAATACAGTCAGGCTGTCGCTTATCAGCTCAGCTTTGGCAGCAGGTATATCAACAGCAATCATTTCGCTGGGTTTGGCAACCGGCAGCATTCTCTGCAAAACTACGTTTTCGCCGCTTTTTACTACCAGTTTAACCTTGCGCTCGGGGTTTGCTACACGCATAAACAAGCGTACCTGTTCTCCAGCTTTGGGCAGATTGAGGCACTGGGGAACGCATGTACGCACGCCTTTTTCTGCCGTTACCGTTACAAATTTAGTATCATTGTCAAGTTTTCCCTGTGCTTCAAGCGCAGCAAACTTACCGGCAATTTCCGCTTCTTCAGAAACAAAGTCAACAAGGTCATGCACATGCACAACGTTGCCTGCTGCATAAAAACCGGGCAGGCTGGTCTGACGATGCTGGTCAACAACCGGGCCGTTGGTAAGCGGGTGCATTTTTAAATCAAGCCCGCGGCTGAGTTCGTTTTCCGGAATCAGGCCAACGGATAAAAGGACGGTATCGCAGTCGATATCAAATTCCGTACCCGGAATCGGGCGCATTTTTTCATCAACCTTGGCAACGGTAATGCCGTTTACACGGTCTTTGCCATGGATTTTTACAATTGTATGCGAAAGATACAAAGGAATATTATAGTCATTAAGGCATTGTACAATATTGCGGGTCAAACCGTTGGAGAACGGGCAGATTTCCAGAACAGCCTGCACCTTGCAGCCTTCAAGGCTCATACGGCGCGCCATAATAAGGCCGATGTCGCCGCTGCCCAAAATTACAATTTTATGACCCGGAATATAGCCTTCCATGTTTACCATGCGCTGTGCAGCACCGGCTGTAAATACGCCTGCCGGGCGCTCGCCGGGAATACGGATAGCGCCGCGGGTACGTTCACGGCAGCCCATGGTTAAAATTACGGTTTTGCCCTGAACTTTAATCAAACCATGTTCCGGGCTGACAGCAATAACGGTTTTATCTTTTTCAACGCTCAAAACCATAGTATCGGTCAGGCATTCAATTTCAGGTTTATCTTTTACAAGTTCAATGCAGCGGTGTGCATAACCGGGACCGGTCAGTTCTTCTTTAAAATGATGCAGGCCGAAACCATTATGGATGCACTGCTGCAAAATACCGCCCAGTTCGCGGTCACGCTCAATTACAAGCACGCTTTTGGCACCGTTCTGCCATGCGCTGTAAGCAGCCGAAAGCCCGGCAGGACCGCCGCCGACAATTACTATATCATAAAGCTCTTTCATCATTCCTGTCCGCCTTTCACATCTGTTTTTTCGTAATATAAATGGGAATCCTTGCGTTCCTTCAGCACATCGGCCACGGAAATCCCAAGTTCACGTGCTAAAATCTGCGTTACGCGCGGCCCGCAGAAACCGCCCTGGCAGCGTCCCATACCGGCACGGGTACGGCGTTTAACAGCGTCAACGGTAGTTGCACCGCAGGGAGCTTTTATGGCAGCTACAATTTCGCCCTCGGTTACTGTTTCACAGCGGCAGATAACGCGTCCGAACAGCGGGTCTTTTTCAATCAAATCATGTTTTTCGTTATCAGTTAAACGTGTAAAGTGAATTTGTTTCGGCAAAGCAGCTTTAAAATCTGCTTTTTTCTCCAAAGGTATAAATTTGCCAACAGCTTCGGCAATTTCTTCTGCCACGGCAGGAGCTGCGGTTAAACCGGGAGACTGCATGCCAGCGGCATTAAACAAGCCTTCAACTTCAGATGCACCGATAATAAAATCACCGGTATCAGAAACAGCACGCAGACCGGCAAATTCCGTAATGGCAGAGCCCATCGGCAGGTTCGGTATCAGCTTGCGGGCAGAAGCAATAATCTGGTCCATACCGCCTGCGGTAACGGAAGTATCTTCTTTATCTTCCATATCGTTGGCATTAGGCCCGATAAAGGTATTGCCATGAGTGGTTGTGCAAACCAGAATGCCTTTGGAATTTTTGGCAGGAGTAGGGAATACAACGCCATATACCAAATCATTGCAGGCAGTTTTGTCAAATAAAATATATTCGCCCTTGCGCGGATGAATTTTAAAGCTGTCATCACCGGCAAGGTAAGCAATTTCATCAGCATAAACACCGGCCGCATTAATAACGCATTTGGTTTTAATTGCGCCGAGATTTGTTTCAACAGCGGCAATTTTGCCGTCTTCTTTAACAAATCCGGTTACGCGGCAGTTACGGATAACTTCTGCTCCGTTTTGAACGGCACACTGGGCAAAACGCAGCGCAGCTTCAAACGGCCAGCAAACACCGGCGCTCGGTGCCCACAAAGCAGCCACAGCCGTGGTAAGGTTCGGTTCTTTTTCCAAAACCTGTTCGCGGTTTAAAATTTCAAGGCCCTGTACGCCGTTATTTTTACCGCGTTCAAGCAGTTCTTTCAAGGTTTCAACTTCTTCATCATTAACAGCAACAACCAGAGAACCTGTCCATTTAATATCAAGGTCCAGCTCATCTTCCAGCTGATGATACAAACGGTTGCCCAAAACATTGGTAATTGCTTTCATGCTGCCGGTAGGTGCATCAAAACCGGCGTGCAGAATAGCACTGTTGGCTTTGGTTGTACCGCAGGCAATATCCGGCTCTTTTTCAAGCAAAACACATTTTACATTATACCTGGAAAGTTCGCGCAAAATTGCACAGCCTACAACACCGCCGCCAACAACGACGATATCCGCCTCTTTGATAAAATCCATTTCGTCACATCCTAAACTGATTTCTTAATCATTATTTAAAGTAATTTTAACACATTTGTTACAAAAAAAGAATATTTTGCGCGCCGAGTTTTCAGAAAAATTTAAGTAAAAACGCTGTGGGATAGACAATGTCCCGATTTTTTATTATTTGACACTGCCGTTACAGTATTTTAAAATTAAAGTAAGAAAGAAGGTGTGCCTATGAAAAAACTGGCTTTAATTTTAACCTTATGTTTTTTCTGCTTTGCCAATTTTGCTCTGGCAGCAGATAACGAAACAGAACAGACTGCCAAAGAACCGGCCGCTGCAGCCGAACAAAAAGAAGAAACAAAAGATAAAAACGCAAACGATGATATTAAAATTTTAATTGACAAAGAAGCAATGAACAGTGAACTTCAGCAAGGAACTAACAATAAATGCTACCTTGAGCTTGAAGAAAACAAGTATATTGCTTATGTAATTGACACCAAGGATGACGATACTCGCCGCGATTTGTTCAAAAAAGCACCGGCAGAACGCGTAAACCACCTTTACACCAATAACGAAGAAATTTATAACTATCTCGTTAAATTTATTCAGAGCCGCGAAGAATCAGGACGCAAATACTACGGTTACCGTATTACCGGCGGCATTGAAGAAAATGAAACTGCCGCCAACGGCACAGTTATTTATAAATTCTGGTTCATGAAACTTGATGAAGATACAGATAACGGCATGCACATTCCTATAGGAATAGGCATAGGCATAGGCGGCGGGCATCATCATGGCCCCTGGGTTGGCATAGGCTGGTAAAACTTAAAACTGCGTATAAAAAATCCGCACCGTAATATTCCGGTGCGGATTTTATTTTTATTCGTTATCCTGCTGTACGGCGGCCAAAGATACTACTTTGTCACCTTCGTTCAAGGTCATCAGTTTAACGCCCTGTGCATTGCGTCCAAACTGGCTTATGCCTTCGCCGTCAATGCGGATGATGATGCCGGCTGCGGTTATTAAAAGTATTTCCTGTTCGGGGTTAATAACTTTCATACCAACAACAGCACCAGTTTTTTCGGTAACTTTAATATTAATTACGCCTTTGCCGCCGCGGGTCTGCTTACGGTATTCGCTGACCGCAGTACGTTTGCCAAGGCCTTCTTCGGTTGCCGTCAAAACTTCTTCATTTTCGTTGGTTACGCTGTCCATGGCAACAACTTCATCATCAAAACCAAGCTGAATGCCTCGTACACCGTGAGCAGTACGTCCCATTGGGCGCACATCCTGCTCGTCAAAACGGATTGCAAGACCTCTGCGCGTTGCCAGCACAATTTCGCTGCTACCGTCGGTAAGCTCAACGCCGATAAGTTCTTCGTTATTATCCAGCGTCATGGCAATAAGCCCTGCTTTGCGCGCACTGTTGAAATCGTTAAGATTAGTCTTTTTCACAGTACCCTTATTGGTAGCCATAAACATGAACTGGTCTTCTTTAAATTCTTTAACCGGAATAACGGCAGTTATTTTTTCGCCCTGTTCTATCGGCAGCAGGTTAATAATTGCCGTACCTTTGGCAGTTCTGCCGGCTTCGGGAATTTCATAGCCCTTCTGGCGGTAAACCCTGCCTTTATTGGTAAAGAACAAAATATTATGATGCGTTGTGGAAAGGAATAAATGCTCTGCACAATCATCGTTTTTCTTGCCGCTGCCGCCGGTTTTGCCCACTCCGCCGCGTTTCTGGCTGCGGAAATTATCCGGAGTCATTCTCTTAATATATCCAAGTTTGGTCATTGTGATCACTGTATTCTCTCTCGGAATCAGATCCTCTGTAGAAATATCGTATACATCATATCCGATAGAAGTCTTTCTGTCGTCTCCGTATTTCTCTGCAATTCTTTCTACTATATCAACCACTGGACAGGCATCTGCATCCACATAAATATGCAGATTTCCAATTCTCATTGCCATTTCTTCCCGATACATTGCATATTCTGTTTTGCTCATACACACCGGTCCGATCGATGTCTCATATATCTGTCGGTCAGTAATATCTTTGTGCTCCTGTTCCATTTATGTCAGCTCCTTGTATAAATGATAAATTGGATATTCTATAAATGTTTTCTTTGTCTCATCATCAAGCAGTCCAATATAATGATCCGCCAAGCGCTTATTTCCCATCAATATCTGAATACCGGCCTTGCTTTGTTGATTAATATCTGTTTTTAAAATTTCCATTACTAATCACACCTCCTGATGGCTAAACCACTCATGTATTTTACCATAAATCTACTTCCGATTCAAGCAGATTTCATGGATTTCAGTCTTTATTTTACCAGTTTGCTTCCTTTCAGCTTCACAACACGGTCAATTCGGTTAATGGATGACATCCGGTAGGCATAAGCCCCCGACTCGAAAAGTGCATAAATGCTGCCACCGTCCTGATAGATCTGTTCCAGCCTCTCCGGAAACTTGATCGTCTTATAAGCTTCGGAGGTTGACAAGATTCCATATCTGGAATAGTTGAAGATCTGTACCTCCGATGGCAGGATCCCCCAGGATCTGGTAAGCAGGATCTTATTGTTGTAAAATGCCATTCCCTGCACCTTACCGGAAATTACCTGCATACTGACCGCATAGGCAACCGGCTCCGTCACGCCGACCGTCCGTTTCAGGTTCATGTCTTCTTTTTCATACAAGGTGCCGTCTGCATTGATCAGATATTTTTCAATGACACTGGCATTATCCTGTGTAAAGAATCCGACAAACAATGCGCCATCATGATACGTCATAAATGACGCCCGCTTGATCTTATAAAGGTTGTAAGACATATCGAATTCAATCGGATGATATCCGTCATCAAAGGAATAATTTTCCAGATGTTCGGGAAAATTATTCCTTTGAGCTGGGTCTTGCCGGGCACACCCACGGCGGCATCGTGCGTCTGCCGAAGATCGGTCCGCTTTATACCGCCGAGGAGGGCTTTCTGCCCGACTATGCCGGAGGCAGCTATACGCTTGCCAACAACGCCACCCTCATTGTAAGCCGGGGACTGGGCGATTCCAGCCGGGCGCCCCGCATCAACAATGTGCCGGAGCTTTCGGTCATTGACATCGACTAAGCAGCCTGCGCTGCGCGTGCAGGCCGCTGCAAAAGGGTAGAATGCCATGGATGACATCAAAGAAAAAATCAAACAGGCGCTGCGTCATATCTGGACAAATAAATACCGCCTGTTTCTCTGCCTGCTGACCTTGTGCTGTCTGTTCGGGCTGGTTCACTATTTCAAAAGTGCGGACAGCGCCACTGCCAGCATCTCCTTCAATTACTCCGAGGCGGCGCTTGGCATGAACCCCAACAAGACCCGCTTCAACGCCTACGAGATCGTGTCGGACGAGGTGATGGAGCGCGCCATCCGGCGGGTGGGCTTGCAGGACAGCCTGACTGCATCCCAGCTGGCAGAGTGCCTTTATTTGAGCCCAGACGGCACCGGCAGCGCCAACGGCAGCGAGTATATCAGCACCAACTACTATCTCTCCATCAACACCCGCAAGCTGAACCTGGGCAACCGCAAGCCCACAGATCTTTTGCAGAGCGTGTGCGAATCCTACCGGGAGATCTTTCTGAGCAACTACTGCGATAACCAGAGCATCCTCAAGGAAAAACTGGAAGTGACCACCGCGTGCGAGCCTTACCTGCGACTGAACGAGCTGGAGGTGCGCGCCGCCGCGCTGAACCGCTATCTGAACGCCCGTCTGGGGGAGAACAAGAGCTTTACGGACGAGGCAAATCCCGACCCTTCCACCAACAACTTTACCACACTGGGCAAAATGATCAACAATCTGGTGGATTACGACCTGCCCAACGCCATGGCCTTTGTCATTGAGGGCGGCGTTGCCCGCGACCCGGCCATGCTGACCAGCATTCTGGAATACAAGAACAAGATTGACGATATTGACATGCGCACCCAGCAGGCTTACTATGACGCGGACAAAAAGGGCATTTCCATCTACGAAAAATCCATGACCTCCATCATGATGATCCCCACCGTGGATGAAGCAAGCGAGTACTATATGTCCCGCACCAAGACCGCCATGGATGCGCTGGCGCGGGCGGCAGACGCTTCTCTGGCCGATGCCACCGACTACCAGTCCGAGATCGTGAGCACGAATTATGTGATCCAGAAGATCCGGGAGCTGGATGCCGGCCAGCCGCGTCTGGCCGAGGCGCAGGCCATGGTGAACAAGCTGGAGACCGCCATCAACGAGATCTCGGAGCAGCTGTTTGTACTGGACAAGGCGTATATCAAGTACAAATCCCAGAACTATATTACCTTTACCTACGGCTCGGCCTCCTTCCTGCAGCGCCTGAGCCTGAAAAAGACCCTGATGGAGTCCGTTGCCGTGATGCTGGGCAGCGCATGGCTGCTCCACGAACGTAAACGCAGAAAGGCAAGGCACCGCAGATGAAAAAGTTTGAGATCCTGCGCTATCTGAAGCGTTTCAGCCTGCTGATCTTTCTGGTGTCGCTGGCAGGTGCCGCCGCCATCTACCTGTATGCGGACGGTCGGCAGAAGTACACTGCATCGGTCATTATCCGCTATACCAACGACGGCATCTCTGACGGCTACACCCCGGACGGCAGCGAACTGGACGTCAACGAGATCTACTCCTCCACCGTCATCTCGCAGGCCATGGATGCACTGGGTGCTTCCGGGCGGCTGAGCACCATCCGTTCCAACATCTCGGTGACCCCGGTAATCTCGGAAGATCAGCAGACCATCAACGACGCCCTGCTGCAAAAGGGCGAAGAGGTGACCTATTTCCCGGATACCTACAAGGTGAGCCTTGTGGTGGATGGAGAGCAGGGCGCGGGTTATGCCCGCAATATGCTGGATGCCATCATCCAGAGCTACTGCACCTATTATACGGAAAAATATGTGGAGCAGAAACTCTCGCTCAACCCCTCGTCCGGCCTGCTGGACAATGGCTACGATTACTACGAGTGCATCCGCATTCTGGAAAACGATACCAACGAGATGCAGGACTATCTGCTGAGCAAGCGGGAGCACTACCCGAATTTTCGCTCCTCCCGCACCGGCTACACCTATGCAGACCTGTGCGATATCTATTCCGACTTCAAAAAATACACCATCCCGGCGCTGTACGCCTATGTGCTCAACGGCCCGCAGGTGCGGGACGGCACGGTGCTGCAGGAATATCTGGCCAACACCATCGAAACTGCAAAGCAGAACGAACAGATCGCCACCGAGCAGCGGGACAGTCTGTGGAGCCTGACCGACCAGTATGTGTACAAGAACGCCGATCTGCTGCAAAACTACTTTACTGACCGGGGCGAGGTGGTGTCCTCGGACTATATCCTGAATAACATCGAGCTGGAAGGTGCTGGCGATAAGGCACAGACCACCTACGACGGTCTGGTGCTGAAACTGGTATCGCTGGAACAGCAGGTCGCATCCAGCCAGATCGACCGGCAGTTTCAGGAGGAGATCCTGCAAAGTTTCCGCAACGTGGATTTTGGCGGTACAAGCGAACAGCATGCCAAGATGGAAAGCATGATCAACGACTACGAGGCGCAGCTGAAAAGCTACTACGAGATCATCAATACCAGCAGCAAGGAGCTGAACCTGTACATCAGCGCGGATTATCTGAAGATGATCAGCTCGGTGCAGGTGGCTGCCGCCATCAATGTCAAGCTGTATCTGATGCTGGCGTTGGTGCTGTTCTTTGTCATTGGCTGCTGCGGTGCAATTCTGCTGGGCCGCATCTCGGATGCGGTGGATTATCTGCTGTATGTGGACAAAAAGACCGGTCTGCCCAACCGCGAAAAGCTCAACGTGTATATTACCGGCATGGCCGACCGCATTCTGCCGGAGGACTATACCTGCTTTGCTTTGCAGCTGGACAACCTGACCGAGATGAGCCGCCGCTTCGGCTACCATGTGGGTGACGGCATCCTGAAGGATTTTTCCGGTCTTTTGCAGCTGATGGGCGATACCGACGGCACGGTGGGCTACAACGGCGCGGGCAAGTTCCTTGCCTTCTTTGATGAATGCAGCACCCGGAAGGCAGAGGTCATGATCCGCATCCTGCAAAGTCAGGTGGACGAGTACAATAAGCTCAACCCGGAGTACCCCATCCTGTTCACCGCCGCATGGGCCACCACCTCGGAGGAGGAGCTCTACCATGTGCGCGACCTTGTGCGCTGCGCACAGAAAAAGATGTCCCTGATCGCAGAGGAGGGCGGCGCTGTCCTTGCCGGAACGGAGCGTGGTGAAGCATGATCCAG
>OHFM01000780.1_pt1 | contig 11817 bp, 9 predicted proteins | sample 1567511 | NCBI WGS metagenome assembly OHFM01 (sample SAMEA3879571, study PRJEB24766) | human gut metagenome | biome: human-associated habitat; feature: feces | place: USA | collected 1985/1987
TTCTGCCAACATGTGCTATAATCGTAAAAGCATGAATGTTGCTTATCATTATCTATACGCAGCAGACAAATAAGAAAAAAACTAGAACAGAATAAATCATTTAAGGAGTATAAAATTATGAAAATCATTGTATTAGCAGGAGGCTTAAGCACAGAACGTGACGTATCACTTTCTTCTGCTGCCGGAATCTGTCGTACATTAGTTGAAAAAGGACATGATGCATTTCTTTTGGATGTATTCATGGGATTAGAGAATGCGCCGGAGAATCTGGAGGATGTCTTTACTCTTCCGGATCACGGGCTTGAGATTGTGAAGAATATCAGCACGGAGGAACCGGATCTTGAAGCTGTTAAGGCTTCCCGTCCGGATCAGTCAGACTGCTTCTTCGGCCCGAATGTAATCGAACTTTGCCGTCTGGCTGACATTACTTTCCTCGGACTTCACGGTGGAGAAGGTGAGAATGGAAAACTGCAGGCATCTTTTGATCTGCTTGGTATTAAATATACAGGACCTGACTCTCTTGGATGTGCGGTTGCAATGCACAAAGGTGTTGCAAAGCAGATCTTCCTTGAGTCTGGCGTAGACACTCCGGGAGGTGGAACGATTTATAAGAACTCTGAAGATCAGTCTTACCAGTCACTTGGTCTGACACTTCCTGTTGTTGTTAAACCTTGCTCCGGTGGTTCCAGTATCGGAGTATATATTGTAAATACAGATGAAGAATATGCAGAGGCTCTGAAGAAGTCCTTCCACTACGAAGATGAACTTGTTGTTGAGCCATACATTAAGGGGCGTGAGTTTGCATGCGGTATCATTGACGGAACAGCACTTCCTCCGATCGAGATCATCCCGAAGACAGGATTCTTTGATTATGCGAATAAATATCAGGACGGAGCTACTTCTGAAGTATGCCCGGCTGATATTCCGGAAGAAGTTGCAGAACGCATGAAGGAACTCACTGTAAAAGCATTTAATGCTCTGAAGCTCAATGTTTACAGCCGTGCAGACTTCCTGCTTGATGCAGATGGTAATCTGTTCTGCCTGGAGATGAATACCCTTCCTGGAATGACTTCCGCAAGCCTTCTCCCGAAGGAAGCTAAGGTTTATGGAATCGAATACGGCGATCTTTGCGAACTGATCATTAAGAAGTCCATGGAGGCAAGATATTAATGAAACATATGACATTATCTGAAATCGCAGATGCCTGCTGCGGAATTTATTGCGGTGATCCTGCATTCTTAGACTGTGAGATCTCAAGTGTTGCGATCGACAGCCGTAAAGTAGTAAAAGATACTCTTTTCGTTGCGATCAAAGGTGCCCGTGTTGACGGACACAGTTTTATCCCGCAGGTCATGGAAGCAGGTGCACTCTGTTCCCTCTCTGAGCAGGATCTTGGTGACGTTGATTATCCTTATATCCGCGTTTCATCCTGCACAGAAGCATTGAAAGACTTAGCTGAACACTATCGCCGTTCCCTCGATATCAAAGTTGTAGGTATCACTGGAAGTGTTGGAAAGACAAGCACAAAAGAAATGATCGCATCTGTACTTTCCGAGAAATATAATGTACTGAAAACAGAAGGAAACTTCAACAATGAGATCGGACTTCCTCTAACCGTATTCAATATCCGCGAGGAACATGAGGTTGCAGTTCTTGAGATGGGAATCAGCCACTTTGGAGATATGAAACCACTGGCTAAGATTGCCCGCCCGGATGTGTGCGTGATCACTAATATCGGATATGCACATCTTGAGAATCTTGGAACAAGAGACGGAATCCTAAAGGAAAAGAGTTCCATGACAGACTACATGAATCCGAAAGGTTCTGTTATCTTCAACGGGGATGATGATAAGCTGAAAAGCTACACTTCCCGTGATGGAAGAACTCCGGTTTATTTCGGTCTTACAGCTTCCTGCCCGTTCCATGTGGAAAATATTGAACGTAAAGGATTAAAAGGAACATACGCTGAGTTTGTTACTCCAACATCCCGTTTCCATGCACATATCTCAATCCCGGGAGATCATATGATCTATAACGCTTTAGCCGGAGTTGCTGTCGGATATGCGCTTGGCATGAATAATGATGAGATTGCACGCGGAATTGAAAAGCTCGTTCCGATTGCCGGACGTAATAACCTGATTGAAGCAAAGCATTACACGATCATTGATGACTGCTACAATGCCAATCCGGCATCTATGAAGTCCTCTCTTGACGTACTTGCATATGCAGATACAAGAAAGGTCGCTATTCTTGGCGATATGGGGGAACTTGGTGCAGATGAGCTTGCGATGCACCGCGAAGTCGGAGCATATGCAGCATTTAAAAACACTGATGTTTTGGTCTGCATCGGAGCACTTTCCAAAGATATGGCAGAAGCTGCAAAGGAAACTGTTCTTGCAACAGAGAAGAACATGAAAGTTTTCCATTTTGACACAAAAGAAGACTTTTACCAGAACATGGGACAGATTCTCAATGAAAATGATACGATTCTGGTCAAAGCTTCCCACTTTATGGAATTCCCTGAGATTGTGAAGAAACTGTCAGAGGAAGCATAAGCTGAAACCACACTAAAAATATAAGTCAGTCTTAAAAAAGAGTTGAAACTTCTGCCTGGATCATTCTAGCTGATTCAGGCAAATGGTTTCAACTCTTTTTCAGATTCTATTATCTTATTCTACTTTTCACTCTATCCCGAGTGCTTTTCCTACCATCTGGAACTCTCCTTCATAAATGCAGTTCGGCAGGGTACCATCCACAATACCCTTCCTGCATTCTTCGAAATCCATCCAGATCACTTCTTCCACTTCAGATTCCTGTAATTTCAAATTTTTAATGTCCACTGGTTCTCTATAAAGATATACGGTACTGCGTTCATTGTCACGGAATGGTTTTCCATGAAATTCAGCTTCAAACTGTCCTCTGTGTGTTCCGATAAACTGAAGCTGATCTTCTCTTGCATGAATTCCAAGTTCTTCTTTCATCTCACGCAATGCACTTTCCATCAGTTCATCCCCGGCACTGACATGCCCTGCGGAAGAAATATCATACGATCCCGGGTTCGAATCTTTACATTCACTTCGTTTCTGAAGGAGTACATCATAACCACTCTCCTGATTCGGACGTACAATCCAGATGTGTACCGTTGAATGCAATGTTCCATCTCTATGTGCAACACCGCGTTCTTTCACCTGTCCGGTTTTATTTCCATCTTCATCAATCACATCAAAAAGTTCCATCGGCTTTCCGTTGAGTGCCACATACTCAAGCACATCAGATTTATTATACACAAGCTTTAAAGAGAAAAATTCCTCTTCTTCGTCCATCAGACGGAAGAAAATCTTGTCTCCCTCCCATAGATTCAGGTCTTTTATCTTTTCTTTCTCCACCCATTCAAGAATCCCCTCGTCACATTCGATCGGATCACCTGTAAATCCGTCTGCTGTATACAGTGACATATATTCCACTACATCTTCTCCATATACAAATGTCACGATTCCTCTGTATTTCCAGGAAGTCAATGTATAACCAGTCTCCTCTTTCACTTCACGCAAAAGGCATTCCTCCGGACTCTCTGCATATTCAAAATGTCCGCCGACGCCGATCCATTTATCTTTATTCACATCATTTTTCTTCACTACTCTGTGAAGCATCAGATATTTTCCGTCTTTTTCAATATAACATAATGTGCTTTGTCTGTTCATCGTACTTCTCTTTTCTTTCCACTTTCTTTATGTCTGATGCAGGTACACAATTGCTTAACCTGCAGCTTTTATCCGCTTGAACCCAACAACTATACTGTAGTTACTGTTCACACGGTGTGCGACCAGTAACTACAGTATAACATATTTCTTTATGAGCTGAACCTTAACTTGTAAACTGTACGCAACTAAATTATAATGATGTTATCTATGGAAACGATGCGTTGCTGATTGCACGCATGTGAACCGCAGCAACGATTCAATGGGGGATATTATTTATGTGGTCAAGAAAAGAGCTCAAGAAAAAGGCGCGTATTTTAATAAAATCAAACTATTGGAGAAGTGTGTCTGTCTGCTTTCTGATTGCAATGCTCACAGCTTCGTATCCAATTTCCCGCTCTTTATTTTTAAATTATTTTCCTGATAAGATTCAGACAAAGACAGCGCTTATTTTACCTGTTTTTATTTCTGCTGAAAGCTTCAGCAGTGCATTTCTCGATTTTATTCCTGATAATTTCATAGCCGCTGCCTTTTTGCATACGGTTCAAAATTACCTGAAGCGTCCGGACTTTATTGTCACTTCGTTTCTCACACTTGGAGTCATTTTTTCGCTTTTATATAAGTTTTTTGTCAGTAATCTTTTGATTGTCGGTGAGAAACGTTTTTTTGTTGAATCTTATAACTATGAGGATACGAATATTTCTAAAATATTCTTTTTATATAAGTTGCGTTACCTGGCAAATCCTTCCTGGGTGATGTTCTGCTACACGCTTTTTCAGAAACTTTGGGATTTAACAATTATCGGTGGAATTATTAAGCATTATGAATATAGCATGATTCCATATATCCTCGCAGAGAATCCAAAAATCAGTCAAAAGAATGCCTTTTTTCTCTCTAAACAGCTTACAAAGGGAAATAAATGGAAGCTCTTTTTGTTAGATTGTTCTTTCCTCGGCTGGGAGCTTTTATCTCTCTTTACACTTGGAATTCTGGACATCCTTTATGTCCGCCCGTACAAAATGAACTGTAAAGCATCCTTATATCTGTTTTTACGAAGAAACTATGTGCTTTCAAGAGCTCCTAAATATGAGCAGCTCAATGATTCTTATCTTGAGCATGTTCCTTCTGAAGATGAACTTCTGATTAGTAAAGCACTTTATGACGATTCTGAAGGTCCTTACACAAAGATCTCTTATTTTGCACCGCATCAGTATCCGGTATTTCTTTTTTCTGTGCAACCACCTATTGCCGCAGTAAAATCACCGGTCAATCCGGCGCAGAATTATGACTTTCTGTCCTGTGTATTTTTATTCCATGCCTTTTCTATTTTCGGATGGCTTTTGGAAATCATTTCCGAACTGCTCAGTTGCGGCACACTGGAAAATGTAACCCTTCGTACGCTTCCATGGCTCCCGTTGTACGGAATCTGTGGTCTGCTTATACTGTTGCTGTTAAAGAAATATATCAAAAAACCGGCTACTATGTTTATTATCAACTTTATTGTGTATACAGTTCTTGATTATCTCATCCAGCTGTTTCTTGATCTTGGCTTTGGAATTGAGCTTCCGAAATATCATTCTTATCTTGCTTTCATGAATGGAGAAGCATATCTTGGTGATGGGGCAGTATTTGCACTTCTTGGCTGTGCATTTTTCTATTACTTTGCTCCGCGCTGGAACAGTCTCTTCATGAAATTAAAGAAATGGATGAGAATTTTGATCTGTATCCTTCTGACTACAGTTTTTGTATTGGATCTGCTGTCCGGCATAATCCAATATTGATTTTACTGCTAAATAATAGTAAAATCTTAATTATCAGTAAGGTTGGTTTTACTGTTGTGATTTTTTCTAATACAGTATGAACCTGTTCCCCCTGACAAACTATTACAGCTTAGAAGAAAGGGAAATATTATGAAAAAAAGAGTCGTTGTTGCACTGGGACACCGTGCACTTGGAACTACACTTCCAGAACAGAAAGTAGCCGTTAAAAGCACTGCCAAATGTATCGCTGATCTGATCGAAGCAGGCTATCAGGTTGCTATCACACACAGTAATGCTCCGCAGGTTGGTATGATCCACACTGCAATGAATGAATTTGCAAAGAACCATCCGGACTATACAACATCCCCAATGTCTGTATGTACTGCCATGAGCCAGGGATATATCGGATATGACCTTCAGAACGGAATCCGCGAAGAACTTCTCAACCGTGGTATCTACCGTACAGTCAGCACAGTCCTTACTCAGGTGATCGTAGATCCTTATGATGATGCTTTCTACACACCAACAAAAGTTCTTGGTCGTTACATGAACGCTGAGGAAGCAAATGAAGAACGCAAGAAAGGTAACTTCGTAGTGGAAGAACCAGGTAAAGGTTTCCGCCGTGCTGTTTCTGCTCCGAATCCGGTCAAGATTGTTGAACTCGACGCAGTGAAAGCTCTTCTTGATGCAGATCAGATTGTTATCGCAGCAGGTGGCGGCGGTATTCCGGTACTTGAGCAGGATAATCATTTACGTGGCGCAAGTGCTGTTATCGAGAAAGACCTCGCAGCCGGAAAGCTTGCAGAAGGAATTAATGCTGATCTTCTCATCATTCTTACAAATGTTGAGAAAGTATGTATCAACCTTGGCAAACCGAATGAGGAACCTCTGGATACAATTACTGTTGATCAGGCAAAAACTTACATGGAAGAGGGACATTTTGGAATTTACAACATGCTTCCAAAATTCCGTGCAGCAGTTGAATTCGTAGAAGGACACGAAGGCCGCAAAGCTTACATTACTTCCTTTGATAAAGTTGCTGATGCTTTGAATGGTAAGACCGGAACAGTAATCGAATAGATTGACAGATTGAACTTATTAGAAACATAACCTGGAACAGGCCGTGATTTCACATTTTAATTTTGTGAAATCACGGCCTGTTTTTTACTTTCCATCACAGATTTCTTTCATCCTGTTTTTTGTGGAATAAGATACTTTTAATTTCAAAATATCTCTTGCTTTTTCATAAATATGTGCTATAGTATATATATCTCTTGGATGTAGTATTAAAAACTACATGTTATTATATAGATGTATCGGAGGTAGATTTTATGGAAAAAAGACTTTATATCAAAGAACCTGGAAGCGCAATTACACATTTTATTGGAATGATCATGGCAATTATTGCTGCAATACCACTTCTATACAGAGCAGCTCGTGAACCGAGCAAACTTTATATTGTATCGCTTACAATTTACGCAGCCAGCCTTATCTTGCTTTATGCGGCAAGTACCACTTATCACACATTTGATATTTCCGAGAAAGTGAATACGGTTTTAAAGAAGATCGATCACATGATGATCTCCGTTCTGATCGCCGGAAGCTACACACCTGTCTGCCTGCTGGTAATCGGCGGACGCAAAGGTATCACACTGCTATGTATTGTATGGGCATTCGCGATTGTCGGCATCCTTATCAAAGCCTTCTGGGTATTCTGTCCGAAATGGGTATCTTCCGTTTTATACATTGGCATGGGATGGACTTGCGTGCTTGCATTTTCTACAATCCTTGATAATCTGTCAGCTGCTGCTTTCGGATGGCTTTTAGCCGGTGGTATCATCTATACTGTTGGCGGTGTCATCTACGCACTGAAGCTCCCGATTTTCAACAGCAAGCATAAGAATTTCGGAAGCCATGAAATCTTTCATCTGTTCGTAATGGGCGGAAGCATCTGTCACTTTATAGTAATGTATACATTCCTTCTACCATAAATATAATTTATTGAAACGAAAAGAAGAAGGCTATCAACTACGATTTATACTGTTATCGTAGTTGATAGCCTTCCTTTTTCATTTCGTTACTATTTACATTTCATGCGACCTGCAACGTATCTCACTATCTCGCATCATACCTTATCCTACATTGAAAACTGGCTCTCATACAGATGATGATAGAAACCTTCCTTCTTCATCAGTACTTCATGATTTCCCTGTTCAATGATTTTTCCATCTTTCATTACGAGAATCACATCAGCCTCACGGATGGTTGACAGACGGTGTGCAACAATGAAAGTTGTTCTTCCTTCCATCAGTTTTGCAAATGCCTGCTGAATCTTGATCTCCGTTCTTGTATCGATGGATGATGTTGCTTCATCCAGAATCAACATCGGTGGTCTGCATAACATAACTCTTGCAATACAAAGCAGCTGCTTCTGTCCCTGTGAAAGCCCGCCACCATCTTCTGTGATCCATGTATCATATCCTTTTGGCAGACGACGGATATAATTATGGATATGAGAAGCTTTCGCTGCCTCGACAATCTCTTCTTCCGTTGCATCCGGTCTTCCCATAGCAATATTTTCACGGATTGTACCCGTTTTTAACCAGGTCTCCTGAAGCACCATTCCGTACCCTGCACGCAGACTTTTTCTTGTCATTTCGCGAATATCTATATCTTCTACTTTAATACTTCCTGCATTCACATCATAGAAACGCATCAGCAGATTGATCAAGGTTGTCTTTCCACATCCGGTCGGTCCGACAATCGCAATACGCTGTCCTGGCTTTACTTCCAGATTAAAATCTTCAATCAGATGCTGACCTGGCAGATAAGAGAATGAAACATCCTCTACTTTCACATTTCCATCAATATCCGTCAGATGAACTGCATGTTCCGGTTCCGGTATCTGCGGTTCTTCATCAATCAATGTAAATACTCTCTGCGCACATGCAATCGCATTCTGAAATTCTGTCACAACTCCGGAAATCTCATTAAATGGCTTTGTGTACTGATTTGCATAGCTCAAGAAACTGGACAATTGTCCTACGCTCATTGCACCGCGTACAACTGCAAATGCTCCGGTAATTCCAACTCCTGTGTAAACCAGACTGTTAACAAATCGTGTCGCCGGGTTCGTGATGGATGAGAAAAATGTTGCCCGCAAGGATGCCTCCTGCAATCTTTTATTCACTTCGTCGAAACGCTCTGTTGCATCTTCTCCGCGCCCAAATGCCTGAACCACTTTCTGGTTTCCGATCATTTCATCAATCAATCCTGTCTGCTCTCCACGTATTTCAGATTGCAGGCGGAACATACGAAATGTTCTCTTTGCAATAAAATTTGCTACAAAGAATGATACCGGTGTGATAAGAACCACAACAAATGTAATCGATACATTTACGGATAACATAAAACAAAATGTTCCGATAATCGTTGCAATACCGGTAAAAAGCTGTGTAAATCCCATCAGTAGTCCATCTGAAAACTGGTCAACATCCGCAATTACACGGCTTACAACTTCACCATACGGATGTCCATCAATATATTTCAACGGTAGCTGCTCTATTTTATCAAATGCTTCATTTCTGATATCCTGAACCATCTGATAGGTCATCTTGTTATTACACACATTCATCAGCCACTGTGCCAATGCCGTGATCAGTGTGCACACACCAATCTGAATCATCACCTGAATTACTCCCGGAAAATTCACTTTGCCTTTTCCGATCACATAATCAACTGCATGTCCTGTCAGCTTTGGAATATATAATGTAAGCGCAACGGACACAGTCGCAAGCAGAATTGAAAATACGAGAAAAATTCTGTATCTTCCAAGTCGGCAGATTACTTCTTTCAATGTTGCCGCCTGACTTTTCTGTTTTTTCTCACTATTTGTCTTTCTTTTATCAGCCATTGATTACCGCCTCCTTTGGAAATTGTGAATAATAGATTTCCTGATAGATTGGACAATCCTTCAACAGTTCTTCATGTGTTCCGATTCCTGCCATTGCTCCATCATCCAACACAATGATCTGGTCTGCATGCTGAATAGATGCTGCTCTCTGAGATACGATAAATACGGTCGGCTGGTTTTTCATCTCTTTGATCGACTTGCGAAGTGCCGCATCTGTAGCAAAATCCAACGCTGATGCACTGTCATCAAGAATCAGGATCTCCGGTTTCCGAACCAGTGCGCGCGCAATCGTCATTCTCTGTTTCTGACCTCCGGAAAGCTCTTTTACGGGCTTTTTCAGAAGATCGGATACAAGCATATCTTCCGCCGCCTTGGTTATCAGCTTTTTCATCATTTTGTATTTTACGGCAGGGTTGAAGATAAGCGGATACGATATATTTTCATATACCGATTTATCGCTCAGAAGTCCGAAATTCTGCAGGACAAAGCCTATTTCCTCGTTTCTTATCTCCGCTATTGTGTTGGAGGAATACTTGCAGACCTCATATTCGCCCAAAAAATATTTACCTTTAGTCTGCGAGTCAAGGCAACCGAGGATATGGAGCATAGTGGATTTTCCCGAGCCTGAAACGCCCATTATAGCTACCATTTCGCCGTCATTGATAGTCAGGTTTACGTTTTTCAGTGCGTGAACCTCGGTATCCATATGATAATTATAATATTTGTCCACATTTTCGAGTTTTATCATTGGTTTTCGTACCTCCGTATTACATCAAGCATTTTGCTTTTAAGCAGGGTGATATTTCCGATAATGCTTATCAGGACGGTGAGTATCAGAAGATATAACGCTGTGAACAGTATGCTGTCGGCGTTGATGATGTTGAGTCCGAATATAAGCTTTATGATAAGCAGAATTATAAATGAAACGATCGTGGAAAACAGCATTACAACCAGTTCGCACACGGTGTTTATAATAGCTATCTTACTTGTGTTTGCACCGCAGGAGCGGAAAACAGCGGCGGCTTTTATGCGGCTTTCGGCATTCAGAAAACCGTTTGCGACTATACCTATAGAGCCGACAACCGCAATAGCGATAAAGGCAGGGAAGAGCTGCAGGAGGCTGATATAATCACGGCTGAATGTGTCTTTATCTACGCCGAAAAGCGGATTGCCGAATATAATATCGCCTTTCTGTTTATCGTTCGCAGACCATGTGTTACGAATTCTTGACTCTAACTCCGCATAAAACATATCATCGGTTTTGAGCAGTATGACATCGCAAAAATGCTGGTGAAAATAATTATCATCATTTTCGTACTGCTTTTCCGTAAAGTCCCGATTATCAGGGGTGTAACAACCACTTTTTTCAAGTATGCGATAATCGGTAAAATAAGAACTGTTATATAGCAGATCGCCGGGAGATAGCAGCAAGTCCCATACTTCATTGCTTTTATACTTTCCGACTACCAGCAGCTCAAACTTGCCCTGTGCGGCTCTGCCTTTCACGGTGTCACCGATTTCTTTGTCTGAAACGGATTGAACAATTACGGGAATTTTCCCGCCGTAATCCTTATTTATATCGGGTTTTTCGCCTTCAAGCTCTACATCAAGATATTCGCTGAGCTCGGTTGTATAACCGCTGACATTGAAGGAATCTTTTTCGTATCTGTTATATAGGGATAAATTATCCGGATGGAAGTTATAGGTCAGCAGCTTTATATATTCATCGCTTATTCTGCTTTGCTCGCTGTACATTAAGGAATTATTGATGTTAAGTATTTCCATACGACATTTTATGCCTTGTCTTTTCAGTTCATCGGAAATGCGCTGTGCCGACAATGGCTTTAATGAAGTGGTATGTGTTACAATTGCCGTCCTGTCATAGCGGTTTTTTGATATATAATTGACGCCTTTTATGTAATCACTGCTTATTGCAATCATAAGATTAAACAACAGCGTTGTGAAAATAAAGCAGAGCGATATCATAATACAGTTGCGTTTTCTTGACAACAGTACAGATTGGATAAGAGATAGTATTTTCATATCAGCCGCCTCTCTTTCTGAGCGGGTTTCTGACTGTACGCTTTAGTCCCGGAAGCGTAGAGATCAGCATTATAGCCGAGAATATAATGAAAGAAATAAGATAATCGTCCAACCGGGGAATATATTCAAGTCTTAGCTGCTTTGTAAAATATACAAGAAGCGGAAGCAGAACAATACTCGCTATAAATGCCGCTAAAACGTAGGTCAGGTTTACACACATAAGAAGTGCTACGGCATACTTATCTTTACAGCCTGTTGTTTTGATTACGCTTAGCTGTTCGGAACAGTTTTCTGCGAGGTGAAGCATAAGAGTCAGAAGCTGAATGGCAGTGAAAACCGAGGCTATGGCTACAAAAGCACCTGAAAACATATTATATAACAAGTTACCGCCATCGGCTGTAGA
>OHFM01000785.1_pt1 | contig 11769 bp, 4 predicted proteins | sample 1567511 | NCBI WGS metagenome assembly OHFM01 (sample SAMEA3879571, study PRJEB24766) | human gut metagenome | biome: human-associated habitat; feature: feces | place: USA | collected 1985/1987
GGTCAGGCTGTCGGCACCGGCGCCGCCGTACTCCTTGGGAATCTTGACACCCATGAAGCCGTAACGGGCCATCTTCTTGTGCATATCCCAGTTGAATTCGCCGGTCTCGTCCAGCTCGTCCTGGATCTCCTTGGTGAATTCCGTCTCCGCGAACTGGCGGAACAGCTTGCGCTGCATCTCGTGCTTCTTGTCGAGAATCATTCGTTTTCCTCCTATTATTACTTAATTCATTGACTCAGCAGGGGATCTCGTGGCTGGACTTACCGGTGGTCAGGATCTCGTGGATGCTGTCGATGCCGCAGCGAGCCATGGACTCGGCGGCTTCCTCGGTAAAGAACGCCATGTGGGGGGTGTGATACACGTTCACGAAGGAACGCAGGTACTTCAGCTTGAAGTAGGGCATGCCGGGGGTCTTGATAATATCGTCGTTGTGGGGAACGTGGATGATGCCGGTCTCGCCGGGGAAGGCGTCCATAAACAGAGCGCCGATCTTCTCGGTCTCCACGCCCTCGATGATGGCGTCAATGTCCACCAGCTCGCCCCGGGCGTTGTCGATCAGCACCACGCCGTCCTTCATCTTGGCAAGGGCCTCGCGATTGATCATGCCGGTGGTCTCCGGCAGCAGGGGAGTATGGATGGTGATGATGTCGCTTTCACGATACAGCGTGTCCAGATCCACGTACTCGGCGTACTGGCGAACGGCGTCGTTCTGGTACACGTCGTTGGCCAGGATGCGGCAGCCGAAGCCGCTGAGGCACTTGATAACGGTATAGCCGATCTTGCCGGTACCCATAACGCCGACGGAGGGTCTCCAACCTGCGAAGGTGTAGCCTTCCTTGGTGGGATCCGCGGGGGCGACGATCTGCTCGCCGACCTTAGTCGGAACCTTAGCATACTCTACGCCGTCAACGTTGAATATCGCATTGTAGGTCATCAGCTCGAGAGCTGCGACTGCGTTATTGATAGCGGTTGTTGCCGCATCAACAACACCCTGCTCGGAATAAAGCTTGCCGGAGACGTCGACTGCGAGAGCTTCCGCGAGAGCATTTCTGCTCGCCTCGGTGTATCTTGCTGCATAGTCGGACTCGGCCTGCTTTGCATGGGCTGCTGCGACTGCCGCGTTGTAAGCGGTGTAGTCAGCGCCGTCCTCTGTCCACTTAGCAACGACTGTTACATCGTGTGCGGGCATGGTCTCGGGAAGCTCAGGTTCCCAACCTGCGAAGGTGTAGTGCTCCTTGACGGGGTCTGCTACGGAAACAGCCGCGCCATAGTAGAAGGTATACGCAACGCCTTCAGCGGTAAGGGTGTACTGGTTACGGCTGTAGAATACCTTGAGGACAAGGCTTCCGTCTGCCGCGATCTCGCCGGAAAGGACGCTCTGCTCATTGTCAACCGTGAAGCCCTCGCGGGTCTCGGGGGTTACGGAAACAGTCTCGCCGGTAGTAGCAGACTTATCCTCGATAGCAGCGTCGCCGTAGTTACCGTCAAGACCCATGACATAGGTCTCGACCTTGTAGCCGACGGTGCCTGCCGAGAACTTAGCGTCAAATCTAACATCCTCGACACCCATTACTCCGACTTCGGGGTTCCAACCTGTGAAGGTGTAGCCTGCCTTGGTGGGAGCTTCGGGGGCGACGATCTGAGCGCCAACCTCTGTGGCGACGGTACGATAAAGCTCATTGTCGACATAGAACTCTGCGTTGTAGGTCATGAGTTTAAGACCCTCAACAGCGGCGTTTATCTTCGCTGTCTGAGCGTCAACAATATGCTGCTCGCTGAGCTTCTTGCCGGAGACATCCTCATTAAGTGCGGTGTCAAGGGCAGCTCTGGTGTCGGCAGTGTACTTCTTGTCGTAGTCGGCCTCTGCCTTCTTGGCGTTGGCGGCTTCGACAGCTATATTGTACTCGTCGTAGTTTGCGGGAAGCTCATCCCACTTAGCCGTAAGAACAACATTGTTCGCGGGCATGGTGGCGGGAACTTCCTCCTCCCAGCCGAGGAACGTATGTCCGGCCTTTTCGGGAGTGCGGGCAACAACAGTAGCTCCGTAATAATATGTATCGGGCGCGAGGTCCGTATTGGCATATGTTACGGTGTACTGGTTACGCGAATAGTAAATGCTGAGGACAAGAGAACCGTCAGCGGCGATAGTGCCGGTAAGGACGCTCTTCGCGGAATCGAGCGAGAAGCCCTCTGCGGGAGCTGCCTCGGCGGTTATGTCGGCGGTCGAACCGGTCTCGCCGGCACCCTGATAGGTGCTGTCGGGAGCTGACGGATAAGCGCCGGTGGTGTCCATATTATAAACATTTACAGTATACTTTGTATCCGTGTTGTTTGCAAACACTGCCTCGAAGGTAGCGTCGGTGTCAAACGTTGCGGGTACATTGCCCCAGCCGACGAAGTGCATTCCGACAGGTGCGTCGGGCGCTGCAATCGTGCTGGTATCAACGGGATCGCCCTGGTTACCGGTAAGAACCGCATGGACTTCGCCGTTCACGGTGAAGGTGAAGGTAACGGTCGTTACTTCGGCTGCGATAAGGCGCTTCCAGTTGTAGATAAGGTTGTTCATTGTCTCTCTGACCTGCGTGCGCATGGTCGTGGAGGCATTGAACGAAGTGGAAACATTCTGCGCGTAGGCAAATGCCTGCGAGTATGCTTCCCATCTCTCCGCGTCATACTTGGAAGCATCGGCGGGGTTGATGGTGCACATTGCTATAGCCGCGTCGAGATGCGTCTTAACAGCGTCAAGCTTTATGAGTCTGGGACCCCAAAGCGCTATCTGCTGCTCTGCATAAGCAACATCGACGGAGGATATAGTGGGTGCTTTCCACGTAGCAATCGCGGTCTCCCACGCTGCATGAGCCTTCTGCCAATCTGCATACTTCTTATTATAAGTAGCAAGCTGGCACTCGTTGGCGCCCTCGCCAGGATGCTCGGGAGCAACCGGCTCCTCGGGAGCCTTGGTCGAGTTATAGAGATTCATCGCGCGGTTTCTGGCATCCTTCCAGCCGTTCCAGGAGACGGAATTAAAATCATCGTAACCGAAGAAGTTATATCCCTGATCCCAGTAGACGGAGCCTTCCGGATTGGGTGCGCCCTGGACTGCCTCAACGGCGGTCTTGAGCGAATCAATGGAAGCCGCAACCAGTTTTGCATCAAGAGCCTCGGCAGCTGCGGTCAATCTCGTGGAGATCGTCTGATAAGCTGCGATATAAGAGGCATTGTTGAAGTTGCCGAGGAGCTTGGGTCTGAGAGTGTAGTTGGCCGCCTGTATAAGAGCTGCCTGATACTCTGCCCACTCTGCGTCCGCATCCGCGCTGTAGTTAGCGCGCTGACGCTGCTCGCCGGAATACTGGCTGTACTTCGCGGGAAGATCATAGTCGTTGTAGACAAAGACCGGAGTATCCCATTCCCAAGTGGTGTCATTACCGCTCTTTCCGCGGGTACGCTGACCAAACACAGAGAACTTAATGACATACTTGCCGTCCGGGACATCTGCTCTTGTAATGCCGGGCTTGGCCTTCCAAAGGCTCTCTCTCGAGGTCATGTCCTCGTTCTGCGTATCAACAACGAACATTTCGTCCGCGAAATACGCTCCGGAGCCGTTCTTAAAGGTCGAGGCATTCTGTCTAACTACAGATTTTTCGCCGTTAAGGGTGTTCTTCTCTCTTCTGACTCTGACATATACCTTGCTGATAGCATCGATAGAATCGCTCGAGCCGATAAAGCCGGCGCGCGGATACATAAGATAATGCCTGTTATAGCTGGTTTTGTTCGAAGGCTTCTCATCCTTAGGATTGCTGTCGTCCTCGGTATCCGAGCAGAAGTAAGTATAGTACGAAGCGTAAAGCGGAGTAGTACCTGTGAGCGATTCGCCGCTCTCGGTGAGGATAAAGTAGCCGACCGTGAGGACGACGGTGGTATCCGTTACACCGGGCTTGGACACGGTGAGATCCTTAGCGAATCCGCCGTTGATTATATCGCCCTTGCTGACTCCGGAGACGCCGACATTGGTTCCATTGCCCGCCATATTATAGGCAGTTGCCGAAACGCTGTCGATTCTATACTTATAGAGAGCGTCCTGAGTGAAGTTGCCGTTCTTGTCAGTGTAGCCTCTGTTTATACCCTTAGATCCGTTGTAGATCGTAACGGTGTAAGCGTCTTTTGCTCTGGTCGGACCGGTAAACCTCATCTGGCCGAACTTGGATTTATCCGCCAGACCCATTACCTGGGACACGATATTGACGATAGGCGGAACGAGTTTGCCCTTGTTGTTGTTAAGAGAGCTGATAAGGTTCTCAACGATGTTGGCAAGCTCTTTGTTCTTCACTATGGCGTCGAGCGAGTCATAGTACTTCGTCGTAATCGTTCCGGGGATAATCGCGTTGAGGATGTCTGTGACAAGTCTTACGATGCTCTTCTTGACAGTCTGCTTGGCGAATGCGCCGTTCTGATTTCTCTCGAAGAGGTCGGTAAGGCAGGTCAGATCCTGGTTAAGGATCAATCCGTTAAGGACAGAATAAACAACATCCTTTAAGATGGTCTCACTGCCGCTGTTAGCAAATTTTGCGGGAAGAAGTGTTTTGTCTAACAGCTTGAAGATGATATCATCGAGTGCTTTCCATCCGTTAGAGGTATCAACCGTCGTGTCGGGAAGGAGACCTGTGTAGAACTGCGGGTCAGCGGCAAGCCACTTAACGGCAGTAGTCAACATGCTCTCGAATCCGGAACCGTAATTGAGCGCCTTTTTGAGGCTGCCCGCATTAAGGTCGATACCGGGGTTGACATTGTAAGCAACATAATCCGCAAGCATATCAAGAATACCGTCAATAGTCTTGGGATAATTGCTGTAATCTCTTTCGGGAAGGAACTGAGCCATGAGCTGCTTGACAGCCTCCCATGTAACTCCGACAACAGTCGTAACATCCTCGGGGATGTACATATAGCCGACTGCGCCGTTAATGACCGAGCGAGCAATGTAAGCAATAAGCTCCTCCTTGCTCATAGCATCGATCTCTTCCGGTGTTGCGATATGCTTCTGCCAATCCGGGAAGAAGTAACCGCCGGTCTTCTTGAGAACAAATCTCGCAACCGAGACTACGTTGTCGGTGAGCTTGGAGTTGTCTCCGCCTACCCAGCCGGTGTAGCCCTTCAGAAGTCCGTTGACAATCTGTCCTGCGATGTTATTAAGTTCGCCGACTAAAGTGCTGCCCGCGGGGACAGTATAAGTCTGAACCTGATAACCTGTGTTGAACAGATCGGCAAGAGTGCCCGTCTCATCGCAGCGAATCTGCATCTCGAGCCACGGAATAACCTGCTCGTTGAGCATCGGGACAGCCATATCGTTATAAGCCGCCTGAAGCAGATCCTCAATGAAGTCATAGGTTGACTTTGTCGAATTGAGGTTAACGAGATTCCTGACGCTTTCGGGAATTATCGGTACGCCTGCGAGAGCATTCTGAATAATGGTCTGAAGCATCGTATCGACAGTCGTGTTGCTGTTGTATGCCGTATTCGGATACGCAAGACCCCAGAGAAGCTCTCTGAGCATGACTTCGATATTCAGATCGACCTTGACGAACGAGTTGGCAACACCAAGGCTGACGCCGCCGTCTCGTCTCTGCTTACCGATACCGCCGAGAACAACCTTCTTGATGATCGGGTTGTTATCCGCAAGGAACTGGAAGAGCGAGTTGATAACCGCTACATCGGTTCCGTTGCTTCGACGTGCGTCCTTTATATGGCTAACATCGACGCTGTTCAGGTCGCCGGCAAGCCAAAGGATAGCGCCGTTGCTGTTGATGAGCTTATAGACGCTCGAAAGAGCATTGTCTATAGACGTCGCATCAAGCTTACCGAGAATCGAAAGATCCATCGTGATGTTCGCTTTGGCGAGCGCCTCATCGGCATAGTCAAGCAACATAGACGCATACTGCTCTGTGGTCAGAACCGCAGAATCGGTAAAGTCGTACTTTGTCAGCTTGCCATCCTTGTAAGAATCGTACTTGTACGCGCTCGCCGCGGCGGTTGCCGAGGACAAGATGAGCAGCGAAGCAAGGATGACTGCCAACAAGCGTTTCATTTTCTTCAAAAATTACACCTCCATTTAAAAATTTCACCATATATTGAGCATCCCGTCTCCCGCAAATTGACGGAACACATTGGCGACAGAATAATTGCTCTGCTCGGGCAATGCAAAGCAAGAGGGTATAACTATCCCCTCATGTAAAGAATACCCCTTTGCTTTGCGGCTTGTCAAGAAGTTTAAATATTTTTAATTATTTTTGTGCGTTATGCACAAAAGAAAAGCGGAAAATTATAGGCGATAACCGATACACTTTTATCGAAACTGTCGAAAAACGTTATTTTCATTACATTTTCCGATTAAAAATGCCGCGTTATTTGTTCACAAGAACAATAGTTCGATTTTTTGTGGGTAATGTTGCACAAAAATTCATTATGTTTTAGAAAAATAAGGCTGATTTTTCGATTGAATAGCTTCAAAAGAAATATAAAAGGCTCTATATGCCGCTGTTGAATCAAAAATATGATTTTACGGGTATGTTTCTTTTATATATCCGCTATGCGAAAGGCGTATATATATAATGTATGGTAACAGGGTGCCGCGGCAGTGATTTATTGAGTTGAGGCGGGGATTTTTAAATGGTCGAACTCACCATATCCCTACAATATAGATATATCAAGTTAATCATTTTGAGCGAAAATGCGCTCTCACGAAGATGCACTCTTACAAAGGAAAAGGCAACGACTTGATAAACCCCGATGAACAAGCCACCAACAGCCGCGCCGCAGTGGAACAAGCTAACTGAGGACGCGGGCAACGTCGCCGAAGCGCCGCCGGTGGCGGATAAAGCGAGGCGATGTTGGCGAAAAACAAGGAGCATAGCGCCCGCTCCAAGGGCGATAGGCGACTATGTTTTGAGAGGGTTATGCGGCGGCTTGCAAAGCAAGCCGTTCCCTCGCGGTTCTTAATTAGTTTCTACCTCTGCGGCGCGGCTATTGGAAACTTGTTCCTCGAAAGTTATAAAGTCGCTTGCTTTCCCTTTTGGAAAATGTCCTCATCCGTTATTTTTGTGTTCTACGGATTTAGGAAAGCTGTAAATCTCTGTATAACCCGCGGGCGGATGATATCCGTCCCAACACGGTTTAATATATGTCAGTCGCTGTATTTTTGCGGGCGAACAAAGGTCTCCCCTACGGTGTGCCGACGACAACTCCCCGCAAACCGAACCGATAAAGGGCGGTTTTATGCCTCACGAACATCCCGCAAAGCACCTCCGATATGATTTTCCCCGCGGTTTTTCGGGCATGGGGATTTTTTACACAAATAAAGACTCTTTTTTCGCTGTACTTTAGTACACTTTTTTATGCTTTATCGCTTGACTATTACCGATATAAAAAGTATAATAAGTAAGCTATTGCAAATATATTGGAGGTAAACAAAATGAAGGTATTTATGATTGGCGGCACCGGCCTTCTCGGCAGCGCCGCAGCACGTATTTTCATTGACAGAGGCCACAGCGTCAAGTCTGTTGCTCTCCCGCCCCTTCCCGAAGGAGCTCCCATCCCCGAGGAGATGGAGATCGTAATGTGCAACATCTACGAGAAGACCGACGACGAGATAAAAGAGCTCATGGCCGGCTGCGACTGCTTCGTTTTCGCCGCAGGCGTTGACGAGAGAGTCGAGTTCCCCGCACCCGTTTACGATGCTTACTACAAGTACAACATCGCTCCGCTCAAGAGACTTCTTCCCATCTGCAAGGAGCTCGGTTACAAGAAGGCCGTTATCCTCGGCTCTTACTTCTCCTACCTTGCCAAAGAGCGTCCGGATATGAAGCTCTGCGAGAAGCACCCCTATATCAGAAGCCGTATCGACCAGGAGAACGTTGCTTTCTCCTATGCCGATGACAACTTCGATGTTGCCGTTCTCGAGCTGCCCTACATCTTCGGCACTCAGCCCGGCAGAAAGCCCGTTTGGGTTATCCTTATCGAGCAGATAAAGAGAATGGACAAGCTTCCCTTCACCATGTATCCCAGAGGAGGTACAGCTATGCTTACCGTCCGTCAGGTCGGTGAGTCCATTGTCGGCGCGGCAGAGCGCAGCACCGGCGCCAAGGCATGGCCTATCAGCTGCTACAACATGAAGTGGGCTCCGTTCCTCAAGATTGTCTACGCCGCAAGAGGCATGGGCGACGACAGAAAGATTATCGGTATCCCCCCGTGGATGATGAGAATGGGACTCAAGGGCGTTGTCAAGGAGTATGCCGAGAAGGGCATCGACAGCGGTATCAATCCCATGGGTCTTCCGGAGATCATGGATCTCGATCTCTTCATGCCCACCGATTATGCTTTCAAGGATCTCGGTGTTACCGAGGACGACATCAAGGCCGCTATCACCGATTCCATCAAGGTCAGCGTTGCTTCCTATGAGGGTAAGGTTAAGCTCCTTGAGATGAAGGGCGAATAATCAAAACATACACGGATTTTCGGCGGGACCTCGCGTTCCGCCGAAAAAGTGCTTTTTAGAAGCTTTTGCAAGCGCAGGTTTTCCGTCGCATTTGGCGGCGGCGCGGTCGTCTGTCGGGGGTTTTTTCGTCAGGACGCACAAAGATTTCGGTCTGTTTTTGTGCGCGCTGACGGAAAAACAGCCATCCGAAGACCGTTTTCAGCTTTTATCATCACAAATTTTTTCAGGAACGGGTGAATCCTTTTGGCAAAGAGAGAAGACGTAAGAAATATAGCCATAATAGCGCACGTTGACCACGGCAAGACCACCCTCGTTGACGAAATGCTCAAGCAGAGCGGCATATTCAGAGCCAACGAGCAGGTTCAGGAAAGGGTCATGGACTCAAACGACATTGAGCGCGAGCGCGGAATAACCATACTTTCGAAGAACACCGCCGTCCACTATAACGGCGTGAAAATCAACATCGTTGACACTCCCGGCCATGCCGATTTCGGCGGCGAGGTCGAGCGCATACTCATGATGGTTGACGGCGTGCTTCTGCTCGTCGACGCATTCGAGGGCTGTATGCCCCAGACGCGCTTCGTCCTCAAAAAGGCCCTTGCGCTCAAGAAGAAGGTTCTTGTCGTTATCAACAAGGTCGACAGACCCAACGCGCGCCCCGCAGAGGTTGTCGATGAGGTCATAGACCTGTTTATCGACCTCGGCGCCGAGGAGGATCAGCTCGACTTCCCCGTTGTCTACGCTTCGGCAAGAGACGGATATTCCTCGCTCGATCCCACCGTCCGCTCGGGCGATATGCGCCCCCTGCTCGACGCCATACTTGAGCATATCGAGGCTCCCGACGGCGACGTCGACGCCCCGCTTCAGATTCTCTTCACGAGCCTTGACTATGACGACTATATCGGCAGAATCGGTGTCGGCAGAGTCGAGCGCGGCAGAGTGACGAAGAACGAGCCCGTAGTGCTCTGCAAGACGGACGGCACTCAGGAGAATGTCAGGGTGTCGCGCCTCTATCAGTTTGAGGGGCTTTCGCGTGTCGAAGTCGATTCGGCCGCGGCGGGCGATATCGTCTGCATCTCCGGCATAGGCGACATAAATATCGGCGAGACCGCCTGCTCACCCGACTGCATCGAGCCGATGCCGTTTATAAAAATAGACGAGCCCACAATATCCATGAACTTCATGGTCAACGACAGCCCGTTTGCGGGCCGCGAGGGCAAGTTCGTAACCTCGAGAAATATAAGAGACCGCCTGTTCAAGGAGGTCGAGACGAACGTCAGTATGCGCGTTGAGGAGACGGATTCGACAGACACGTTTAAAGTCTCCGGCCGCGGCGAGCTGCATCTTTCGATTCTTATAGAGACTATGCGCCGCCAGGGCTATGAGTTTCAGGTTTCGCGTCCGAAGGTCATCCTCAAGGAAATAGACGGCAAGACCTGCGAGCCTATGGAGCTGCTGATAGTCGAAGTCCCCGAGCAGTATGTCGGCGCGGTCATAGAGAAGCTCGGCTCCCGCAAGGGCGAGCTTATAAACATGGGCACGCGCGACGGCGGCGCGACTCACCTTGAGTTCCGCATCCCGTCGAGAGGACTCATCGGCTACCGCGCGGAGTTCCTCACCGACACAAACGGCAACGGCATCATGAACCAGCTTTTCGACGGCTACGAGCCCTATAAGGGCGAGATAGTTACCCGCGAGCGCGGCTCGATAGTCGCGCATGAGACGGGCGTCAGTACCGCCTACGGTCTGTTCAACACTCAGGACAGAGGCAGGCTGTTCATCCCCGCGGGCGTTGAGGTCTACGAGGGCATGATAGTCGGCGAATGCGCCAAGAATGAGGACATAGTCTGCAATATCTGCAAGAATAAGCATCTGACAAACACCCGTGCCTCCGGCTCCGATGACGCGCTGCGCCTCGTGCCCCATACGGTGATGAGCCTTGAGCAGTGCATGGAATTTATAAAGGACGACGAACTGCTTGAGGTAACGCCCAAGTCGCTCAGACTCAGAAAGCGTATCCTCTCCAAGGAGAAGAGACTCAAGCAGCAGTTCAAGGGAAAATAATTTGAAAGGGGAGAGAGAAATGACACAGCGCCGAGCGGTTGCATTGGGCAGCTTTGACGGGCTCCACAGGGGTCACAGGGCTGTGCTTGACCTCGCCCTATCGTTCAAAGAGCGCGGCTTCGAGCCGTGCGCCCTCGTCTTTGACGAGCACCCGCTTAAAGTCGTCGGCGCGGGGTCTCCCCCGGAGCTGATGACCCGTCAGGCGCGCGACGAAATGCTCGAGAGCCTCGGAATAACCGTTCAAAAGATATCCTTCGCGCGTATAGCCGATATGTCGGCGCGGCAGTTCGTCAACGAGATTTTAATAGACGAGCTGAACGCGGGCGCGGTCTGCTGCGGCTACAACTACCGTTTTGCAAAAAACGCCGCCGCGGATTCCCACGACCTCGAGGAGCTGTGCAAGGCTCACGGAGTTTTATGCGCCGTTGCACAGCGCACCGAGTATAACGGCGCGCCGATAAGCTCAACGAGAATAAGAAACGCCCTTTCAAACGGCTATGTCGAGGACGCGAACGCCATGCTCGGGCGCAAATTTTCCTATAAATTTACCGTCGTCAGCGGCGACAGGCGCGGCAGGCTCATAGGCGCGCCGACGATAAACCAGCATTTCCCCGAGGGCTTTATCGTTCCGAAGTTCGGCGTATACGCCTCATGCGTGCCGATAGACGGCGAGCTTCACGCGGCGGTCACCAACATCGGACGCAGACCGTCATTTACCTGCGACGATCTGCGCAGCGAAACCTGCATAACCGACTTCTCCGGCGACCTCTACGGAAAGGATGTTGAGGTAAGACTTCTTCAGTACATCCGCCCCGAAAGAGTCTTTGATTCGCTCGACGCGCTCGGCGACCAGATAGCGCAGGACGCGCAAAAAGCGAGAGAAATCTTTAACAAAACCGAAAAATAAACCGAACCGCCCGAGGCTTTCCGGGCGGTTTTCGTATTTATGCCGTAAAACAGCGTTATATTCCGCGAAGAGCGTCCAAGGGTGCGGCGAGTCGCCGCACCCTTGCAAAGTGAATAACCGCAAGCTATTACATAAATCGCGGGCGGATGATATCCGCTCTACACGGTTATGTCATTTACAATATTAAAACTATTTGCCTGACGACGGTTTCGCCCCAAGAAATCCATTTTACCGAACCGATAAAGCGCACAAAGGGCAAGCGTCCAAGGGTGCGGCGAGTCGCCGCACCCTTGCAAAGTGAATAACCGCAAGC
>OHFM01000787.1_pt1 | contig 11758 bp, 9 predicted proteins | sample 1567511 | NCBI WGS metagenome assembly OHFM01 (sample SAMEA3879571, study PRJEB24766) | human gut metagenome | biome: human-associated habitat; feature: feces | place: USA | collected 1985/1987
CACTTCTACCTTGTCATATTGCAACAAAAAGGATATTTTTGCAGCAATAAGGCTATAATTTGTAAGAACAGAAATAAGAAGGTTCTTAAGTTATCTATACAGGCATCTGCCGGGTAAGACGTATTGCTTAAATACGTAGAACAAATAGATTAAATAGTCACAGTTCTACGGTTCATCGGTTCTAACAATTAGTTCCGTTCGGTTGCCGGCAGTTGCCAACAAGGTTGCTGACATATGTCAATAACTCTGTTGGCATATGTCAGGAACCTTATTGGCATATGTCAGGAACCTTGTTGGCATATGTCAGGAACCCTACAAATCTAATTCCTCAGACCAACAGATACGTTATCTATAAGCATAAGATATATCTGTTTCAGGCTTATTATCTGCAAAGAATAAATAGAATATCATACTGACTGCAGGGAGCGAAATACTTGACATACCACAAAAAAGAAAACGTTTACGGCACTTTTTAGTTAAAAAATTTGGGTATATTGCACATTTTTCGTAATTTTGCGCACGATTTCAACGACTAGAACAAAACAAAGTGGTTTTACACCTTATTATATATAGAGAATGATATATGTAGGGGATTGTCGTTAGTATAAACAAAAGTATTAAGATAACAATGACTCACAATTTGTTAAAAGGCAAGCGTGGCATCATCTTCGGTGCACTCAATGAGGAATCAATCGCTTGGAAAGTAGCTGTAAAGGCTGCTGAAGAGGGTGCTACTATCGCACTTAGTAATACAGCTATGGCTTTGCGTATGGGTACGCTGGATAAGCTCGCTGAACAGATCAACGCTCCTATCATCGCAGCTGATGCGACTAGCGTAGAAGACTTGGAAAAGGTATTCACAGAGGCTCAGGAGAAACTCGGTGGCAAAATCGACTTCGTGCTCCACTCTGTAGCTATGAGCCCTAACGTTCGCAAGCATCGTACATACGATGACCTCGACTACAACTTCCTGAACAAGACATTGGACATCTCTGCTATCTCTTTCCACAAGATGTTGCAGGTAGCCAAGAAGTTGGATGCTATCAACGAGTGGGGTTCTGTAGTAGCTCTCACATACGTAGCTTCTCAGCGTACATTCTTCGGTTACAACGATATGGCTGATGCCAAGAGCATGCTCGAAAGTATCGCCCGCAGCTTCGGTTACATCTATGGTCGTGAGAAGCACGTGCGTATCAACACCATCTCTCAGAGCCCTACAGCTACAACAGCAGGTAAGGGTATCAAGGATATCGAGAACATGATGGACTTCGCCGACAAGATGTCTCCACTCGGAAACGCCGTAGCTGAGGATTGCGCTAACTACTGCGTGATGATGTTCTCTGACTTCACCCGCAAGGTAACCATGCAGAACCTCTTCCACGATGGTGGTTTCTCATCAATGGGTATGAGCCTCCGTGCTATGAACCAGTATGCTAAGGATATGACTCCTTATGAGGATGAGAACGGTAATGTTATCTACGGATAATCAGGCAGAAGAGAAAAAATCTCACTAAATATACAGACAGGTATGTTCAGTAAAAATCTGAGCATACCTGTTTTTTTATTCATATCCACCCACTATCTTAAACTTGGCAACAAGCGGAAGATGATCGCTGTATCCACCCAAATATCGTGGACCGAGATAGGTGCGGAAAGGTTTCTTTCCGCCATATTTCTCATCATCTTCTAAGAGGAATGGCAAATCTCCTATCTGACAACTCATCTTAAGCTGGGAAAGCGAAGGACTGAAGAGAATCTGGTCAAGACTTCGCCAATCTCCATGCCAGCGATAAGTAGCCTTGGCACCATGAGAGCCTTTGACGCCAACAGATATATTAATAAGGTGATGCTGATAAAGATAACGAAGAGCCGGAGAATCGGAATAATCGTTGAAATCGCCGGCTACGATAATCCTTGCACTATCATTGAGCGCATAGATAGAATCTACAGCAGAAGCCAACTGGCTGGCTACCTGCAGGCGGTAGGGACGCGAAACCTGTTCGCCGCCACGCCGGCTAGGCGCATGCAATACAAAGACATGGAGCGTATCATCATTTATAATCCGCCCCGAAGCGTAGAGAATATCTCTCGTAGGGCGAGTATCAGGCAGCGGCTTGATGCGGATGGACCGGAACTGTATAAGCGCAAAAGAAGATGGCTGATAAAGCAAAGCCACATCTATGCCTCGTTCATCAGGCGAATCGGTCATCACATAATCATAATTTACACCGCGAAGAGCTGAACGCCGGGTTAAATCAAACAGCACACTATCGTTCTCCACTTCGCAAAGCGCCACAAAATCGGGAACATGCCAGGACTTCTCCGAGGGTCTTGAAGGATTATCTGGGGAGGCGGTACCAACAAGCGACAAATCTTCATAACCCAAAGCCACTATAGTCTTGGAAAGATTTGCCAGCTTGCGCCAATAGCGATAAGGCGTCCACTTATAACTGCTCTGCGGCAGGAATTCATAGTCATTCTTCAGCGAATCATGCCTCGTATCGAAGAGGTTTTCGCAGTTCAACTCCACAAAAGTGAGGAAACTTGATAAGATGAGAGTGAAAAACATAACATTTTATTTTGTATTGTCAACGATTTGATGTATCTTTGCAGTCAGTTTACAATGGTCCTATAGTTTAACGGATAGAACGGAGGTTTCCTAAACCTTTGATCCGAGTTCGATTCTCGGTGGGACCACGTACTTTCCTTATCATTCCAGAGATGATAAAACAATAAAGGTCGCTCCTGACAATCAGGAAGCGACCTTTATTATTTTTATATTCTTTCCAGTATCTTTCTCTATCCGACATACATCGGACAGAGAAAGAATGAAGAGTTTCTGATTACTTAACTTCTGCAACCTCCTCAGCTGGCTCTTCCTTAATCTTACGACCAAGAACGATGTAAGCCATAGGAGATGCAATGAAGATAGATGACAATGTACCGAATACAACACCCAGGATCATTGCGAATGAGAAGCTGCGGATGCTGTCACCACCGAGGATGCAGATACAGAGCAACACGAGCAATGTAGATGTAGACGTATTGATGGTACGAGCCAATGTCTCATTGATAGATGCATTGAAGAGCTGCTGACGGTCGCCCTTAGGATGCAACTTCAAGTTCTCACGGATACGGTCGAATACAACCACCTTATCGTTGATAGAGTAACCTACCACGGTCAGGATAGCACCGATGAAGGTCTGGTCAATCTCCAATGAGAATGGAACGAGACCCCACAGGAGTGAGTAGAAACCGATTACTGTCAAGGCATCAAATGCCAAAGCTACTGTAGAACCTACAGAGAAGGCCACGTTGCGGAAACGTATCAGGATGTAGAGGAAGATAGCAATCAATGCGAAGAGCACACTATAGATAGCACCCATAGTGATATCCTTAGCCACAGAAGGACCTACCTTTGTACTACTGATAATAGAACCACCCTGACGAACATCTGGGTTCTTGAATGCCTCAACACTCTTCTGAGAAACCAGGTTAGCCTTCTTCAAGGCGTTGTAAAGGATAGTCTCTGCCTCATCGTCAACAGTTGGACTGTTGCTCTCAATCATATAGTTGGTAGATACACGGATGGTCTTGCCATCTGTACCGATAGCGATAGCGCCAGTAGTTGCCTTGGTGCCGTCTGCATTGACGAATGCATCGCCAAGAACAGTACGAATCTGCTCAGGCTCTACAGGATTCTCGAACTGTACCACATAGTTACGACCACCAGTGAAGTCGATACTCTTACTCAAGCCACGAACAAAGAAGCTACCGATGAATACCACAGCTGCTACGATGGCAATGGTGAAGGTAGTCTTGTACATAGACATGAACTTATACTTCTTGCCCTGCATCAGGTTGTGAGAAACAGGAGTATCAAACTTGCAGTGCATCCACTTATCGTGGTTCAACTTATAATCGTAAACCAGACGAGTCAGGAACACAGCAGTGAAGAATGAAACTACGATACCGATGATCCATGTAGTAGCGAAACCACGGATAGGACCTGTACCGGTAATCAACAGGATAACACCAGTAATCAAAGATGTCAAGTTAGAGTCGAAGATAGCAGAGAAAGCGTTGCCATAACCGGCAGCTACAGCCTGCTTCATACCCTTGCCAGAGCGAAGCTCCTCCTTGATACGCTCATAGATAAGCACATTGGCATCCACGGCAGTACCCAGAGACAAGACCATACCGGCAAGACCAGGTAACGTCAGAGCCGCCTGGAAGGACGTCAGAATACCCAGCGTGAAGAATACGTTGACGAGCAAAGCCAGGTTAGCCATCATACCAGGAATGACATTGTACATCATCACCATGTAAACCATCAGGAGTACGAAAGCTACAACGAATGATACAATACCCATCTGGATAGACTGTGCACCGAGTGTAGGACCTACAACCTCCTCCTGAACGATACGTGCAGGAGCTGGCATACGACCAGACTTCAATGTGTTAGCCAAGTCCTTGGTATCCTCGATAGTGAAGTTACCGGAAATCTGAGAGCTACCACCATCAATCTCGCCGTTTACACGAGGAGCAGAGTAAACTACGCCATCCAGAACGATAGCAATAGCCTTACCTACGTTAGCCTTGGTCATCTGAGCCCACTTACGTGCGCCCTCAGTATTCATCTTCATGCTAACAACAGGTGAACCCATCTGGTCGAACTCGTCCTTAGCATCGGTAATTACATCACCCTCCAAAGGAGCACGACCTGTAGTGGTAGTAACCTTCAACGCATGAAGCTCATAGATGTTCTTAACCTTCAGATTATCTGCTGGCTTAGCACTCCAAAGCAAGCGCAAGTCAGATGGCAATACACGCTTAGCAACTTCAGAATAGATAATCTTGTTGATAGCAGCAGTATCGCGAACGCTAGCATAACCAACAGTGCTCAAACCACCACCGAGCTGCAAACGAGCCAACAATGGGTGAGCCTTGATAGCAGCAGCATTCTGAGCATCCTCGCCTACCTTGCTTGCAGCATCGTCCTTCTTCTTGATAGAGAACTTAGCCTCAGCCTTCTTAGGCTCAGCCTTAGCAACTTCTTTCTTTGCAACAGTTGTATCAGCAGCAACAGAGTCTTTCTCCTCCTGACCATTATCACCATTTGCGATACGAGTATCAAGCTGCTGGAGATAAGGAGCGATTTCCTCTGAGTTGTATGTCTCCCAGAACTCAAGGTTTGCACTACCCTGGAGCATCTTACGCATACGCTCTGGCTGGCTGATACCTGGCATTTCTACCATGATACGGCCCTGCTGACCTTCCAACTTCTGGATGTTAGGCTGTACAACACCAAACTTATCTATACGGGTGCGGACAACATTGAAAGAGTTGTCAATAGCATCCTGTACAGAAGCGCGGATAGCCTTCTCTACCTCTGCGTCGCTGCTCTGAGGAGAAACCAAGCCCTGCAACTGCTGGGTAGCGAACACTTCTGCGAGTTTATGACCTGGTGCGCTCTTATGATAAGCGTTAATGAAAAGTGACACGAAGTCACCACCGTTAGCTTCTTCCTGAGCTCTAGCTTCCTTCATGGCATTGGTAAAACCAGCGTCGGTCTTATGATCGGCAAGGTTTTCAAGTACATCAGGTACAGAAATCTCAAGAATTACATTCATACCGCCCTTAAGATCAAGTCCAAGACCAATCTGAGTCTCCAAGCAGTTCTGGTAAGAATAAACCCCTAAGTACTTAACAGAATCCTTATAATCCTGCTGAGCAATAGGATCTTTAATCTTTGCAGCCTCGCTGTCATAGTAACGTGTGGCAAACGAGAATGACAAATAGAAGATACTTGCGAGTGTCAGTAAGACGGCTACACAAATTACAATTCCTTTGTTTTGCATTTCTATTTATTGTTATTAATTATTTATTTCTTTTCAATTGCTTTTAGGGATTCTTTCAAAAACCTCCATAAAGTTGTGCAAAAATAAGCATTTTTTTTCTTATATAAGAATTATTTGCTCTATTTTTGCTTTTTAGGGCGCATTTTTAGCTTACAAATGATTGGATAGTGGTCTGAAACGGCGATTTTATCATCAACTTTACATTCATAAGGCTCCCAATCGTCTGAGCACATGATACTGTCAATGCGAGCAAAAAAGCCTCCACGATGATAGCTGATACCCGGTCCGTTACCACTTGCAATGTAGCAATCCGTCAAATCTTTAGCTATCGTACGATGAGCATAAGAGATAGGACCATCATTAAAGTCACCGCACAAAATAATACTCTGTTCTTTATGCTGCTGAATGTATTTTGCTACAGCCTCAGCCTCCGGAGCCCGTTTCTTTGTTGCCTCGGCAAGTTTTACAACGAGCAGTTTGGACGTTTCTTCTGCAGTATCAACCTGCAATTTTCCGATAACCAGATTCTTGAACTGGCGTCTGTCCTCTAAACTTAAGCCGGTAGTTTCCAAATGATTATTGATGAGAAGGACCTCTCTATCTTTCACTTTCAGACGATACGCTACACTCATATTTCCTTTCGATTCATAAGGAATTCGCTCTTTTGAAAGAATAGGGTATTTACTGAGCAACATAAGACAATTTCCGCCATTCACGTGCATCGTTGTATCCTGATAAGCATACATAGGCTTGAGCATGCTATCTATCTGTTCAATATTCCGGGAAGTAGGACATGCTTCCTGCAGACAAACTATGTCAGCATCCTGCTCCTGCAGATAAGCAATACAGATATTAGTTCCTTCGGCATCCTCTGTCTGTGCACCAAAATTCCAGGTATTATATGATAGAACTTTGATACAACCTTTTGGAGTTTCGCCAGAAAAGTTGATTGGCATATACTTGCGGACAGGAACAAAACAGATCAAGAAGCCTAAGAATGGAATAATGGCATACTTAGACCGGAAGAGCAACCAGAAAAGCAAAAAGCCTAAGTTAACTATAAGAAAAACCGGGAAAAGTAAACCAAGATTAGCCAATGCGGCGAACTTTTCTGGCTGAAAGAAGTCAGAAAAGCCCACCAGCAACATGATGATGATAGTTGCCACATTAGCACCAGCTATCATCTTATATGTAAATTCCTTAAATCCTTTAAACATGCTTTTTACTTATTACTCTGATCAAAGAGCATCTGCTTTTCACTAGGAGTCAAGCTATCATAACCGCTCTTTCTTATTTTATCTAAGATTCGATCTATCTCTTCCTGTGACACAACCTTTTCGTTGGTCTTACATTCAGCATCCTGCTCATAAGTCTGATTATAAGATTCATTCTTGGTATAAGTAAAATGCGTTCTACCTGCCCGACGCTTTCCACCGAACATACCTTTCAACTTATCAAAAGCGTCTGCAGAATTTGAATGATAGTAACCATTACCAATCTGCTTACGCCAATAACGGATCAGGAAGAATCCAAAGACCATACCTCCCAAATGGGCAATATGCGCCACACCGTCATCAGAGAGAGAGAATGTTGAAACCAATTCTATGACAGCATAGCCTATCACGAAGAATTTAGCTTTAATAGGAAATGGCAACGGGAAAATGAAGAGACGCTCGTTTGGATAAATCATACCAAAGGCAAGCAATATGGCATAAATAGCTCCTGAAGCACCCACGGTAGTCCATAGGTTCAGATATTGCTCCATTGTTATTCTGGCTCCATTAACACTAACATAATCATAAGCTGCCATATCCTTTGCCACATAGGTAATATACTGTGCAGCTTCCTGGAACAAACCTGCTCCCACTCCACACACTATGTAATAAAAAAGGAATTTCTTTGGTCCCCAAACTCTTTCAACCACACAGCCAAACATCCATAAGGCAAACATATTAAAGAGAATATGCTGGAAACCACCATGCATAAACATGTAGGTAACTAACTGATAAATATGGAAATCGGATGCCAGGAAGAAATGAAGCCCAAACATATCTGTCAGGCCAGAACCGCCACCCATACTCTTGTCCATCAGCATGCATGCCAGGAATGCTACTACATTCACTATCAGCAAATTCTTTGTTACAATTGGAATATTGCGCATAACTTTATTTCTATAAACAGTTTAATAATCTGACTAATATTTGTATTTTGGCGACAAAATTACGAAAAATATCCGTGAAAACACCAAAAAATAGACTTATTACACTTAAATTTCAATAATTTCATTACTTTTCTGCTTTTTTTATTTGAACTTTCACAAGAAAAAGCTATATTTGTAAACGAATTCAACTAAGAAACAACAATATTATTCATTTAATAAAGAAAAATTATGAACAAGACAGAATTGATTGACAAGATTGCAGCAGGTGCTGAGATTACAAAGGCACAGGCTAAGGCCGCTCTTGAAGCTACAACAAACGCATTGAAGGAAGCCCTCATTGCAGGTGACAAGATCCAGTTGGTAGGTTTCGGTACATTCAGCATTAACGAGCGTCCTGCTCGTGAGGGTATCAATCCAGCTACTAAGGAGAAGATCCAGATTGCAGCTAAAAAGGTTGCTAAGTTCAAGGCTGGTGCTGAGCTTGCAGATGCAATCAACAAATAATTGTAAAGATTATTTTAATTACAAATATAGGGCAGTCCTTTATGGCTGCCCTATATTTTTTTATTCTATTCAAGTTTATTCAAATTTAAATCTTCATGTTTGATCCTTTATTTTGGCTGCTTTCCGATATATGCCAAGATACCACCATCTACATAGAGAATGTGACCATTCACTGCATTAGAAGCATCTGAAGCCAAGAAAACTGCAGGACCTGCCAACTCTTCTGGTTCCAACCAGCGACCTGCAGGAGTCTTTGCACAAATGAAGCTGTCGAATGGATGACGGCTACCATCAGCCTGACGCTCACGGAGAGGTGCTGTCTGAGGAGTTGCGATGTAACCAGGGCCCAAGCCATTGCACTGGATGTTGTACTCACCATACTCTGAGCAGATGTTACGTGTCAACATCTTCAAGCCACCCTTGGCAGCTGCGTATGCAGAAACAGTCTCACGGCCCAGCTCGCTCATCATAGAACAGATGTTGATAATCTTACCATGACCCTTCTTGATCATACCAGGGATAACTGCCTTAGATACGATGAAAGGTGCAGTGAGGTCAATGTCAATAACCTGCTTAAAGTCATCTACAGACATCTCTGTCATAGGAATACGCTTGATAATACCTGCGTTGTTTACCAAAATATCAATAACACCAAGTTCCTTCTCGATGTCAGCTACCATGTTTTTCACCTGTTCCTCATCTGTTACATCACAGATATAACCCTTTGCCTCAATACCCTTTGCTTTGTAATCTGCAAGAGCCTGATCCATGTGGTGCTGGCTGCGGCAATTGAAAGCAATCTTAGCACCAGCTTTGGCATAAGCCTCAGCCATAGCAAACCCGATACCATAAGCGGCACCTGTAACGAGGGCTACTTTACCCTCTAATGAGAATAGTTTGTTAAAGTCCATAATTTTATTTTTTATAAATTGTTTGATTTGTTACGAGGGCAAAGATACAAAATAATTTTGAATATCACCCTAAATCAATACGAAAAATGCACCCTTTTTACTTATTTTCTCATTTTATTGCCTGCTTTTCATCAAAATTGACCTATAATAGATGCAAAGAGCTTGTTGTATCCGAACTTTATTATAAACAAAATAACCCTCCAAATCCGCAAAGACTTGAAGGGTTATTTATGACCTGTTGTCCCAGGCGGATTCGAACCACCACTGACAGAACCAAAAACTGTAGTGCTACCATTACACCATAGGACAAGCAAATCGGCTACAAAGGTAGTGGATTTTTTCTCCACTACCAAATATTTTCAATACTTTTAACGATTACTTAACGGTAATCAAGAAGTAGTTCTTCTTACCTTTCTGAACCAAAAGATACTTACCGTCAATCAGGTCATCAGCAGTTACAACCTGATCGAAAGCAGCGAGTTTCTCCTTGTTGAGTGAAACGCCACCACCCTTAACGAGCTTGCGCATCTCGCTCTTGCTTGGGAAGATCTGCATACCTTCCTGGTTGAAGAGATCTACAGCAGTTCCACCGAGCAGGTTCTTGTCGAGGTCATAGTGAGGAACATTGGCAAATACATCATTCAATGTAGCCTCATCGAGCTGTGCCAAGTTCTCCTTGGTAGCCTTACCGAAGAGGATGTTGCTGGCTGCGATAGCCATATCCAAATCCTCCTGAGAGTGAACCATTACGGTAACCTCCTCAGCCAGACGCTTCTGAAGTACACGGCGACCAGGATCCTGCTTGTGCTCCTCTACGAGAGCATCGATAGTCTCCTTGTCAAGGTCAGTGAAGATCTTGATATACTTCTCGGCATCATCATCGCTTACGTTCAACCAGAACTGGTAGAAAGCGTAAGGAGTAGTACGGTTACGGTCCAACCAGATGTTACCGCTCTCTGTCTTACCGAACTTCTTACCGTCTGCCTTGGTAATCAATGGGCAAGTGAGGCAGAAGCACTCTGCGTCGTTACCCAATGTACGGTGAATCAGCTCAGTACCGGTAGTCATGTTACCCCACTGGTCGTTACCACCCAACTGGAGACGAACACCATACTTCTCATACTGATAGAGGAAGTCGTAGCCCTGAAGCAACTGATAGGTGAACTCAGTGAAAGACAAGCCGTCGCGAGCCTCACCATTCAAGCGCTTCTGCACGCTATCCTTCGCCATCATGTAGTTTACAGTGATATGCTTACCTACTTCGCGAACAAAATCGAGGAAAGTGAAGTCTTTCATCCAGTCGTAATTGTTCACCAGCTCGGCACGGTTAGGTACATCCGACTCGAAGTCGAGGAACTTGGCAAGCTGATTCTTGATACATGCCTGATTGTGACGCAATGTTTCTTCGTCCAGCAGGTTACGTTCTGCCGATTTACCGGAAGGGTCACCAATCATACCTGTAGCGCCACCGATCAGTGCCAACGGCTTATGACCGCAGCGTTGGAAATGACGAAGGATCATCACTCCACAAAGGTGACCAATGTGTAGCGAATCGGCAGTCGGGTCGATACCCAAATAGGCAGTCACCTGCTCTTTGCTTAACAACTCTTCTGTTCCCGGCATGATGTCCTGCAACATGCCACGCCATCTCAATTCTTCTACAAAATTCATCGAATGATTAACTATTTAAATATTTGATATACTTTGTAATTGCAAAAGTACGACTCTTTATCTGAACTAACAACTCTTATTGCCTAAAAAAGATTTCGCTCACATTCTTACGAATCGTTCTCCTGAGTTCCTCAAGGGGAGTTTTACGGAGGATGGCAGCCCGTTCATAAAGCGTATCGACAGATACCGTACTTTCATCCGTCTCGATAAACAACCGTTCAGACGGCATTATACACAACGCTTCCTCCTGATATTTCTCTCCGAAAGAAAGATAGAAACCATGTCGGAGATATTCTTCTGCAAGAGCCGCTTTTCCACGAAACCCGTGAATAATCCACGGTTTCACCGGTTGTATCTTCTGTTTCAGTTTCAAAAGTTCATCTACCGCTTTCACCAGATGAATGATTAACGGTTTATTCGCCTCTTCGGCCAGACGTGCCTGATATTCAAACACTTCTATCTGCAAAGTCAAAGGTGCTTCAGCCAATTTATCCAATCCGGCCTCACCCACAGCCAATACCTGGGGATGGTCCAGTAATTCTTCAAAACGGGCCTTACTGTCATTCAGGGAAGCTGCGAAGGAAGCGATATACCACGGATGTATTCCCACAGAATACCACCCTTCCTGTTGCGGAACAAATGTTTCGGGA
>OHFM01000789.1_pt1 | contig 11733 bp, 8 predicted proteins | sample 1567511 | NCBI WGS metagenome assembly OHFM01 (sample SAMEA3879571, study PRJEB24766) | human gut metagenome | biome: human-associated habitat; feature: feces | place: USA | collected 1985/1987
TTTCTTTCCTGATTTTGTTCGAATCTGTACATAATATTTTCTATTCTTTTTTAACTTTTTAATGACAAGTGATGTTTTATTTTTGCCACAGTTTACTTTCTTTGCGTTTTTCATATTCTTTTTCTGAGAATATCTGATTTCGTATTTATCACATTTTACTTTTTTCCATGTGATTTTGGCCAGATTCTGGATTCTGATGGTTCGTTTTATTGTTGTGCCTTTTACCTGTGGTTTGGATGTCTCTGGTAAATATTTATAAGGATATTTTGCTCTTTTTATTGATTTTTCTGCTGGAGTTCCTTTATGCACATAAAATGTTATGCCTTTAAATGCTACATATCCAAATTCTTCATCAAATTCTTTGTCATACTCCTCAACATACACTGAATTATCTGGAAGTACAATTTCCTTAACTCCATTTTCCTGAAATCCACAATTACTGCTAATTTGCCATGTCTCAAGGGTTTCTCCATTTAATTTAAAAGTTCTAGGAATAACTACTCTTTTAGAATGTCCATGATAACATTCTATACATACCCCTCCTGCAATTTCATGTCGGCTTATACCAAAATCTCCTGATAGAGTATATCCATGTGAACACTTCTTTTCTGCTGCTTTAACTGGAACTGCTACTCCAATAATCTGTGTTAACGATAATACCATTGCAAATAATAATGCGTAAAACTTTGTTCTTTTCTTCATATCTTTTCATCCTTTCTTTTGCATTACATCTTAAGATTTTCTCTAAAAATAGTGATTCAGAAATATTATTTCACTCTCACTTTTTTCACTACACTCCACGCACCAGCTTTTCCATTTTTGCTGATAGCCCGTACCCTGATAAAATAGGTCTTTTTCCTTTTTAATTTCTTTATAGTCACATTTCCACTTCTTACTGTTACAACCTTTTTATTCTTAAAAGATTTTTTTGTACTGTACATAATCTGATATTTAGAGACATTTGATACTAACTTAAAACGAATGTTTATTTTCTTTTTCTTTACTTTCAAAGAAACACCTGTTACCATTTTCACTGGTTTTTTCGATGTGTTTGTAGTCTTTTTGGCTGGAGTTGCTTTTGGTCCTTTAAAAGAAGTCGCTAACTGATAAGTGTAACCTTCTGGAAAAGAATAATGATAACTGTGTACATAAATATAATATGTCCTTCCCTTTACCGCATTAAATCTGACAGAGCCTTTCGTTATTATCCCCTCTTCTTTTACTATTTCCGTATTAATATCGCTTGCTGAATAAACAGATACATCCCATCCGTCTCCAACATCATTTACATCTGTATCCGGAGCACAGTTTAAGGTTGCTGTAATTCTCCCTGTATTTGGAGCAACTACTTTAAACCAGTCTTCATCTATATCATCAAACAAAGTTCCCTGATATTTTTTTCCAATTGAAATCACATTGGCTCTTCCAAAAGTATTATTATTTTCCTGTTCCCAGCTATTACCAGAAACCACATCTGCCTTTATATTAAAAGGTGCTGTAGGATCAGCGCCAAAGCTTGAGTTACCCGTTACTTCTATATAATATGTTCCCTTTGCCAAAACAAGTTTTTTTGTAGTCCTAGTTCCTGTAATTTCTGTTTCTTTTATGATTGGTTCTGATAAATTATTCTTATCATAGATATTTAAATCCCATCCATATCCTATGTTATCTGTATTAGCAGAATCATCTAACTTGAAGGTGATTCTAAAGTACCCCCTGTTTGTCACTTTCACCTGAAATAACTTTACATCATATGCATTACTTAACCTTGCCGTCCTATACTGCCCCCAAGTCAGCACCGGTGAATTTTTCGCATCGTTCATTGAAAAGGCAAATACTTTTGTTGGTTTAATTAAGATAATCAGTGCCAGAATGCCTAATGCACATATTATATTTCTCGTTATGTTTATCGTTCTCTGTTTCATACTTTGTATCCCTTCTTCTCGTATCTGTTCTGTATTCATATTCGTTTTCATTTTTATTGCTGTTTTGTTTATCGTTTTTTAATTATCTTTGCTTTTGACCATGCGGAATATTTCTTTCCTGCTTTTGTTCTGATCTGCACATAATATTTTTTATTTTTCTTTAGTCCTTTGATTGTGGCACTTGTTTTACTGTTTTTGTATGTAATGTACATTGCCTTTTTCATATTTTTTTGTGTAGAATAGCGAATCTGGTACTTGTCGCATTTTACTTTTTTCCAGCTTATTTTTGCGGACTTTTTAGAACGTGCAATTTTTTTAATTACTGTGCTGTTTACTTTATTGGTTGTGTTATTTGGCTTATTTATGGAACCATTTGGTTTATTGGTTGAATTGTTTAGCTTATTTGATGATGTGGAATCTTTGAGATAAGCGTACCTATATCCATGATCTTTTACCTCTTTTTCAGCACTGCTTCCTTTGTGAACCCAGAATAAAACATCTTTCAATCCTTTATCATCTCTATCTGGTAAAGCAAAAATAGTGTCTGGTAAAACGATTTCTTCTACTCCTGTATCATTAAATGCATCGTAATCAATCTGGACAACATCACCTGTTACCTTTCTGTCATTATAGTTTATAAAAGTGATTCTATCTGGAATAACGACCTTTTTATCATGTCCATGATAGCATGTGATAATAGTATATGGATCTGGGTCTTCCATTTCATGTTTACGAACACCAAAGTCTCCGACTAATGCATAATCATGAGAGCATTTTTTCTGCTGCGTCGCTGCATTTACCGGTACCGCCGCTCCAAATATCTGTGTGAATCCCATTACCATTGCAAATATTATTCCTACTATTTTTGTTCTTTTACTCATGCTTCCTTGTCCTTTCTTTTGACACATTTACAAGTTACATATATATGAACATCCCCAAGATGTTATTCTTTTTCTGTCTCTATGAAATCCTGATAGGTTCGTGGATCATGTTTACTTCCGCTGCGATTACAATAACGGTAAATACAATCCATCATATAGCCCTGTTCATTGACATACTCTCCGAGATCAGTCTCTATATATTGCACTTCTAACATGTAAGTTTTATTGCCGTCTGATGCAATAATATCTGTCTCAATCTGTCCGCGGGTCTGATTAAGATATCCGCTAAAATAAGTATATGTCCAGCCTGAATCGCTTTTGTTTGGCTTTATGTTTGGGTTTACATTCATCAATGTACTTGTTATGTTATCGTACTGCTCCTGAACAGAATTCCCATCTCCTAAGACTTTTACATTCATCGTACATTCGTTATTTTTCTCATCCACTGCCCAAAAACTATAGTTATCCCCGTCTATACTTCCTTTTTGGAAAAATCCTTTTGGATAGGCAAAAGTAAATTTACCGTCTATAGAAATTTGTTTATAATTATTTAAATCGGTTACGGAAGAATAACTTCCTGTATTAGAGTCTGCAACGCCTTCTAAGGCTGCGCTTTCCGCTTGTGATGCTTCTTCTGATTTAGCCGTTGTTGCAGATGCCGCAGATGTTGTAGCTGCATTGGCAGTTTTTGTTTTGCCGTCATCTTCACTGGACTGTTTAGAAAAACTCATAGAAGCATTCCACTCTGTTGTCGCCTCTTTTGCATCTGTGTCTTTATCTTTCTCTTTTATCTCTTTACTCTTTTTCTCAGAATCTGCTCTCGCATTCTTTTTTTGCGTCTGAACGGCTGCTGTATTTGTACTTCTATACTTTTGAACAACAAATACGGATGCCCCTATCAACGCAATCAATACGATTCCCAATGCAACGGTTAGTCCTTTAAATTGCTTTTTGGGTGCAGGACGCATGTTGTTTTGCATAGCGTTCTGAGCCCCACAGTATAGGCAAAATTTGGATTCTTCCCCATTAAACTTTCCGCATGCCGGGCAATACCAGCCTTTATTTTTCTTCTTTTTCATTTTGTCCTCCTACTTGTATGGTACCATATCTACTTTCTCACAAAGCTCTTTAACTTCAAGCCAGAATTACCGTCAAATCCCATTGCCATTGTGCATTGATCTCCTGCACCTTCCATCTCAAAAAGCTGGAAATCTAACGTTAGATTACCTTGCTTATCCATCTTCAGACTTTGCTTGATTTTCTCTTCCGTACCCTGTAACGAATATGGAATATCGCCGTCCTCTTCGAATGTAAATGTGATTCTGTCACCTTCTATATTCACCGCACAGCCATAAGTCTGATCTTCACCCGCATAATTTTTAACGTCATCAATCGTTCCGTTATAACTTACAAAGTTCAGGTAATCATTAAATGCAGATTTTTTAACTGTTACAGAGTTAGCTGTGGTTGCCTCTACATCATCTTCAGAAAATACAGGATAAGAAACTCCCATATCCTCTTCCATATCATTGCTGTTCATAATGTGATACCAATATACAGAATCAATAAGTGCTGTCATTTTATTAGCATCAGATATTTCGCTGATATTTCCACTGAGTTTATTACCATTTGCTGTGTACTGCTTTCCGAGTACCGCTGCCGCTCCTAATATTTTATTAAAGTTATCCGCCTTTAATTTCACTTCTACCTTGCTTAGCTGTGCTCCCAGCGCATTATCTGCCGGTGAAATAACTGCGGAATATACCTGTTCCGGTGTTTCATACACATTATCTACAAAAAACAGTTCCATATCCCCATTATCTAAAGGTCTTTTTAAAAGAATATTTACGGATTTCATATCATCCGCATTAGGATATAGATCATTGGCAGCTACAACTCCATTCTTACAGGAAAAATTATCAAATATCTGATCTTTTTCACCGTATTGTGTGCTTAACTTTTCTAACCCAGTTTCGCATCCTAAAAATTGTTTCATTTTGTCAAAAGCAGATTCCTGTACTGAAATACTTCCGCCTTGATTATCAGCTTTTGTGTCTTTCACCTGATCTTTTGAAACGACATTCCAGATTTCTGAGTCTCCCTCATTGCTGCTATTGCTGTCATACATAAGCATCATTGAAACATCTACGGCATCTCTTAAACTCTTCTCCTTGTTATCCTGAACCAACGTATTAGAGTTAACCGCCAGGGTCAGCATCTCTTTTACAAAAGCTTCATTATTATTAACAAACTGCTTAGATGAACCTTTCGTGTTCTTTCCTGCACTACCTTGATTATCCGAAGCTCCTGAAGAATTCTGTCCATTTTGTTTATTGGACTTATCTTGATTATTCTGTCCATTCTGCGTCTGTGTCGTCTCTTTCTTCGCCTGATGATTTTTAATCATTCTTCCACCAAAGAATCCCGCTGTTCCTATTACTGATGCCGTAATTCCACCAGCCAATATTTTCAAAACAGTTGCTTTAACAGCAGTTCCAGAAGCCTTTCCTGCCATCGCTCCAGGAACTTTTGAAGCAGGATTTACTGCTCCTTTTGCTTGCCCGGCCCCGTTTGCAGCTGCCATATTCTTTGCTTGCTGTAAAGCATTTTGCGCCATAAAATTCTGTGCTTTTTGTAATGCGAAATAATCTCCTTTTGCACTGCAGTCGTCTCTGGAAATAATCCATAAGAAGAACGCCAGTGGTGCCATTGTAAATGTGTAAAGACCTCTTTTTTGCATGTCGGTAACTTTTACATTCAACTTTTTCAATCCATTATATAACCGGCTCTTTACCGTTCCCTCACTGATATTCAACCGTTCTGCGATTTCTTTAATCTTCAGTCCCTCACAGTAAAATAACTGTATACACAAACGCTGTGACTCACTAAGCTCCTGCATGATTTCATCTAAGATTCTTTCACGCTCTGACCGTTCCAGTTTCGCTTCAGGATTAATATGAATATTTTCATCCACCATTTCTGAGAAATATCCTTCTTCTTCATCTGGAACAAATTCTTTATTCCTCGCCAGCTTTCTTCCATAATCGTAAATTCGGTTTCTCACCAGAGTATTAAACCATGCACTAAAACTTCCTCTTTCTGGGTTATACTGTCTGATTTTCCTATAAAGTAAAAGATAAATTTCCTGTACACAATCATCTATCTCGGAAACATTTACCGCAAATATTTTCCTGACTTCATTCAGTACCCAGCTATAAGTATCTGCATAAATGTAATTAAATGCTTCCATATCTCCTTCATAAAATCTTTCCCCATAGATATCCAGCATTCTGACAAGCGGCGCTCCGCAACTCCCACAAAATCTGCTTCCCTCTGGATATTCTTTCTTGCAATTTCTACAATACATTTCCCCGTTCTTTACCTCTTATACAATCCTTCTGATGCCTCTACATTGTGTGCTTCCACATCTGTTTCAACCTTTTGGTTAAATAATTCCTCTATTGACTTAAAGCCTTTCGCCCAATATGTACTATCACCAATCACTATATCATATCCTTCTCCGCCTTCTGTACTAAATAAGCTTGACTCATATGGAGAATGATACTCTCCTAAATCTACCACCGCTTTACCGTCAACCATTTTGGCATCTGTAAAAGAAATATAACTATAGTTTTCTATCTGTTTACCGGCAATCGTGCTCTTAGCTTTAAATACTACGATTACTTTATTATAATATCCTCCATCAATCTCTTCCTTTGCCGTTAACAAATAAGTCCCTATCGGTGTAAGTTCTACCGTTCCATAATCAGAATTCTGTGCCGCATAACTCATTGCTGCATCCTGTGCCTGTTTCACTATAGAATCCATGATATCTTTATCTATCTGCTCCAGCTTTATAACATACTCCTCTAATCCCTTTACTGTAAATGTCTTACTTTTGCTTTTTGGAACATATGCTACATCTTCATTATTTGAATCACTATCAATTGTAACAGTAACTTTATCCCCGTTACTTAAGCCTTCAGACGGACTGCATGTCATACTTATTGTTTTATTATCTGGAAGTGTATTACTAACCTCTGAACTTACTTTACCATACGGTGCAACCCCTTGAAGCCCCAAATCCTCCAGAGTCATTCCATCAAAATAATCTATAGTCTCTGCATCTTTTAATCCCTTAATTGTAATTGTTTTTGAGGAAGGAGAAAAGCGGATTCCCATCTTTTGAAAAAATTTTTTATTATTGCATACCAAAGTAAGCTTTACTTTATCTCCATTTTTTAATTCGCCCTGAGTTCCTTTTTTTATATCTACTGTTACATCCAGATTACTCTCTAACTTATCCTCTAATAAATATTCATAATCATCTTCCTCATAAGCTTCGGCTAAAGGATAATTTTTAAAATACTCCTGAACTTTCTCCTGTATCTTGCTATCCTTCATAATATCTTCTGCAAACTGTTCATAATCTATATTACCGTCACATCTTCCATGTCCATTAATACTAGATTCCAAATTTACATAATTTGCAAAATCAAAAGACTTTCCTCTCCCCAAAACGAAACCAATAATTATTAATAAACATATAACTCCTGCTGCTACGCCAGTAACCTTTTTATTATTCTTAAAAAAATTGACCACTTTTAACGCCGTATTCTTCAGCTCATCCGTATTTAGCTTTTCTTTATTCAGCGTTTCCTTATTTAACTCCCCTTTCTGAATCCCTGGCTCTTCAAAAAACTCTTGCGCATTGTCCACTACTTTCGTTCCACAATATGGACAAAAGCTCCCTTCCTGTATTGTCTTTCCACACTTTGTACACTTTTTCATATGTTTCCTCTCTTTCCGCTGCTATAATCATAAATTCCGTGACAGATTATAACTACTTCTGTTATTATAATACGTTTATTTGTGCTCTGTAAAACTTGGAAATTTCTTCACATTTTCCCTTTTACAACAACCTCCTTTTCTCAATTATTTTCCCCTTTCACTCCCTTATACGCTCCAAAAATGAAAAGGTTCATTATTTTTTAAAATTTTTTTATTTCATTTTTTTGGTGCAAAGGAGACGAAGCCATAGAGAAAACTCCGCCCTATTTGTGTCTTTCGTCGCTGCAGGTTGAATATTCGCTTATGCGCTCGTATCCAACCTTTGCTCCCAGGCCACAAATAGGGCGGAGTTTTCTCTATGGCTTCTGTCTTTGTAAAATATGACTTCTATACATTCTTTTTTATACAACAAAAAAAGCACCATCCCCAGGTCTAAATCCCAAAAACGGTACTTTGTAATGCGCCTTCAGGGGCTCGAACCCTGGACACGCGGATTAAGAGTCCGCTGCTCTACCAACTGAGCTAAAAGCGCATATCCTTGTGTTTTGTTTTCGTATCTCTCAACGACAAGGACTATTATATAACAACCTTTCATAGATTGCAAGCATTATTTTTTATTTTTCAAGTATTTTTTTAAGTACAATCGCAGGTCCATCTTCATCATTTGATTTGGTGATGTAATCTGCTTTTTCCTTTAATACTTCCATTGCATTTGCTACGGCAATTCCAATATGTGCATACTCAATCATCGCCACATCATTATCGCTGTCTCCGATAGCCACTGTATCCTCCTGTGGAATATGATACTTCTCAGCAAGAATACGGATTCCTACATCTTTGTTACAGCCATTCGGAAAAATTTCCATGTTATATTCGCTAGGAAATGTTACCATAAGATTTTTGTTTTCTGCTGTTTTTGCAGCAAATTCTCTTAATTCCTGTGGATCTGGAAATGCAACATGTATCTTATTGATACGCATTATTCCACGGCGCAGAAGCAAATCATAGGACAGGCCAATTACATCTGTAGATAACATACTGTCACAGAAATCTTTTCCCATCTTAGTATCATAAATAATCGGAGCTGTATCTTTTTCCACATAGGCATCATTGTCACAGTAAAGTTCTATAAAACCATGTCTTTCCTTTACTTCTTTATAAATATCATAAACCAAATGCTGTGGTATCTTGCAATTGTGAAGCAATTCCTCTGTCTGAATATTTCCAACCAATGTTCCATTTGCACAGATGCAGTATTTTACACCTTCGATATCCTGCACTTGATTCTTAATGCTTCGAAAACTTCTTCCTGATGTTGGAACTACCATAATTCCATTCTTTACTGCTTCCGCAATTACTTCTTTTGAATAAGAAGAAATCGTACAGTCAGAATGTAATAATGTTCCGTCTAAATCGATTGCTACAATCTTTTTCATAAATAAAATCCTTTCATTTATCGTAAAGTAAATTATTTGCCATTTAAAATTCTGCATACCTCTGAAATGCTCTGGCAGAAATTACACAGACACCGCCAGATTCCTCTATTACAAAGGCTCTTTCGCTGAATATTCCAGCACATTTTTTCTTTAAAATTCATAAAATTCCACCCCTGTTTTATCTTATGATAAAGACAGGAAATGTTGTTATTTATCTTCCTGTAAAAAAATCTGAAGCATACAAATCGGATTACCCTTTGCTACAAACTTTTCCTCATATTCTGTCATGATATTGCCCTCAACATATTCGCTGTGATGAAGGTCAAATGTAGATTTCTCAAGTGTCCATCCTGCTTCTTTTACTTCTTCTAAAGAAAAATCAAATAATGGTCTATTATCTGTCTTAAAGATAACTCTTCCCTCTTCCTTTAAAATGTTATGATAACGCTCTAAAAACTGTCTGGAAGTAAGTCTTCTCTTTGCATGACGGTCTTTCGGCCACGGATCTGAGAAATTCAGGTAAACCTGATCTACTTCACCCTTTTCAAATACATTCACAATATTCTCTGCATCCATTCGAATAAAATGAAGATTCTCTAAAGGATTCTCTTCCATTTTCTCTAATGCTCTGACCAAAACACTGGAATACTTTTCAATTCCAATATAATGAATCTGAGGATTCTTTTCTGCTAACTGCATAAGGAATTTACCTTTTCCCATTCCAATTTCTAACTGAATCGGCTTACCATCCTGGAAATAATCTTTCCACTGGCCTTTAATCTGCTCTGCGTCTTTAATTGTATATTCATTCGCTGCAATCTGTTCTCTTGAACCTTTTACATTTCTTAATCTCATTTAATTCTCCCCATCTATCTTAATATATTTTCTTCTATATCTATACGCAATTTTAGACATACAGTATTATTCTAATCGCTGGACATTATTTTTGCAATTAATTTTTGCTTTTTCTATGGAAGTAGGATACAATGAGAGGCAAGGTCTGAAATGACCGAATAGAACTCAAAGACTTAGCCCAATAGTATATCAGCATATTAATAATACTGCATGATAGAGCGTGTTTAAAAATGCTCCCGGGCAAAATAAAAAGGAGATTTAACAATGAAACGAATACTTACGTTTATATTGACACTAACATTGGCCTTAAGCTTTTGTGTGAATTCCTTTGCCGCGGCAACTACTGCCACTGCTTCTGAAACGCAGACTGGCACTTCCGAGGCACAGACGGATACCTCAAAAACACAGGCTGGCACTTCCGAAGCGCAGACCGATACTTCAAAAGTACAGGCTGGTGCTTCCTATGGAATTTCCAATTTAAGCGGTGCACCAGATATCGTAGCAGAATCTGCTGTTGTCATGGATGCCAATACCGGAACGATTCTTTATGGAAAAGAGGCAGACACCAAGAGATATCCTGCCAGTATCACTAAAGTTATGACCGCTTTACTCGCTGTTGAAAACTGCAAAATGAGTGATGTTATTACTTACTCCAATGCTGCAGTTAACGGAATTGAGGCAGGTAGCAGTACCGCTGGAATTAATGTTGGTGCCAAGCTTACTGTAGAAGACAGTCTTTATGCATTAATGCTTGTATCCGCTAATGAGGCCGCTGCCGCTATTGCAGAGCACATTTCCGGTTCCACAACAGAATTTGCAAAGCTTATGACAAAGCGCGCCAAAGAATTAGGCTGTACCAACACACAGTTCAAAAACCCTCATGGACTTCCAAACGAAGAACATTACACAACAGCTCACGATATGGGCCTTATCTTAAAAGAAGCCATGAAGCATGAGGAATTCCGTAAAATTTCCGGAACCATTTCCTACACCTTAAAGAAAAGTGACACTTTAAAAGATACTTTAGAGCTGTGGAATCACGCTAAAATTCTTCGTGAAAACAGTGACTACTACTACAAATATGCAGAAGGAGCAAAAACTGGATTCACTCAGGTTGCCCTCAATACCTTAGTCACTTACGCAAAGAAAGATAATGTAGAACTTATCTGCGTCATTTTAAAAGACTACGGTGCAGACAAAAGCTACACAGATACTGCTAACTTATTCAAGTGGGCTTTTAATCAGGTAAAATCCGTAACTCCGCTTACTGATTTCAGTTTAAAAACTGCCATGACAGCAAATACCTCCATTGACTCTTCAAAGCTCGACCAGATTCAGCTTTTAAACTCTGTTTATGACAAAAACTTCTCTGTTCTTGTAAAAAAAGACTTTAATGAATCTGATTTAAAAACCGCTTTTAAACTCGATGAAGATAAAAAAACTGGCCGCCTTGGTTACATCGTAATCTCCTGTGATGGCAAAAAACTTGGACAGATAGAAGTTACCTATGACACAACTTCTAAACAGGGAAAAGCTTATCAGGAAGGCAAAACCGTAGACGATAACTTAAAAACTGCCCCTGTAGCATCAAAAAGAAAAGATGCTATACATAAAGGAATTGAATTCTCCTTGAGACTCTTAGTCGCAGTTATTCTTATTATCCTGATCATGCACCTGATTCACAGACATGAGCTGGAGAAACGCAGAAAAAATCGAATTTCTCGGAGGAAGAAGAAATAATTCTGGGTTGCAGCAGGAAAGGGAGACGCACACATTAAATAAAATAAACGATATTTGTGACTTTAGTCGCGGCGGTTTGAATACTCGCTTATACACGCTCGTATC
>OHFM01000806.1_pt1 | contig 11558 bp, 10 predicted proteins | sample 1567511 | NCBI WGS metagenome assembly OHFM01 (sample SAMEA3879571, study PRJEB24766) | human gut metagenome | biome: human-associated habitat; feature: feces | place: USA | collected 1985/1987
GAGCTGAAATGGCTCGTTCTGAAATGTATAAAGAAGGAAGAACTCCGTTGCACACTTTCAGAGCTGATATCGACTACTGTCATGCAGAAGCATTGACTAAAGTAGGTCTTTTAGGTATCAAAGTTTGGATTTGTAGAGGTGAAGTGTTTGGTAAGAAAGAATTGGCTCCGAACTTTACACAAAGCAAAGAAAGTGGTCGTGGAAACAATAGTGGAAACAACGGCGGAAAGAACTTCAAAAGAAAGAAAAATAATCGCTAAACGAATTTGAATTTTAGGAAACTATGTTACAACCGAAAAAGACAAAATTCAGAAGACAACAAAAAGGCCGTCAGAAAGGTAATGCCCAGAGAGGCAACCAGCTGGCCTTTGGTTCTTTTGGCATAAAGGCTTTGGAGACTAAGTGGATTACAGGCCGTCAGATCGAAGCTGCTCGTATTGCAGTAACAAGATATATGCAACGTCAAGGACAGATCTGGATCCGTATATTCCCGGATAAACCGATCACTAGAAAACCTGCCGATGTACGTATGGGTAAAGGTAAAGGTGCTCCAGAGGGATTTGTGGCTCCTGTGACTCCGGGTAGAATCATTATTGAAGCTGAAGGAGTATCTTACGAAATCGCGAAAGAAGCATTGCGCTTAGCTGCTCAAAAGCTTCCTATTACAACGAAGTTTGTCGTAAGACGTGATTATGATATTCAAAATCAAAATGCGTAAGTGTTATGAAAATTGCAGAAATAAAAGAACTGCTTGCCAATAACCCGAATGAAGAACTTTTGGCAGAACTTGCCAAAGACGGCCGCAGCGGCGTGCAGAAACTTGTGGCGGCTTATTATAAAAAACAGCAGGCAGAACAGGCGGAGCGCGAACGTTTTGCCAAAATGCTGATGTACGAAAATAACTGCTATAATGAAGGGGCGCAGTTTGTGGCAGGCGTTGATGAAGCAGGGCGCGGGCCGCTGGCCGGGCCTATGGTTATAGGCGCGGTTATTTTGCCGCAGAATGTTTTTATTAAAGGGCTGAACGATTCCAAAAAACTTACAGCAGCTAAACGTGAACAGCTTTACGGGGAAATTTTGGAAAAAGCGCTGGCGGTTTCGGTTAATATAGTAAGCGTTTACAATATCGACAGGCTTAATATTTACCGTGCCACGCAGGAAGGTATGGCGCAAGTGCTTGAAAGTTTAAAAATCCGCCCGCAGGCGGCGCTTATAGATGCCATGCCCGTGCAGGCAGGGGATATTAAAACCTATTCACTTATTCACGGCGACGCTCTCAGCGCTTCAATAGCGGCGGCTTCGGTAATAGCAAAAGTTACCCGTGACGGAATGATGGAACAGCTTGCGGCAGAGTATCCGCAGTACGGCTGGGCGCATAACAAAGGCTACGGCAGTGCGGAGCATATGCAGGCAGTGCTGGAATACGGCGCAACAAGCTGGCACCGCCGCAGTTATGAACCTGTAAAAAGCATGCATCTGCCCCCGGCCGAACCTGTGCCGAATAAAATAATCCGCCTGCCGGAGGAAGCTGATGGCTGACAGGCGCGGTGATTTTGGCAGGCGCGGCGAAGATGCGGCCTGCGCTTATTTGCTGCGGCACGGTTACAGCATTATAGAGCGTAATTACCGCTGCCGCCGCGGAGAGATTGATATAATTGCGGCTAAAGACGGCGGAGCGGTATTTGTTGAGGTTAAAACGCGCCGCAGCTTAAAGTTTGGCACGCCGGGCATGGCGGTAACTTATGCCAAGCAGCAGAAAATCAGCACTACGGCTCTGCACTATTTGCAGCAGTGCGGCGGAGGGTACAATAAAATAGCTTTTGATGTAATAGAAATTGTGGCAGATGACGGCAAAGCAAAATTGCGCCATCTGCAAAATTGTTTTTAGGGGAGATATAATGTACGCAAAAACCTTCGGGGAAACTGTTTGTGGTATTAATGGTGAAGAAATAATTGTTGAAGTTGATATATCCAACGGGCTGCCGGGATTTGACATTGTAGGGCTGCCCGATACGGCGGTAAAGGAATCGCGCGAGCGCGTAAGGGCGGCGCTGAAAAATTCCGGGCTGATGTTTCCCGTGACGCGCATTACCGTAAACCTTGCCCCGGCCGATTTGCGCAAAGACGGCAGCAGCCTAGATTTGCCCATTGCCGTTGGCATATTAACGGCAGCCGGAAGTTTATTGCAGGAAGAAGCAGCTGGTAAAATTTTTGTGGGCGAACTTGCTCTTGACGGCAGTATACGCCAGGTGGCGGGTGTTTTGCCGATGATTTTATACGCCCGTGAACATGGCTGGCGCGAAATTTACATACCGCAGGGCAACGCGGCGGAAGGCGAACTGGTGGACGGCATAGATGTATATACGCCTGCCAGTTTAAGCGAGCTTGTAAGCCATTTGAAAAAGCAGGAGCGTTTGGCGCCGCTGCCAAAAATACAGTTTGGCACGGAAACGGCAGGCTGCAGCGACGTTGACTTTGCCGAAGTGCGCGGTCAGCAGGTTGTTAAGCGCGCGTTGGAAATTGCCGCGGCAGGCGGGCATAATGTATTAATGGTTGGCGCGCCGGGCAGCGGCAAAACCATGCTGGCACGCCGTTTGCCAACCATATTGCCGCCGATGACGGAAGATGAAATTTTGGAAATAACCAAAATTTACAGTATTGCCGGGCTTTTAAACGGCAAAAAGCAGCTTGTGCTGGAACGACCCTTCCGCAGCCCGCACCATACGGTATCGGCAAGCGCGTTAATTGGCGGCGGCAGCGTGCCGAAGCCGGGCGAAGTTACGCTCAGCCATAACGGCGTATTGTTTTTGGATGAACTGCCGGAGTTTTCACGCCAGGCGCTGGAGGTTCTGCGCCAGCCGTTGGAAGACGGCGTTGTAACAATCAGCCGCGTGCAGGCAAGCTTGTCTTTCCCCGCACGGCTGATTTTAATAACCGCTCAAAACCCGTGCCCATGTGGATTCTTGGGCGATAAGGTTCACAGCTGTACCTGCCGCCCGCACGAAATTGAGCGTTACCGGCGCAAAATTTCCGGCCCGCTTTTAGACCGCATTGACATACAGGTAACCGTGCCGCGCCTTGAATATGATGACTTAAAAGACAAAACCGAAGGAGAAAGTTCTGCCGTTATACGCAGCCGCGTTGTAAAAGCTCGCGGCGTGCAGCGCAAACGTTTTGAAGGCAGCGGCGTGCACTGCAATGCGCAGATGAACAAAAAGCAGCTTAATAAATACTGCAAACTGGAGCCGCAGGCCGAAGCCATGCTTGGCAAATACTTTGCCGCGCTTGGGCTCAGCGCCCGCACGCATGACCGCATTGTTAAAGTGGCGCGCACCATTGCCGACCTTGAAGGCAGCGCAGCTATAAAAGCGGCGCACATTGCCGAAGCCATACAACTGCGCACGAGTGTACAAAGATAATTAATATTTTTGGAAAATTGAACAATTACCACTCATTTTATGGTAAAATATAACATATTTATAATTTTAAGGCCCCTTAAGAGGAGGAACAAAAATGCGCATAGTTGTAACAATTGTAGGTAAAGACAGAGTAGGCATTATTGCACGCGCCAGCAACGTACTGGCAGAGCATAACATTAATATCCTTAATATTAACCAGAATATTATGGATGGCTTTTTTAACATGGTACTTATAGCCAATATGGAAAAAGCCGATTTGCAGCTTGATAAATTAAAAGATGTGTTTACTGCGCTTGGCAATGAAATAGGCGTGGAAATCCGCGTGCAGAGCGAAGAAATTTTTACGGCTATGCACCGTATTTAGGAGGCCGCCTATGTTTGAAATTAAAGACGTTTTAGAAACCACGCGCATGATTACCGAAAATAATCTTGACGTGCGTACCATTACCATGGGCATCAGCCTGCGTGACTGCGCACACCCGGATATTAAGGTAACGGCGCAGAAAATTTACGATAAAGTTACCAAAAAAGCAGAAAACCTTGTTAAAGTAGGGCAGGAACTGGAAACGGAACTCGGCGTGCCCATTATTAACAAACGTGTATCCGTAACTCCTGTTGCCATTGTTGGCGAAAGCTGCGACGCAGCAAGCTATGTGCCGCTGGCCAAAGCCCTTGACGACGCAGGCCGCACCATCGGCGTTGATTTTGTCGGCGGTTTTTCCGCACTTGTCGATAAGGGCTACACCAACGGCGACCGCAAACTGATTGCGTCCATTCCGGAAGCACTTGCCGAAACGCAGATTGTTTGTTCTTCTGTCAGCGTAGGCTCTACCAAATGCGGCATTAATATGGATGCCGTTGCCGAAATGGGCCGCGTTGTTAAAGAAGCAGCTGCTTTAACGGCCGACCGTGATGCTATCGGCTGCGCTAAACTTGTAATTTTCTGCAATGCCGTGCAGGATAACCCCTTCATGGCAGGTGCTTTCCACGGCGTTACCGAACCGGAAAGCGTTATTAATGTAGGCGTCAGCGGCCCGGGCGTTGTAAAACACGCGCTGGAATCCGTACGCGGCGCCGATGTTGGCACCGTTGCCGAAACCATAAAAAAGACGGCGTTTAAAATTACCCGCGTAGGCCAGCTGGTTGCGCAGGAAGCAGCACGCCGCTTAAATACGCAGTTCGGCATTATCGACCTTTCGCTTGCGCCGACGCCTGCCATTGGCGACAGTGTTGCCCACATTCTTGAAGAAATTGGCCTTGAAAGCACCGGCGGCCCCGGTACAACAGCCGCTCTTGCAATGCTTAACGACGCGGTTAAAAAAGGCGGCTTAATGGCGTCAAGTTATGTCGGCGGCTTAAGCGGCGCTTTTATTCCCGTCAGTGAAGATGCCGGCATGATTGCCGCCGTTGAACGCGGCAGCCTGACGCTGGAAAAACTTGAGGCCATGACCTGCGTATGCTCCGTAGGCCTTGATATGATTGCCGTACCCGGCGATATTACGGCAGAAACCATTTCGGCAATTATTGCCGATGAAGCCGCTATCGGCATGATTAACAATAAAACCACAGCAGTGCGCCTTGTGCCCGTGCCGGGCAAAAAAGTGGGCGACAGGGTAGAATTTGGCGGGCTTTTGGGCTATGCGCCTGTTATTGCCGTAAGCAAATTCAAGCCCGATGCCTTTATTGCCCGCGGCGGCAGAATACCCGCACCGGTAAGGAGCCTGACCAACTAATGCGCAAGCAGCAGCGTGATGAAATATTAAAAGTACTTGAAGAAACATATAAAGATACCAAAACAGCGCTTAATTACAATTCGCCGTTTGAACTTTTGGTTGCGGTAATTATGTCTGCCCAGTGTACCGATGAACGTGTCAACAAAATTACGGCACGCATCTTTCCTAAATATAATACGCCAGAAAAAATGGGCGCGCTTACGCAGGAAGAACTGGAAAACGAAATCCGCGACTGCGGCCTTTTCCGCGCCAAAGCCAAAAACCTTCTGGCAACCTGCCATATGCTGGTGCAGGAATATAACAGCACCGTGCCCGATACCATTGAAAAGCTGATGACGCTGCCGGGCGTCGGCAAAAAAACGGCCAATGTAATAGCAAGCATTATTTACAATGTGCCGGCCATTGCCGTAGATACGCATGTTTTCCGCGTTTCGCACCGGCTGGGGCTTGCAAAGGGTGTAGACCCGCTTGCAACCGAAAAAGAACTGCAAAAGGCAATACCCATGGAAAAATGGAGCGATGCCCATCACTGGCTTATCTGGCACGGCCGCAAAATTTGCAAAGCGCGCAAACCACTGTGCAGCGAATGTATGCTGACAGAGCTTTGTCCCTATAAAGAAAAGAATTTTGCAAAATAACGCTAAAATAAAAACTCCCGAAGTTTACCGCTTCGGGAGTTTTGCTGTATATGGCTATTTCTTTCTGTCTTTGGGCGTAACGCTTATTTCAAAAAGCCTGTCCCACGGAAAACTTACTTTAAATTTAAAATCTTCGGTAAAGGGGTATTTGCGTGCAAGCTCATCGCAGACATCCTGAGCCAGTACAGAAACATGCTTTTTGGAACTGCCGAGCTTATAAACTTCTTCGCTGCTGCCGCTGCGTTCCAAAAAGTCCGTGGCATCACGCCGCGCGTTCGATTGGTAAAACCAGTCGTCAACAAGGCGCAGCCGCATCAGCAGCGCGTTGTCCTCCACGCTTATCTGCGGGGCTAAAATGCCCTGGGCAATGGCAAAGCCAATGGTGTTGTCGGCGGTGTTCCAGCCGTTATACGCGGTAAGTTTTTCCAAATTGCCGCGGTTGGCAAATTCGTTCATAAAACCGTTATCGGCGCCGTTGGAATATGTAACGTCTGCTAGTGAAACCCTTGTGCCGCTGTTTAAAAATTTTTCCAGCTCGCCGATATATTTTTTGTCGCGCGGAGAGGCGAAAAACTGGTTGCTTGGTGCGGTGGAATCCATCATTACGCCGTCTTTGGGTGTGTTAACCGCCAAAATAAAATCGGCTTCGGCGGCGTTAACGGTAGGGCGTGCATCGGCAACAAGTATCTGTTCCGGCACGGATTCGCCAAGCGTGCTGTCGGAATACTGCGGTATTGTGGTACGCCCGGTGCCTTCGGCATAATAAGTGTAAACAAGCGGGTGCTCGCGGTTCTTTTCGTTAACGGCGCGCGTTAAAAGCAGCATGCCAAGCTGGTCAACGCCCGGTATAATCTGAAAAATCTGGTCGGAAAGCGCAAAAGCATCGCGCTTTATGTAACGCGCTTCCATATGCGTTGCCGAAAGCGGCGCATTGTCATCCTTGCCTATGGCAAGATAATGAAAACGGTATTTTGCGGTAAGCTCCGTAAGCGATTTATTAACATGGTAGTTTTTTAAACGCCTTTGCAGCCAGTCGTTTAAATCAGCCTGCGGCAGATTGTTTTTTATGGCCTGCTTTGCAAGGCTTTCGCGCAGCGTTAAACCGGTAGTATCCTCTTTATCCAAAAGTTCTGAATAACGGAAAATGGCAGGCCCAATTTTGCTGTAATACGGCGGCTCAACATTGCCGAAGCTTGCACGCGGCGTGCGCATTAATGTGGAATACACATAAAGCGGCATGGGCAGCCTTTCGCGCAGCATTTCCAAACGCTGAACACGTGCCTGCAAGGTTGTTTCGTCAAAAAAATGCGTGCGGCTGGCAACCAGCCCGCCGTAAATAAGCGCGTCCGAAGATATTACTGCCGCATCGGCGTCAGGCGCGTTTTCCACCAGCCACTGCCAAAGCTTGTCCGGGTCGCCGGTGCGGTCTGCCGAAGCAAGGTATTTTTCCGGCGGCGTCAGTATTTCATAACCGGCAGCCTGTAAATTTTTTACAGGGTAGCTGTAAGTAACCGGCCTGTCATCAAGCGGAATATAAATAAACGTGCCCTTGTATTTTTCTTTTGCCTGTACGCCAGGCACCATTAAAAAAGTACACAGCGCGGCAAATAATATTTTCAGCATGGCTTTATAAAATTTAAAACGCATTTAACCATCTCCACCAAACATTTTTACATTGCCTTGTATTATTATAAATTTATTTACGTTTTTTTTCCAGTTAAAAAATTTTATTTGCTAAAGGTTTGACAACTGCTGCCCTGATGCTTATAATATAGTAGTAAATCAATATTACATCAGTAATGCGAAGGAAAAGGCATTTAAAGCGGCCTTACAGAAAAAACTGCCTTGGCTGAGAGCAGTTGGGAACGGTAATTGCCAAACCACCTTCAAACTATGCCCCGAAACAGCAGTAGGCGGCATCGTATACCGGCGTTAACGGTTAACTAAGAGGGCTGCCCAAGCAGCCAATTAGGGTGGAACCGCGGATAACTCCGTCCCTTACATAAGGGATGGAGTTTTTTATTTTATTCAGGAGGTAAAATTATGGTTAAAGTTACTTTAAAAGACGGCAGCGTAAGGGAATACGAAGATAACGTAACCTTGCTTGAAGTTGCCAAAAGCCTTTCTCAAAAACTTGGCAAGCAGGCTTTGCTTGCTGTTGTAGATGGACAGAACAAAGACCTGTCCGATAAGCTGAGCCATGATGCCAGCGTAGAATTTGTTGTGCCCGAAAGCGAAGAAGGACTGCACGCTATCCGCCATACTGCGGCGCATGTAATGGCACAGGCTATTCAGCACCTGTTCCCGGATGTAAAATTTGCCATTGGCCCTGCCATTGCCAACGGATTTTATTACGACCTTGACAGCGAGCACGTTTTCACTCCGGAAGATTTGGCCGCTATTGAAAAAGAAATGGCAAAAATCATTAAAGCCAACATTCCTTTGGTAAGGGCAGAAATTCCCCGTGCCGAAGCACTGAAAATGTTTGAGGAGAAAAACGAAAAATATAAGGTAGAACTTATTAACGATTTGCCGGAAGACGCAATCATCAGCACCTATACCCAGGGCGATTTTACCGATTTGTGCGCAGGCCCGCACTGCCCTTCCACCGGCCGTGTTAAAGCCTTTAAGCTGCAAAGCATTGCCGGCGCTTACTGGCGCGGCGATGAGCACAACAAAATGCTCCAGCGCATTTACGGCACCGCTTTCCCCAGCAAAGAAGAACTTGACGCTTACCTGCACATGCTGGAAGAAGCCGCCAAGCGCGACCACCGCAAACTCGGCAAAGAACTCGATTTGTTCAGCATTCAGGATGAAGGCCCGGGCTTCCCGTTCTTCCATCCCAACGGCATGATTATTAAAAACACCCTTATTGATTACTGGCGCGAAGTACACCGCCGCTACGGTTACTACGAAATTCAGACCCCGATGATTCTTTCCCGCACCCTGTGGGAACGCAGCGGACACTGGGACCATTACCGCGACAATATGTACTTCACCAAAATTGATGAAGCCGATTACGCCGTAAAACCGATGAACTGCCCTGGCGGCATGCTGTTTTACCGCACCCATCCGCACAGCTACCGCGAACTGCCGCTGCGCGTTGGCGAACTTGGCCTTGTACACCGCCACGAACTGAGCGGCGCCCTGCACGGCCTGTTCCGTGTACGCTGCTTCACGCAGGATGATGCCCACATCTTTATGATGCCCGAACAGATTAAAGATGTTATTCAGGAAACCATCCGCCTGTTTGACGAAGTATATGCAACCTTCGGTTTGAAATACCATGCAGAACTTTCTACCCGCCCGGATGACAGCATGGGTGATGACGAAACCTGGGAAAAAGCAACCAACGGCCTTAAAGCCGCTATGGAAGACTTTGGCCTGCCGTACACTGTTAACGAAGGCGACGGCGCATTCTACGGCCCGAAAATTGACTTCCATCTTACCGACTCCATCGGACGTACCTGGCAGTGCGGCACCATTCAGCTGGATATGCTGCTGCCGGAAAAATTCGATTTAACCTACACCGGCGAAGACGGCTTAAAACACCGCCCGGTAATGATTCACCGCGTTGCCTACGGTTCTATTGAACGCTTTATCGGCATTTTAATTGAACACTATGCCGGTGCGTTCCCCGCATGGCTTGCTCCGTGCCAGGTCCGCATTCTGCCGATTACCGACAAACAGCATGATTACGCACAAAAACTGTACGATAAAATGTTTAAACTTGGTTTGCGTGTACACGTGGATGACCGCAACGAAAAAATCGGTTACAAAATCCGTGAAGCACAAATGCAGAAAACTCCGTACATGCTTGTAATTGGCGAAAAAGAAGTTGAAAACGTCACCGTTGCAGTACGCCGCCGCGGCGAAGGCGACATTGGCGCTATGAATCAGGATGAATTTATCGCCATGCTGCAAAAAGAAATTGCAGAGAAAAAATAATAAGGCATAAAATAAAAATCGCTGTACTTTTTGGTACAGCGATTTTTTTATATAAGCAGCAAATCAGCGGTTAAAATAAAACCTGAATTAAGCAATATTGCTGCGTAAGTTTTTTAAGGCCTGCTTATGGTGTTTGGTAACCATGGCAGGCGAGCAGTTTAACAGCTCGGCAGCTTCCCTGCCGCTGTAACCATTTATGTAAAGCGCTTCAATAGTCTGCCGCTGTTTTGCGGTTAACTTATTAAGCGCTAATCTTAATAAAATACTTAATTCTTCGCGTTCAATAACATCGTCGCTGAACCCGGCGCCTTCTGCCTCACTATCGGGCAGGGGCGCTTTTTTATTTTCATCCGCCCATACTTTTTTCACTTCATCATACAGCGCAAAGTGAATACGGCATCTAACATACCCTGCAAAATGCTCGTAATCAGCGCCGTTGTATGTTAATACAAGCTCAATAAACTTTAACCTTGCAAGGCTTAAACCTTCCTCAAAACCAAGGGCATTATAAAACATATCGCGGCGCATTTCACTGCGGAACAAAGGCTCAAAAGCAAGGCAAAGCTGTTCCAACGCCTGCTTGTCGCCGTTTTGGGCGGCAGTAATTAAATTTTTGGTTTCTGTTGCCAAAGTAGTAAAAGTTTTGCGCTGTACGGTTTTAGGAATAATATCCATTTCCGGCACGGCAGATTTAGGCTTTGGCGTTTCAGGCACCGCATTAGTAAATAAAAAGTTTTTTCTGTTTTGGTAATTATTCAAAAATAACCCCCCTGTTAAAATAATAAGCCGTTTAGCGGTGCGCACCTAAAAATCGGCGTAAGCAAGATTATAACCGAAGGCTTGGCAGTTTGTAAAGAGTTTGTTGAAAAAATTTGTAAAAAATAAAAAAGTGCGGATTAACACAAACCAGGTTATCAGTTGGCAAGATACGTAAAAGAAAGACACAAAGTTAAAGTAAGGTCTTGCCGGGGGGGAAGAACGTGGTATAATTTTAGCAAAGAGATAGAGGACGCTTTATCTCTGCAAAATCAGCAAAGTTAAACCTGCAAACCCTTTGAGGAATGTGACGCCGCGGTAACATTCCCTGATGGCTTACAGAGTAAAAATATTTAAAGGCGCGCGCTTTTAAATAACAACGGGAAAGGTGATAAAGATGGCAAGCAAAAAAAGTAAAATTTTGGCAATAGCTTTTTGCGCAGCAGTAATGGCTGGTATTCATGTAAATCCGGTTTTGGCTGCTGAAATACCTGTAAATAATGGATCAGTGACGGTAGGATATAAAGATTTTGAAACAACTACTGGATATGAAGAAGATTCTCAAGTAACTATAACTAATATTGCAAGCCAAAAGGATTTGGCGCAAGAAACTGCTGATCGTGAAAAAAAGGATGCTGAACATGACAGTGCTATTAAGAATGAAACACTTGACCGCGAAGCAGCTGATAACAAAATAAAAGCAGATTTGCAGGCTGACATCAATGCTAAAGAGGAACAGTCTAAGGACAGAGATTCTCAACTCCAGGCAAATATAGACGCAGAAACACAGGAACGTGTAAATGCGGATAATGCGTTGAATGGCAAAATTGATGCAGAGACACAGGAACGTGTAAATGCGGATAATGCGCTGAATGGCAAAATTGACGCAGAAACGCAGGAGCGTGTAAATGCGGATAATGCGTTGAATGGCAAAATTGATGCAGAGACACAGGAACGTGTAAATGCGGATAATGCGCTGAATGGCAAAATTGACGCAGAAACGCAGGAGCGTGTAAATGCGGATAATGCGTTGAATGGCAAAATTGATGCAGAGACACAGGAAC
>OHFM01000807.1_pt1 | contig 11519 bp, 10 predicted proteins | sample 1567511 | NCBI WGS metagenome assembly OHFM01 (sample SAMEA3879571, study PRJEB24766) | human gut metagenome | biome: human-associated habitat; feature: feces | place: USA | collected 1985/1987
AACAGCTCGATTATTATTGCAAAGCTCAGAAAATATGGCAAGTACTTTTTCAAAAAAAATTAAATATTTTTTTCGATTTTTTTATATAATAGGTGAAATTAGTGATTTTCACGGGCTTCCTGACACTTTTTGCAATAGCCATAAAGCTCTAATTTGTGTCCGGTAACGGTAAAATCTCCGGTATCCTGTTCCAGATGTACGTGTGCAAAGGGGCAGCTGGGCAGCGGAATCCGCTTATGACATTCCAGGCAGACCGCATAATGGGTATGTTCCCCACGGTTCAATTCGTATACTACGGTACCGTCTCCCATGAACGTAGTCTTCTCTACCATTCCGTGTTCTTCAAATGTTGCCAGGATCCGGTAGATTGTGGATACAGCATAATCGCTGCCTTCGTGTTCTTTCTCAATACGATTGTAAATCTGCACGGCGCTGAGGGGTTCGGTCGCTTCCTCCAGTACCTGATACACGCATTTTCTCTGTTTGGTCCATTTCAATCCCTTAGGGTAGGAAATATCATTGTGTTCACATTTATGTTCTTCCATAGATATCTGTCCTTTAATATCGCGATCCTGGGCATCCGCAGTGCTGCTCAGCTCGGTAACGCCCTGCATTCCCTCACTGGACGAGCGTCGCCCTATCAAAATTGGATCTGCCTCTTATGCCTGCAAGCAGTCAAAGAGTCAGCTCTCTATTTTGGCACTGCTTGTGCCTACAGCCAGTTTATCACAATTCCTGCTAAAACGCCAATCACATATAAAATTCCCACGATTTTCAGATTTTCCTTTTTATCCGGATTCACGCGAAACAACACCAGCAGTCCTACTCCCGCGCCCACCAGCAATCCGGACATCATGGCTCCAAGGCTGATCACACCACTGATATACAATTGCGTTATGGTCACAGATGCTGCACAGTTTGGAATCAGTCCCACCACTCCTGCCAGCACAGGTCCCAGTACGGGACGGTTCAGGATCAGTCCGGCCAGAACATCTTCTCCCACAAAATACAGTGCTGTGTTCAGAACAAATCCAATGACTATAATGAAAAAGGTAATGTGAAGCGTATGCTTTACCGCAGATAGAAAAATGCCATCCTTTTCACAATGGCAGTTCTCATGCTCACAGATTTCATGAATGTGCTCTTCCTCTTCATGATCATTTTCCTCATGCCCGTGAACATGGTCATGAGGATGCATCTTCCTCTCCCGGACCAACAGATCGATCACAAATCCGGCTACGGCACCAATGGCTGCTTTCGCTCCCAGCACGCCCAGTACAAAGCGGATATCCATTTTCTCCGAAATCAGGATCGGCAGCATCTCATCAGAGGTGGACAGATAAATGGCTATCAGTGTTCCCAGGGTGATCACCCTGCCTGCATATAAATTGGATGCCGCTGCCGAGAATCCACACTGAGGCAGCACACCTGCCACGCCACCGATCAACGGTCCCATTTTACCTGCTTTTCGCACCATATGTGTGGTCTTCTCGCCAGCCTTATGCTCCAGATATTCCATAGCCAGATAGGTCAGGAACAAAAACGGCACCAGCTTTATACTATCTATTAAGGTATCTAAAATAACTTCCGACATGGCTCTTACCTTTCCATACTTTCTTTATCAAATGAATACTTAATCATATATTTGTTCTAAATGCAAATGAGTTGCATTTGCATTTAGAACTATAACACATTTTTTCATATTGTCAATATTTTAATTATAAAAAATGCGCTATGCTATGATAAGCTACGAAAAGCAAGAGAATGCCCATCCGGGCAAAAGCCAGCCGGTATACCATCTTATAGTACTCCCGGATCACTTCCATCAATCTTCGATCAATCCTTTTTTCTTCCATGCTCCGCTCCGCCAGCGCAACATCATGCCGACCGCACGGCTGCATTCATCTGCTGTCAGACCGATATAAGCACCCACTACTGCCAGATGCAGCTGTATCCCCAACAGATACGTTCCTCCCGCTGCACACAAAAACATGAAAACAGCCCCGAGGATCACCGGAAATACAGCATCTCCACTGGTTTTCAGAGCATTCCCGTATACCAGATTTGTGACTCGTCCGGCTTCCAGAGCAATGTCAATAAACATCAGCTTCTGCACTAGTTCTACCATACTCTTATCCTGCGTGAAAAAAGAGATCAGGACCGGGGCACTGACTGCAAACAGAAATTCTGTTCCCATCGCCAGTACCGCTCCGATCGCCGCGGATTTTTTAGTCTGCTTATCACATATTTCATATTTTCCCGCACCCATATACCATCCGGTCATAATGGCATTCGCCTGTGCAAGCGCACTTCCCACACAGAAGGATAAATTTGTGATCTGTGCCGTATAGGAGCGGGCTGCCACATTGATTCCTTCTGTATCCATCTGGTTCAGAAAACGGATCACCAGTGTCATCGCTACATTATAAATAATATTCTCCAAAGCGGAAGGTAATCCGATCCGGATGATCTGCCGCAAAATCTCTCCGGAATTTACCCTCTCCGAATATTTTTTTGCAGGGATCAGCCGCCGTACAAAGATCACGATCAATATCAGATTCACTACTTTGGAGATCACTGTTGCGGATGCGACCCCCTGCACGCCGAGGTGGAAATGAAACAGAAACACGGCATTTAATATAAAGTTCAAAATATTACCTGTTACAGTTGCGATCAGGGGCTGTTTCGTATATCCAAACGCACGCAGATATCCTGCCAGTATGGGAATCATTGCGTTCAGTATGCTTCCGCCTCCTACGATCCGCAGATATTGTACGGCAGGCTCCTTCAATGCCGGCGCAATACCTACCACATACAGAATCCCATCGGAACAGAAAAACAAAAACACAGACATCACAACACCAAGGATCCCATTAAACCATAATCCCAGAGTCTTTGCCTGACAGGCGATCCCCAGTCTGCCCGCACCGATATTCTGTGTCATCACAGCCAGCATTCCCATAGAAACTACCGAATACATAATAATAAATACACCAATATAAGTATTTGCTGTTCCGACTGCTCCGACTGCCTGATCTCCCACAGAAGAAAGCATTAAGGTATCCACCATTCCGGACAACATGTAAAAGATCGTCTCCAGACACAGTGGTACAAATAATTGAAATAATGACTTATTCTGTCCTTCCATCGTATGTTTTATATCCTTTCTGCGGTTCCTATAAATTTGCATTTTCATTTTACAACTATTCAGAATACTATTCCGAATAGTCTCTTCAATTTTTACATATTACTACTTTATCTTTCCTAAAACTTGCATTTTTACCACAGAAAATTGACTTATTTCTACTTTTATAGTAATCTGACCATAATATCCTCTGATCCACTTCACAGAAAGGCCTGCCTATGTACCCTGAATTAAGAGAAGAACGCATTCACGGAACAAAAGAATTTCCTTTTAGCTGTTATCACCTGCATGATATGCCTGCTTTTTTTCAGATTCCTGTCCACTGGCATCCGGAGGTCGAGATCATATATGTCCGCTCCGGCTCTTTTAATGTCATCATTGAAGGGGAAGAATACGAAGCGGCCGGCGGCTCCGTATTCTTTGTGAATCCCGGTGAGCTTCATTTTATGGGTTCCGCAATTCCGGGCGTAGACTATCATACCCTGCTGTTCCCACTGGAATTTATTTCCTTTCAGACGGACGATCTGTTGGAAACGGAGTTTCTCCTTCCCCTGCGTAACCATGAATTGCTTTTGCATCATAATCTTTCCCACGAAAAAAGCTGTCCTGACATCATTTCTCTCATCTGTGAGATCCTGTCTGTCAGACAGCTTCCAAATACATTGAGTGGGTATTTCCGATTACGTATTTTATTGTTGTCACTTATACAAAAAATTGCTTCCTGTGGAACCATTAACCCGATGGGCTCCAAAAGGAACGATCCGATGCAGCGTGAGATACTGACTTATCTGCAGTATAACTACACGGACCCCCTTCGGTTGGAAACCCTGGCAGAGCAATTTCATTTATCCGAGAAATATTTGTCCCGCTATTTTAAGCAGCATTTTCATCTGACTCTGACGCAATACCTGATGCATCTGAGACTGACCCATGCCTGCCATCTGTTAGAGAGTACCTCTCTGCCGGTTACAGAGGTTGCCCTGCAGTCCGGCTTCCCCAATGTAAGTCATTTTATCCGCTGCTTTCACAGGACATATCAGATGTCTCCGTTACAATATCGTAAGCAGCTACCCTATCAGTGATCGTTTTCAAGAGCTCTTCTTGCCAGCTCCAGGCATCCCATGATGCCCTGATCATCATGAAGAGATGCCGGCACCACATAATGCTCCATGTCTGCAAGTTCATCCGTTGCGATATAGCCATTGATGTATTCCTTAAGCTTCTTGCGGATAAGCGGGAACAACTGCTCCTGGTGCATGACACCGCCGCCTAAAATGATCATTTCCGGAGATACCGTCATGACATAGCCGGTCAGTGCCTGAGCAATGTAATCTGCCTCCAGCTCCCATACTTCCGGGCAATCTGCCAGATCCACTGCTTTCCTGCCCCAGCGTTCTTCAATGGCAGGACCTGCTGCCAGACCTTCCAGACAATTCTTATGATAAGGACATCTTCCGGCATAAGTATCTGCGGTCCGCTTCGTGATCAACACATGTCCGGTCTCCGGATGGAGCATTCCGTGATGCAGTTCGCCATTACTATAGATACCACCGCCGACACCGGTGCCGATGGTCAGATACATGACGCACTTTTTCCCTTGTGCCTGTCCGAAGGTCACTTCGCCGAGGACAGAACCATTCACATCTGTATCAAATCCCACGGGGCAATGAAGTGCCTCCTGCATCTGCCCAACAATATCGCAGTCCCTCCAGGCCAGCTTTGGCGTGGTTGTGATATAACCGTATTTTTCGGAATCTCTGTCCAGCTCAATGGGTCCAAAACAGGCAATTCCCAATGCATCGATCCCCTTGTCCCTAAAATAAGCGATCATCTTAGGAATCGTCTCCTTAGGCGTAGTTGTAGGAATCGATACCTGTTCATAAATTGTACCGTTCTCATCCCCAATAGCGCAGACCATTTTTGTACCGCCGGCTTCCAATGCACCCAGACGTAATTTTGCCATATAAACTCCCTGCCTTTCCAGATTCTGTCTGTCAAATATATCCTGAGCTTTTCCTTCGGATTCTGCTCTCTGTGGTTAGTATAGCAAATCCTTTTCTCCCTGTTAATATCAATTTTTATGGAGTTTCTCTCTCTTTTTAATTTTCTCTTTTCCGGGGAATCTTTCCTATGATATACTTGTTATACTGTTATCAGTTACACACAAATTGCAGGAGGTTATATCACAATGAAAAAAATATGGATCGTCGGTTCCCTCGGTCACATGGGGCAGGCGTTGATCAGGTTGTTAGACATGATGGAATATGAATTATACGAAACCGATAAGGACGAGCTGGATATCACGGATGAACATGCAGTTTCCCTGTTCATGCACCGCAATCGTCCCGATGTCGTCATCAACTGTGCAGGATATCATCCTTCCGCCGGTGCAGCGCAGTCGGAGACAGATATGGCTTACAAGGTAAACGCCGTAGGTGCGAGAAATCTGGCGCAGTCTGCGGAGAGCATTCAGGCAAAACTCATACAGATCTCTACGGATGATGTATTTTCCAGCGCATCCGACACACCCTATAATGAGTTCGATGATGTAAATCCCGTAGGACTGTTTGCAAAATCCAAATACGCCGGAGAGAAATTCGTCATCCAGCTGATGACCCGCTATGTCATTATCCGCAGTTCCTGGATCTATGGCATCGGCAAAGACTTTTTGAATGAAGTACTCGAAGCTGCCGCGGACCCTCAGGTATCCACTATGGAACTGCTAAATAACGACCGTGCGGTACCTACCTCCGCTGCAGAGCTTGCCCGGGTGGTAAAATTTTTCATCGACAACGACCATTACGGTATCTATCACGCCGTATGCGGCGGCGGTTCCTGCACACGCCTGGAATTCGCGAAAGAGATCCTGCGTCTTGCCGGAAAAGAGGACCGGCTTACCGTCACAGTAAAAGACGGCACCCCGGAGAAATATTCCGTACTGGACAATATGATGCTGCGTCTCACCGGCATCGAAGAACCCAGTGGCTGGAGAGAGACGCTGGCTTCCTACATGAAAGAAACCGGAGGACTGGAATAGTGGAAAAACACGAAAAAGAAAAGAAAAAACTCGGTCTGTCCACCAGAATTTTTATCGCCCTTTTAACCGGTGCGGTATGTGGTGTGCTGATCCATTATTATATGCCGGAAGGGTACTTTAGAGATACGATTCTGATCAACGGTATTCTCTATGTACTGGGCAACGGTTTTATCCGCCTGATGCAGATGCTGGTGGTTCCTCTGGTATTCTGCTCCCTGGTCTGCGGCGCCATGGCCATCGGTGACACGAAAACGTTGGGAACTGTGGGTGTGAAAACGATCCTGTTCTATCTGTGCACCACTGCTTTGGCGATCTGCGTGGCACTGGGCATTGCCAGTCTGATCAATCCCGGCGTTGGCTTAAATATTGCGTTGCCGGAGGATGCCACCGAAGTCGCGACCACCCAGGTAGATTTTGCGGAGACGTTGTTAAATATTATTCCGAAAAATATTTTTACCTCTCTGTCCGCCGGAGATATGCTGCCGATCATCTTCTTTGCTTTATTTGTCGGCATTCTTCTGGCTGCCATGGGCAACCGGGTTTCCACTGTGGCGAACTTTTTCAGTCAGTTCAATGACATTATGATGGAAATGACGATTGCAGTCATGAAAGCAGCCCCTGTCGGTGTCTTCTGCCTGATCGCCAAGACCTTCGCAGGTATCGGCTTCGACGCTTTTGTGCCTATGCTGAAATATATGGGAAGTGTCATTCTGGCACTGGCAGTACAGTGTTTCGTGGTATATCAGGTCATGCTGTTTGCCTTCACCCGGTTGAATCCTTTTAAGTTTATTAAAAAGTTCTTCCCGGTTATGACCTTTGCCTTCTCCACTTCCACCAGTAATGCGACGATCCCTCTGTCTATCGACACTCTGTATAAAAAAATCGGTGTCTCCAAACAGATTTCGTCCTTTACGATTCCTCTGGGTGCCACCATTAACATGGACGGTACTTCCATTATGCAGGGCGTAGCAGTTGTTTTCATAGCACAGGCTTACGGTATTCCTCTGACCCCGGCTGCCATTGCTACCGTCATTGCCACCGCGACGATCGCTTCCATCGGCACTGCCGGTGTCCCCAGTGTCGGTCTGGTCACCCTGTCCATGGTACTGACCTCCGTGGGACTACCTACCGAAGGCATTGCACTGATCATGGGTATCGACCGTATCCTGGATATGCTGCGTACCGCTGTCAATATCACCGGTGATGCCGTATGTACTACTATCGTGGCTAAGCAGCAGGGTGCCTTTAACGAAAAGACTTTCCAGGCTGATAACTGATCACCTGTTTACAGCTTTCCAGATGGATGCACTGTATAAAAAAAGTGAAACATTCTGTCTTGTGCTCAAGTGCACCATCAGATGTTTCACTTTTTATAACTCTCAGCTATTCTATTTCAGTTTATTTAATTTTGCCCGGTTAGCAATAACGATCAGCCGCATATCCTGTGTCAGAGGTACTTCCGGATCGATATTGGTATTTACATTTTTTCCTTCGATGATCGCCACCACGTTAATGGAATATTTTTTCCGCAGATTCAGCTCGATCAGGTTCTTCCCGATCCACTGCTGTTTCACTTCCATTTCCACCATAGACACATCCTGGGACAATTCAATAATGTCCATGAAGCCGGAGCTTAACAGATTTTTGGCCAGATGGATCCCTGACTCACTCTCGGGGAATACTACACGGTCTGCTCCTACTTTCGTAAGGATCTTGCAGTTTATCTCAGTGGCGCATTTGGTGATAACGGTCTTTACGCCCAGTTCTTTACACAGCATGGTTGCCATAACACTGGCTTCCAGATGATTTGCCATGGTCACGATGACCACATCAATATTCGCAATACCGATCTGTCTCAACGCTTCCGGATCTGTAACATCCGCACATTTACAGTATGGAATCTCTGAAATTGCCGCATTGACAACTGCCTCTCTGTTGTCCACCGCTACCACCTCTGCGCCGTTCTCTGCCAACTCCTTCGCCACACCTCTTCCATATCTTCCAAGTCCAAATACTGCATAGGTCTGATTGATTCCCATAGTCTCTTCCTTCCTGTTGCTTCGATCTGCTTTATCCGACGCTGATCTCTTCTGTCGGGTTCTTCACAATATTTTTGTTCTTTTTCTGCGTGCTGAATGCCACTACCAGAGATATGGGGCCGACTCTTCCCAGATACATGGTCACGATAATAATCAGTTTTCCCCAAAGATTCAGCATGGAAGTCAGGTTCCTGCTTAATCCCACAGTAGCTGTGGCACTCACTGTTTCATACACAATATCGATCACAGCCGCATCTGTCACTGCAGATAAAAGAATTGTGGACAACGACGCAATGATAAAAAACATACCTACAACCGCTACCGATTTATTCACCGCCTGCTTCGGAATATTTCTCCCAAAAAGCTCCGCATCCTCCTTATTACCTATGGTGGCAAACATAGATACCAGCAGCACTGCGATCGTAACTGTCTTCATTCCTCCTGCGGTTCCCACCGGAGAGCCGCCGATCAGCATCAAAAGCACCGAAATGATCGCAGAGGTATTGGTCAGATCCTCTTGTGGAATTGTGGCAAAACCTGCGGTTCGCGTAGTTACTGCCTGGAACAGGGATGCCCAGATCCGTTGCGGCACCGTGTAATCCTGCATCGTCAGAGGATTATTGTATTCAAAAATATAAAATGCCGCCGCTCCCACTACAATAAGTATTCCTGTCACCGTGAGTGCTATTTTACTGTGAAGCGTCAGCAGTCGGAAACATTTCAGCTTCTGACTACGGATATTTTTCAAAACCCGCAGTACATCCCACCAGACAATATAGCCTAAGCCTCCCAATATGATCAGCAACATCGTGACCAGATTGACCATTGGCTGAAATACATAGCCGCACAGACTGTCTTCCGCCATAATATCCATTCCTGCGTTGCAGAAGGCAGATACGGCATTAAAGATCGAAATCCATATGCCTCTGAGTCCGTATCCCGGCACAAATACTGTCATGTACAAAAGAGCTCCGCATCCCTCCACCACCAGAGTACCTATGAGAACCTTGCGGAGGAATTTCACGATTCCGGAGATATTATTCAGATTAAATACATCCTGCAGCATCCACCGGTTACCCAGTCCCAGTCGTCTGTGCAGTCCCATCATCACACCGTACATGACCGTAATGACTCCCAGACCTCCCAACTGGATCAGAAACAGGATCACAATCTGTCCCCAGACGCTCCAGGTGGAATATGTGGGAACCGTCACCAGACCGGTCACACATATGGATGTGGTAGCCGTAAATAAAGCATCTATATAAGGAACCGCTTCTCCGGTAGCTGAACTGATGGGTAATGCCAGCAGGAAGCTACCCACTAATATGGCACACAGAAAGCTAAGCATGATCTTCTGTGTCGTAGACAACTGTATTATTTTTTTACTGTTCATAACACACTCCATTCCGCCGATGCTTTATCTCATCAGTGGAATCGCTAATCAAATTTCACGGGTGCAATCCGCAATGCTATGATTATAACACACTTTTACATAAAAAACTCCTATTTGGAACAGTTTGTTGCTGTATCCATCATAGGAGTTTTCTTCTGATCTTATTTTTCTTCCCTTATACCTTAAAACGATATCCAACACCCCAGATGGTCTCGATATATTGAGGCTTTGCAGTATCTTTTTCAATTTTCTCACGGATCTTCTTGATATGCACGGTAACCGTAGCGATATCACCGATGGAATCCATATCCCAGATCTCCCGGAACAATTCTTCCTTGGTAAATACATGGTTCGGATGCTCCGCCAGGAACGTCAGCAGATCGAATTCCTTGGTCGTAAACGTCTTCTCCACACCGTCCACATAGACACGTCTTGCAGTCTTATCAATACGGATACCACGGATCTCCACGATATCATTCTGCTGCTTCTGGTTGGTTCCCACCAGTCTCTCATAACGGGCCATGTGCGCCTTCACACGGGCTACCAGTTCACTGGGGCTGAAAGGTTTGGTCATATAGTCATCCGCACCCAGCCCTAAGCCGCGGATCTTATCAATGTCGTCCTTCTTCGCAGATACCATGAGAATGGGAATATTTTTCTCCTCGCGGATCTTCTTACATACTTCGAAGCCGTCCATGCCGGGCAGCATCAGGTCCAGAATGATCAGATCATAATCGCCTGCCAGTGCAGTCTTCAGTCCCTCATCGCCGGTATTGCAGATATCTACCTTGAAATCACTGAGCTCCAGATAATCCTTCTCAAGATCTGCAATTGCTACTTCATCTTCAATAATTAAAATCTTACTCATTATTTATCCTCCATTTACAGAATATCCTTGCATTATCGATGATCATGCCATTTCTGTTTCATTCCTTATTCATTACTTGGTTCCACCCGGCTGCAGCTCGATATATTTTCTCAATACAAAATGCATACAGGTTCCTTCCCCTTCTTTGGCTGTCGCCCATACATAACCGCCATGATCCTCAACAATTTTTTTGACAATGGATAATCCGATACCACTGCCGCCCTGCGCCGAGTTCCGGGAAGCATCCGTGCGGTAGAACCGTTCGAAGATCTTCTGCAGATCCTTCTGTGCGATTCCTTTTCCATTATCTTCAATCTCTACCTGTATGGAATCCACTTCGTCAAGAATACGGATATCAATGTGCCCATTGGGCTTGTCCATATATTTTACGCTGTTACTGATAATATTATTGATGACCTTCTTCATCTGCTCCGGATCCGCGATGACAACTGTGTCAGGAGATACCAGATTCGAATAGTTCAGCTTAATACCCCGCTGCTCCAGATCCAGTCCGACTTCTTCCACACAGTCGCCGAAATAATCCGCCACGTTGATCCGGTGGAAATTGTACGGGATCCGGTTATTATCAATTCCGGAATAAGTGGTCAGCTCGTTGATCAGACGATCCATATCAATGGCTTTATTGTAGATGGTCTTGATGTATTTATCCATCTTCTCCGGCGTATCTGCCACACCGTCCATGATTCCTTCCACATAACCATTAATGGCTGTGATAGGGGTCTTCAGATCATGGGAAATATTGCTGACCAGTTCTTTGTTCTGCTTCTCATGCTGGGTGTTCTCTTCCGTGGATTCCTTCAGCCGTAAACGCATGTCCTCATAATTGCGATAGAGATCACCGATCTCCCCCTTGGCATCCGTCTCCAGAACATAATCAAAGTTGCCTTCCTTGATCTTGCGCATTGCCACATTCAGCTCATTGATGGGCTCAAATACGCCCTTGTGGATCCACTGGGTCAGCATCAGGCTGGTGAAGATCAGGATCACTATGATAGCCACAAACATATCGATCAGCA
>OHFM01000836.1_pt1 | contig 11151 bp, 7 predicted proteins | sample 1567511 | NCBI WGS metagenome assembly OHFM01 (sample SAMEA3879571, study PRJEB24766) | human gut metagenome | biome: human-associated habitat; feature: feces | place: USA | collected 1985/1987
CTTCTTTTTCGGCTCGTATGCGTTCAAGAAGAACGGAAGCCGGCTCATCATTCGGGTCTTGCGGTACAAGTTTACCACGAATAGCAAGATCAAGAATTTTTGATTTAGCATTTGTAATAGTTGCTTGTAAGACATCTTTATTAGATTGAATCTGAATTACTTTTACAAGCGCTCGTTGCGCTGCATCAACTATACGTAATTGTTCATTCTTTGGTGGAACAATGCATAAATAATTCGTTGCTGCAGAAATTGTAATTGTGTCAACCGTTGTACCTTTAGAGTTATCTCTCATTTGTGATTGAACAAAGCTTGACTCCAATAAGATTTTAGCGAATTGAGAAACAAGTAGTTTGTTTTTGTTTTCAAAACAAAGTACACTTGCATCCTTATAGTAAAATAGGTCTTCGGGCTTTACGATATAGACTTTTCCTATTGTACCTACACTAGAAACCATCAGATCACCCGATTGAGGTACACCATAATTTTTCTTCAATTCAAGATAATGTTCTTCTGAAATAAATAGTTCATTATCAATAAAATCATTCTCAGATAGTTTTACAATTTCTCGTGCTCTATAAAATGGAATTCCCTCATTTTTCCAATCGGATTGAAGAACTCGTTTACTTGAACATACATTCAATAAATCCTTCAACCTTGCCCATTCCCACCCCTCAGGTAGCTCAAAAGGAATCTCATCCTCAATACATTTTACAGTTCCATCCTGAAACTTCTCATAATGCAAATTATCATCAGCTTTAAAGATCACTGTATCGTTTTTTATATCCTTAGGCTTTAGCTTTCCTTCCTTAACCATTTGCTGTTTTTCGACACGGATACGTTCTAACAAAGCAGAAGCAGGTTCGTCATTTGGGTCTTGAGGCACAAGTTTACCGCGGATAGCCAAATCCAAGATTTTTTGTCTTAATGCTTTGGTATCCATCACTCGTCCACCTCACCTATTATTTTTTCCAGTTCAGCAACAGCATTTGCGATATTTGATGACTTCTCTTTAATTTCCTGAAGCAGTTCCACAAGGGTGCGGTCATCTGTGCTGTCATTACTCTTCATCCATGTAATATCAAGGCTTGTCTTATCACGAGCCATAATCTCATCAATAGTAAATTTACGCCATCTGCCGTTAGGGTTTTCTTCACTGTATGTTTCCTTACGCTTGCTTAAATCTCCATCGGCATAGCATTCGATAAACTCATCAAAATGTTCTCTCTTAAGCGGATTTGTCTTACCGAAAGAAGGCATATCGGAACGCAAATCATAAATCCAAACTTCTTTTGTATTATTCTTATCGATCTTACCTCTTGTGAAAAATAAAACATTAGTCTTTACACCCTGTGCATAGAAAATACCCGTAGGCAAACGAAGAATCGTATGGAGATTGCACTTGTCCATCAAGTCCTTACGGATACGCTCTCCATCGCCATCAGCAAAAAGAACATTATCAGGCAAAATAACTGCCGCACGGGATTTACCGTCAGTTTTTAAGCTACGATAGATGTGTTGAAGAAAGTTAAGCTGTTTGTTGCTTGTCGGGAATGTGAAGTCATCGCGTGTTGCACGCTCTCCGCCTTTCTTTGTTCCAAATGGAGGATTCGTTAAAATTAGGTTATATCCTTTCATTGATTTTCCGACATTTGAGAGAGTATCACCCAAAATAATCTGACCGTCAATATCGTGAAGCATAGCATTCATCAAAGCCAGGCGGTGCGTATCATGTACAAGCTCGCAACCGGTAAACGCTTCTTCTTTCTCAAATTTTGCCATATCAGCATCAAGTGAGAAGAAATCATCTGTGTTATCTCTGACATATTGGCTCGCAGAAATCATAAATCCAAAAGTACCGCAAGCAGGGTCGTTACAACGCTCACCCGGCTGCGGCTTCATAAGATATGTCATAACATCAATCAGTACACGAGGAGTGAAATACTGACCGGCTCCCGACTTCTTTTCGTTAGCATTCTTCTCCAAAAGTCCCTCGTATAGATTGCCCAATCCCTCTTCACGGGCAGAAAACCAATCCAGACCATCTATAGTATTGATAATCTTTTCAAGGTTCTTCGGTTCATCAATTTTAGTAGCCGCACCCTGATAAATTTCACGCACACGACCGGTACAGTAAGTTCCAAACAAGCGAAGTATAGTTTTGTAATAGTTATGAAGCTCTAAGCCTGACTTACTGACAAAATTATCCCAGCTATATGCCTGAACTATTTTCTTTTCGCTGTTCTGCGTTTCTTCTTCAGGTGTAAGGTTATCCCCTTGTTCAATAGTAACACCTTCGGCAAATCTACCCTCTGCGTTGGTTTCTTTTGCCATTTTTAAAAACAAAATATATGTAAGCTCTGTAACATACTCGTGATAAGTGATACCGTCGTCTCTCAGCACATTGCAGAGCTTCCAGAGTTTAGATACGATTTCCTGTGTATTCATGCAGTTTTTCCTCCGTCATCATAGAGATATGTATTTAATTCCAAAACAATGCTCTCAAGCTGATTTTGGAATACTCTATCAATTTTTTTGAAGCCGCCTTGTTCTTTAAATCGAACATCTTCATCAAAGATTTTGACATTCAAAACAGATTCATTCATTAGATAGGTTTCCATTCGCTTAATCCAGTTCATTTCCTGTTTCGAGAATCTATGAGCCTTTACAAGCTTTTCAACTGCCTTACGAATTCGTGCTTCATGACTGATAAGTACTGAGCCAATAGCATAGCGGCGAATTAAACTGATAATGTCTGCCGCAATCTCCTCGTTAGTCATCTGAGAAATAGCAGTATTAAGCTGCTGTTGTGTAAATCCCTCCCTGTCCAATATTAATCGCAGAGATTTCAGGTCTTCACGAGTGAGGTCTTTAGGTCTTGTGCAAACAATATTTAAAGCCGCAATTTCATTCATATTAGTATTAACATATGCCGAGAATGCATCAAGATAATCTTCAGGTTTTTCGCCGTTGCCATAACCACGGGTATGACTAATCAACTCATCTTCCTTATCGGAGATTACAATAGGTCCACCGCTATGACCTTTCTTTTCATCAAGCAATCTGAAAAGTTCCTTGTTTGCGAGAATTCTATCCTTTGCCACATCGTTAGGCTCATTTTCCAGTTTTTCTATGAACTGAGTAGGATCCATACCACCAGACATATCAATAAAATGAGTTACCGCCTCACTACTCATTTTTCTCTTTTTACGCTGTAGCTTGGCAATAATCTGGTTGATTTGATTTTTAACCTTTCCCCCGTTATCAAGAACCTCTAATCCTTCGATAAGCTGCGTAAATGTAGTGTTTGGATTAGTTACAACTGACTTCATGGTATTAACCGGGTCAAGGGAATCATAGACACCAACAGGGTCATAGATTTCAAAGTGTGTCTTATGTATATCAGGGCAAAGTCTTGTTGCACGACCGAGCATCTGCTCAAAAAGAATACGAGACTTCACTCGACGCATAAATACCAATGTAGTGATTTCAGGCACATCTATTCCTGTTGTAAGCAAATCAACAGTAACAGCTATGCTTGGATAGCGTTCATTCTTAAAACGCTTAATAGCCTCCTGAACCTTTTTCTTATTTCCGCCACCAACACTTCCTGTGATTTTCATGATTGCATCATTATCTACACCTGTCTCGGAATAGATTTCTTTAAGGATAGATACAATCATATCCGCATGCTGGTCGTTTACGGCATAGATAAGCGTTTTTCCCTGTTCTTCATGAGATTCAGGGTCAATATCATGTGCGATTTCTTCAAGTACTGTTCTGTTAAAAGGTTCTGTAATCACTTTTCTATTAAAAGATTCAATATCAAAATCCAACTCATCATCCAGAAGTTCACTGTTAGTAACCTCTCCTGTTACTGGATCATAGATAGTTACCGTATCGCCGGATTTATAGTGTATTCCTTCAGTGCTGAGTTTTGTTTTCAATTCGTGAGGTGCATCATGATCTACAAGATAACCTTCGATAACAGCTTCACGATATGTATACTTAAATATTGGTTCTCCAAAAATCTTGGTAGTCTGTAACGCCGGAGTTGCGGTAAGTGCAATCTTTACAGCATCAAAATATTCAATAACATAACAGTATTTACTCTGATAATCTGTCTGGTCACGATAAAGCACCTCATCCTCGCCCATCTCTTTATCAAGGATATAACCACGATGTGCTTCATCTACTATAATCAGGTCATAATCAGAAACAGCCGGCTTTGTATCTTCTGTATTGTACAGAATCCGCTTTATCATACTTTGAACAGTTGCAACATGAATACGAGTTTCTTTATCAATTTCCTTATCTTCAAGACCTTTAATATTATAAATCTCATCAAGAGTCATAAGATTTTCAAGCTTAACTTCTTCAAAGACATCCTGAGCCTGTTCGCCGAGTGATGTTCTATCGACAAGAAACAGAATTCTGCGAAATCGTTCTGTTTTTAAAAAACGATATATCATTCCAAGTACAGTTCTCGTCTTGCCTGTTCCTGTTGCCATAGCAAGCAAAACACTTTGTTTACCGTCAACAACAGCGTTTTCTGCTACCTTAATAGCATTGAGCTGGTAAGGTCTTAAATTCAAACCTTCTTTATCTGTCAAAAAGTCAAACGGCATCTGTTTTAGATTTTGATTCTTACTTTCTGTATCCTGTACCAAAAGTGCTTTGATTCCATCAGGGCTCATCCATCCACGTAATGCTCTTGGCAAATTACAAGAATTACGTAAATCTAAGAACCAAATACCTGATTTCGTCTTATACTGTTCCAAATATGGTCTGCCGTTCGTAGCAAAAGTAAACGGAACCCTATATTTGCCCCAAGTGCCAATCTGATACTGACTGTCCACCTCACGAATATTTTGAGGATATTCTTTACACTGATAATCAATAACCGAAGGAATATCCTTATGGATTGCTTTCGCTTCAATTATGGCAACCAACTTTGTTTCAACAAACAATGCATAATCAGCATAACCTTTATTACCAACCTGAGAATCGGTAGGCCATTCTGCAATTGCCATATTTCGACCCTTTTCAGGTCTTGTTCCTTTAGAATATCTAAGCTGTTCTGTATCAGCTTCCCAACCGACTTTACGGAGTTGCTCGTCAATAAGATAGCGAGTTTCCGCTTCAGACTTCTGACGATTTCCGGCAGCAACCGCAGATTGTTTCTTACGTTCTTCTTGAGAAATCTTAGGTGCAGATGCAGCCGCTTTTTCTGCTTTTTTTGTCAGATTGTCCTCAATTTTCTTTTCATTTTCCTTATCAACTTTAATATAATCTGTTGTTGAAGGTTCAACAGGTGTAACAAATTGTTGATTTTTATAATTCCAATCGCCGTATGTCTGCATGAACCATTCACAAAGACTGTATGTCATTTGCAAAAGAGTCTTTCCTTCATCAACAGAACCATAATTTTCATGAGTAGCTTTATTACGAGCTTTTCTTATAGCATGAAGAATGTCACAAAGGTCACGGGGAAGCAGTCCTTCTCGCATAAGAGTATTAATACGGGTAATGGCAGTATTTTCATAAGGCAGAGCAATACCATCATAAGTAAACATCAAATTGACAATGGTCTCACCTATCATTCCCAACTTAATCAGACATGAATTAGCATCAGAGTAACAGTATTGTTCAGCCAGCTTTCCAAAATTCGCTAACACAGGAAAATCCTTGCTTAAAAAGTCAAAATTTGATTTCATGTTTTACTCCTCCTCAGCTTTCATCGTATTTTAAGGTAAGTATGCCATCCGCGATACAGTCCAATTTTCCGCGTAGCTTTCCATTGATATATATCCAATTCTTTTCAGTCTTACGATGATATTTGCACTGAATCCACACATTTTCATTAACTGCGATGTTGTCCGTCTTCGGTCAATCATCATATGGAACAGTTTATCGTAACAAATTCTCATGACAAAACCTTCAAACTTCCGATAATACATAATTTATGAGTGATATTATATCACTATTTATCGAATTTTGCAATGTTTTAGAATGTAGTAAGCAATACCGTAAATACACCAACAAGAAAATACAACTAAAGATTCTCCCTACTTATCAAAACTCTGTATTATTCACTTACAATTATCATTGCCCTTGATCCGTCAATTTCAAAAATACATCACAACTAATCTGATGTCCTTCTTACAAATTTTTGTATTGCGGGTTGACAAATTTACGCTTAGATATATACTAATATTACTAAATGATGTTGGTTCTTGACTTAGTAATATTTTTTTGGAAGGTGATAAGATTATGAGTACCAATAAGATTACTTGTTCATTTACCGTTGACCGTGATATTTACAACGCTTATAAAAGCATTGTTGTAAAAAACGGCGAAAATGTAAAAGACAACCTTAACCGTTATATGTTAAATGTCATTAACTATGAAACTCCAAATGCAGATACAATTTCTGCAATAAAAGAGGTTGAAGAACTGAAAAAGAATCCAAGCAATAAAACCTATGCTTCATTTAGCGAGCTTTTAGAGGATATTACCAATGAGTAAATTAAGAATTGTATCGTCGCAAAATTCAACAGAGATGTTAAGCTGGCAATTAAGCGTGGATACAATATTCAATTACTTAACGGTGTCGTTGAAATGATAGCTGAACAGCATTAGTGATAAAAAACTTATTTTGCACTCCAAAAAGCCGGAACACAGCGATTTATTTTAGTTTTTTCAAGGCAAGGCATTTTTCGCCTTTTTAATGTCCAACAATAGTTTATGCAATATACTAACAAATAAAAGAAAGGACCTTCCCTAATGATAAATTCATCAGAGAAGGTTCTTGTTATTTTCTTACCATAACAACAGCCTGTTCACCAAGTCATGTGTAACGGAACTTACAATTATTTTTGAATATCGGATTAGCACATTTGTTTACAGATTTTTAGGTAATACATTTGAAGTCTTTCTGGGCTTTTTAACACTATATATACATTACAAACATTTTTTCGCCGTTGTTTAAAGTGTATGTTTCAAGCACCAATAGTCATATTCCGGAAAACTTATTGAGAAATGTTGAACCGTCAAAACACTGTCATTTCCATTCCTCTCCCAATTGAAGAGTTGTTTGAATTTCAGCTAGATGAGTTGCTGTAAAGGTTATTCTTTTGTCTCCAATAGGAATTTCTACATTTTCTACATTTTGTGTAAGAATTCTTGCTATAAAGTCATTCCATACAGAATCAATGTTCCTTAACAATATAAAATCTTTACTACATTTTAAGCATAGACTTAAATACATCTGTTCCCAGCCGTATTTAGGATTTTTTTGAACATTGTTTTTCTCAATATAAATCTTTGGAACAATTTCCTGACACATTTGGCAAAAACAATTCCGTTCATTTTCTTCGCTTCTATACATAGTTGTTGTATAGAAATCTTTATTGACAGGAAATTTAGGTTCATACACTATTCGGTTGTTTTCAATATAAGGATTAGGATTGTTTTTGAATTTATCTTGTATATGTTTTCTAAGTTTTACTAAATTAACAACTTTCTTACCTGGAATTCTTCATAAGAATAATTATAATCCGTCTTACTGAAAAAATATTGTAAATGGAATTTCTCTATTTGCTTATCCGTAATAATTTCATTACGAATTAGCCCTTCAAGAATTTCCATCCCGTAAGTAAACTCATTCTGGAAGTCTTCAATATCAGTATCTGAAATGGATTTTAGTTGAAAATCAATATCATCATAGTGAATATCCAAAATATCAGAACAGCCTAAATATTTTGCAAGATTCACAAAATCATCAGAAACCACCAAGTTCTTTATAGTTTCACCAGAAAGAATCAATTTCTTATTATTGACGAATTTGTTTCCTTTATGATAATTTCCGTTAACAAATTTCATTGGAATTTCTGATATCATTCCTTTTAGAGTATTATGACATTTATTAAAGTTTTCAGAATTATTCTTATACTCATTAAGAACATAGATAGCTATTTCTTCATCAGTTCTATTCGATTCAATATATGCTATTAAATTCTTCTGATATATACTATCGTAGACTTCTTGTATAAGTTCATTAATCCTATAGTTTGGTCCGACAATATCCTGTGCACTTTTATAATCTAAAATCTTTGTTTCAAGAATCTTGAAATTCTTATCAGAAATTTTAGTATCATGAGTATATATGTTGTTGCTGTAGAATTCATACCTTACTCCACTTGAAGTACGAATTGGAAAAATCGGTAATTGCTTTACCATATCATAAAGTCCATTACTTTTAATTTCTTGCTGAGTAGAAAGAAGATTCAAATATGAATATAATACTTTTCTGACTTTTCCATCATTAATAAGTTCTTCAGAAGCCTTTTTAATACAAGATAAATTTTCTAGAATGTTACTTATACGGCATCCAATAGCTTTAAGCAACGGAATATATTGTGTTTTCTTATAAGTATCGATAACTACTGCGGTAGAGCTATTTTTAATATCTGTATTTTTATAAATATAAGATATGACTTCAGGCACAATTATACAGTTTTTGCTTTTAATCGAAACAAACTTGTTAGTATTAAGAACCGGCAATATATTTGCTTTCTTTAACCTATCTGTCCAATTAAATCTATTTAAGTAAGTATCTGAAAAATTACTATATGAGAAATCATCATTTTGCGATGTAAACTTGACATACCTATATACATCAATTCTTTCACTTTCTTTTTTTGTATTCCATTAGTTCAAAAATTGCTTTATAGATAGATCGTTCATAAAGCATTACTGCCTTTCTTTGATAATAATATTATGCACAATACTTATAATACATTAAACTGTTAAAATTATGTTCACAGGAATTTTAGGCATAAAAAAGAACCCTATGGCTCGAATGTTAAAAATATTAGATTTGCTATTGTTATTGATTATCCTCATTTTTCTGAAAATTCCTTGCTTTTGAGATTAAAAAAATGTAGCATTTTATTCACTCCAGGCTGAGCAGAACATTGATCATTTCACTTTCGCCTGTCTGTGCCTGCTCTACAACCTCACAATTTTCTCAAAAACTTCTTTTCCTCGCTTTCGTGTGGATAGTGGCTGTAAATACGGAAGCCACAAAAAGCCGCCGCACCTAACAGGCACACGGCGACAACCATACAGATGATTTTCGTATATTTCTTCATAGCGTTATCCTTTCTTATTCTGTTTTAGGGGCAAAAAATAACGCCCACATTTTCCGTGAGCGTTACTGTTGCAATATTGTTTTCAGATACAAAATGCGGCATAGAGAGGAACGGTTTTTTTATTGTCCTCAAAGCCGAAGTTTTTGGCAGAGAGCTTGATTGCATAAGCGGGCTTGTAGGTGTCCATATAGACCTTCAAGCTCTTTGCTCTGGTGTTGTCGGCAGACTTGACCTCAATAGGAATAAGCTGACCGTCACGCTGAATGATAAAATCAATTTCAGCTCCACGCTCTGACTCCCAATAGTAGGTGTGGTAGCCGTTAATGGTAAGCTGCACATTGACATAGTTCTCCGCCATACCGCCCTTGAAGTCGTTAATTTCCTCGACCATATAGAGAATGTCATTGGCGGCTAAATCTTTCTTGGCACAAAGCAATCCTAAGTCGGACACATAAATCTTGAACGCATCAATATCACGGTAGTTTTCAAGCGGCTTTTTAATTTGCTCCACCTTGTAGACCTGTGACACGATACCAGACAGGCAAAGCCATTCAATCGCATTTTCAAATTCGGAAGCCCGTCCGCCTTTCTTGATCAGCTTATATTGGAAACGGGTATTTTTCTTGGAAAGCTGAACGGTAATGTTGTCATAAGCAAGTCTGGTTTTCTTAATTTCATTCAAGTTGTTATACTTGCTCATATCGTTGAGATAGCTTGCAAGTATCGTATCCTGCGTATGGCGGACGAGGATATAATCCTTTGTTTCTGCGAATTGCATCACGCACTCCGGCATACCGCCAACCACAAGATACTGACGGTAAAGCTGCATTGCGGCATCGTGTAAGGCAGACGGCAGGGGCGTATCGGTTTGGAAGCACTTTTTAATCTGCTCTACCAAATCGTCCTCACCGAGAGCCAACATAAATTCCTCCATATCCATAGGATAAAGCGTTTTCATATCGACCTTCCCTACGGGAAAAGAGAATTTTGCTCTGTTGACCGCAACACCGAGCAAGCTACCTGCGACGATGATGTGATAATCCGGAGCGTTCTCGCAAAAATATTTGAGCGAAGTCAACGCCCTTTCGCAGAGCTGCACCTCATCAAAGACTATCAGAGTTTTTTCCGTTACGATGGTCTGACCTGCGATATGAGATAAAATCGGTATGAGATAGTCGGGGCTGATGTTTTCCTCAAAGGTTTCATTTAGCTTTGGATTGGTTTCAAAGTTGAAGTATGCTACATTTTCGTAGTGGGTGCGTCCGAACTCCAGAATGGAATAGGTCTTTCCGACCTGTCTTGCGCCCTGTAAAATAAGGGGCTTGCGGTGTTCGCTTTCTTTCCACGCTTCCAAGAAGCCCATAATCTTTCTATACATAAGCAGTCCTCCTTAAAGGTACTGACCATAGTATAGCAGATATTCGTGTAAAAATCAATGAAATTCCCTTGGTTTTTCGCACTAATCAACACGATTATTTCCTCTAACCTCTCACGATATGACACGAACACCGCAATTTCTGCATTTTACACCTCCCAAAACTTAAAAAGCCCCTGTCCAACACCAACATTCGTGATATAGCTAAGTTGAAGGTCGGAGATATTAAGGAGTTTGGTTGAGCATGAAGCTTGCGAAGTCCACCGTTTTTGTCACCCATTCTTGCAACACGAAAAATGAGTATACAAGAATTTTAGGCATAAAAAAAGAGCCCAATGGCTCAGATGCAAAAATATTAAATAAGTAACTGTTATTGATTATTCTCAATTTCTCGATATACTCTTGCTTTTTAAGATTTAGAAGAAGGTATCGTTTTATTCACTTCATGCTGTGGAGGGAAGTCGATCACTTGCTCTTTTAGTGAAACTTTCTTTGAGATTTTGTCGATGAAAGGAATTTTTACATGCAAGCCTGTTGACCAAGTTACATGATATGTTCCAAGTCTTTCAATTACATATGCGTGTGCCTGCGGTACTACCTTGACATTGCTTACGATTACTATAA
>OHFM01000839.1_pt1 | contig 11119 bp, 10 predicted proteins | sample 1567511 | NCBI WGS metagenome assembly OHFM01 (sample SAMEA3879571, study PRJEB24766) | human gut metagenome | biome: human-associated habitat; feature: feces | place: USA | collected 1985/1987
TTATACATAAAAAGATATAGTAAATTATTCACTATATCTTTCTAACTTCTTAATCGTTTTTAATTATTTCTTAATTTAGCATTATGTTTCTTTTCTACATCTATTGCTATTCTATCAAATATTTCAGTTATTTCATCCAGTGTAAGTGTCTTATTTGGATCTTCAAAATATAATGAGAAGGCTAATGATTTATTATTTTCTCCTAATGAAGAATCTACATATAAGTCAAATACTTCTATCTTAGTAAGAAGTTTACCTCCAGCTTTCTTGATAGTTTTAATTACTTCTTCTGAAGTTGTATTTTTATCAAGAACAAAGGCTATATCTTTACTAATACCAGGGAATTTACTTATTTCTTTATATTTCATCTTAGATACTTTAATATCTTTTAATAAAGATACATTAAGTTCTATAACAAAGATATTATCTTTAGTAACATTAGGATGTATCTTACCAATAATACCTACTTTTTTATTATCTATATAGATACTCGCAGATACACCTGGATGTAATTCTTTAGGTAAATCTTCCTTTTTATAATAATATCTATTATTATATCCTAAATAATTAAGTACTTTTTCTAGTATACCTTTTGTTATATAGTAGTTTACTTCTCTATTACTACCTAATTTATTATAATAAGTACCACTCATTAAAATAGTTAGTTTTTCATCTTCATAATGAATATTATCTTTTACATAATAACTCTTTCCTATTTCAAATAGATTGATATTATTATTACCACGATTAGTATTATAATCATATACTGAAAGTAAACTTGGTATTAAACTATATCTTAAAGTACTTCTCTCTTCCGTCATAGGATCTTGTAGTCTTATACTATCAAAAGTATCGTTAGTATATTTATGTACTTCACTTTCTTTTATTAGTGAGTAAGTAAGTGTTTCAGATAAACCTAAATTACTAAGTAAATGACGAATACTTCTATTAGTTTTATCTACCTTACCCATTCTAACCGGAAGAATCATCTTTCTGCCTTCAATATTATCTATACCGTATATTCTTCCTACTTCTTCTACTAAATCTTCTTCAATAGCAATATCTATTCTTCTACTTGGAACTGTAACTAATACTGTATCCCCTTTATCTAAAGTAGTAAAATCTAGTTTTCTAAAGATATCTAGAATAGTATTTTTATTTAGTTCTATTCCAAGTATTTTATTTATTTTACTATAAGCTATTTCTATTTCTTTATCTTTGATATCAATATTTTTATGTTCTAGCATACCTCCTACTACAGTGGCAGATGCATACTTTTCAAGTAAGTTAAGACTTCTTTCCATAGCCATATATGTTCTCTTTGGATCTAGGCCTTTTTCAAATCTATTTGAAGCCTCGCTTCTTAATACTTTCTTACTTGTCTTTCTAATTAATACTGGATCAAAGATAGCACTTTCAATAACGATATTTTTAGTATCATTTTCTACTTCAGTAGATAGTCCTCCCATAATACCAGCTAGACCAATAGCCCCAGTATTATTATATATTACTATATCTGAATTAGATAGAGTTCTCTTTTGATTATCTAAAGTAGTTAATTCTTCATTATCATTAGCCATTCTTACTCCAAGTGTGCTTCCTAATCTATCAGCGTCATAGTAGTGAAGTGGCTGACCAGTTTCTAACATTACATAATTAGAAATATCTACAACATTATTAATAGGTCTAATACCTGAGGCTATTAGTCTATTCTTAATAAAAGTAGGACTTTCTTTTATCGTAACATTTACTACTTTTCTAGCAAGGAACAACGGACATGCTTCAGTATTTACTTTTAATTCCAATTCATCTTTTATATTTCCAATGCCTTCTTTATGTGATAAATCTATATCATTTACTTTTTCATCATAGATTGCTCCAAGTTCATAAGCCATACCTAGTATACTAAGTAGGTCTCCCCTATTTGAAGTTAATTCAAAATCTATTACTTCGTCATCTAATTCTAAATATTTGATAGGATCTTCACCTACTGGGGCATCTTTTGGTAATTCATGAATACCATTTATATCTTCTTCTTTTAGGAATTTATGATCTAAACCTAGTTCAGCAATAGAACATAACATACCATTTGATTCTACCCCTCTTATAACACCTTTTTTTATAGTACCACCAGGAAGTTCTGCTCCAGGTAAGGCTACTATTACTTTTAATCCTTTTCTTACATTAGGAGCACCACATACTATTTGAAGTACTTCTGTGCTGACATTTACCTTACATACATGTAAATGATCTGAATCAGGATGCATATCACACTCTAATACTTCACCAATTACTAAATTAGAGGCATTTATTAATTTACCAGCACTATCGTATTCGTTGCCGACACCAGTCATTTTTTCTGCTATTGTATTAATATCATCATTTATATCAATATAATCGCTTACAAATTTTCTTGATAACTTCATTACTCCTCATCCTTTCTATCGAATTGTCTTAACATTCTGACATCATTAGTATATAAATATCTAATATCCGGAATGTTATATTTAAACATTGCTAATCTATCTAATCCTGTACCAAAAGCAAAACCAGTATATACTTCGGGATCGTAGCCGCCCATTCTAAGTACATTAGGATGAACCATGCCCGCTCCTAGTACTTCTATCCAGCCAGTATTTTTACATAGTGCACAGCCTTTACCACCACATTTAAAGCAAGATAAGTCTACTTCAACACTAGGCTCAGTAAATGGGAAATAACTAGGTCTAAATCTAACTTTGGTATTATCCCCAAGAATCTTTTTAGCAAATATTTCTAGCGTACCTTTAAGATCTGCTAACGAGATATCCTTATCAATAACCAATCCTTCTACTTGACCAAATTGATGTGAATGAGTAGCATCATCATCTCTTCGATATACTTTACCAGGACATATTATTCTAATAGGGCCTTTGTCTTCATTTTCTTCCATAGTATGTGCCTGCGCACAAGATGTTTGCGTACGAAGTAAATACTCAGTATCAATATAAAAGGTATCTTGAGCATCTCTTGCAGGATGACCTTCAGGTACATTAAGTCTCTTAAAACAATATTCGTCTGTTTCTACTTCATTACCTGGTACTACATCATAGCCCATACTAACAAATATATCTTCTACTTCTTCAATTATTCTATTAAATGGATGTAAACTACCAGTAATTATTTCTTCACTAGGAAGAGTAATATCAATAGCTTCTTTCTCTAACTTTCTATTAACTTCTTCAGTCTCTATTCTAGTTTTAACTTCTTCAAATAAATTATTAAAGTATGTTCTTATTTCATTAACTTTAATACCATACTCTTTCTTTTCTTCATTAGGTATTTCTCTTATTTTACTTTGAAGTAGTGTAATTACTCCTTCTTTACCTAAATACTTACTTTTGATATCGTTTAGTTCATTTTGTTTAGTAATATGTTCTAAATCAGTATCAATACTCTTCTTTATTTCTTCTATATTCATAATATCCTCCTTAAGCATTTTCATATAATGCTATTATTTCTTTCTTACTTAGATTTTTATCAAGAGATATCTACAAACTCACAATGAATATTAAAACTAAAGTATAATATATGTAGTTATAGAAATAAACTCATTTTTTAAGTTACTACATTTCAATAAAATTAATGTTCATTTTCTAGACAGAATATCAGTGGCTTATAATAATCCATCCAATAATACCATTAATGATTATCCAAATTAATATGCATATTTAAATCTTCTTCTGTAGGTAATTTATCAAGAATATTTTTGGGAATTATGTTTTTAACTTTAAAAGAAGACACACCGATTGGTACATTTGTAGATTTTAAAGACCAATCAACTGATAATCTATCTTTATCTTTACAAAGTAATAATCCTATTGTTGGATTATCGTTTTTCGTTCTCAAAGTTTCATCAATAGCGGTTACATAAAAACCAAGTTGCCCAGTATATTCAGGTTTAAACTTATTTACCTTGAGTTCTACAACAATATAACATCTTAACTCCAAATGATAGAACAATAAATCTATATAATAATCATTTCCATCAACAGATATTTTATATTGATTTCCAACAAAACTGAAGCCTTTTCCTAATTCTAGTAATACATCCCTTATCTTATCTAGTAAAGCTTCTTCCAATTCCTTTTCTTTGTAATTTTGATGTAATGTTATAAAGTCAAATATATATGGATCTTTAAAAGTATTATTTACTAAGTCACTATCATTTGGTGGTAATAATGCACTAAAATTATTATTAGTACCTCCTATTCTTTTATGAAAATGGCTTTCAATTTGAATAGAAAGTACACTACGACTCCAACCATTTTTGATAGTATTTTCAGCATATATTTTCCTCAAACTTTTATCTTTGATTTTTTCAATTAAAAGTATATTGTGCCCCCCAAGGCAATTTGGCAACAAGTTGTTGCCAACTCTCATCATCCTTGTATTCTTCATAAAACAATCGCATCGCTCTAATATTTCTTTCCGAAAATCCCTTCATTGAAGGAAAAGTTAATTTAAGTTCAGTAGAAACCTGCTTAGTAAAATTATTCCCATAAACTTTATTTTCTGATACGATTTTTCCCAACCTGAAATATAGTTTAATTAAATTACTATTAACTTCCTGTATTGTTTTTATTTGAGTACTTATAATTTCTTTCTTCATATTAGCAATAATCATTTTAAAATCTTTTTCTATCATAGCATCCCCCTCATTAAGCATTTTCATATAATGCTATTATTTCTTTCTTATTTAAATTCTTTTCTAAAGACTTAATATCTTTTATAAATTCATCATGATCTTTAGTTATATCTTCAGTCTTAGTTAATATTACTTTTTCTATATCTGATACTCCATATCTAATTAAATATAGACAATTTAAATTAACATTTCTAGAGTTATTTACAAGTAATTCTAATAAGTAATTATTTTTACTATTAATTAACTTTTCATAACTAGCATAAGATATAAACTTAAATAAATAGTTTAGTTTATCTTCCAATTTAATACCTTCCTTCTAAAAAAGAAAAAAGATGATACCATAAAAGGACGAATTAATATCCGCGGTACCACCTTTCTTTATAACATAAGTTATACTCTTAAATCTTTAACCTGATTAACGGTATAAAACTAAAGGGTGAATTCATACTAAATAATTAACTCTTCTTTCACCATCTAAGAGCTCGCTAATAATTATTTTTATAGTATTACTACTTCCTCATCACTGTCTTATTATATAGTCATTAAATCTTTTTCTTTTTCTTTTAATTTTTCATCTACAATTTTATTATATTCATTAATTAAATCTTGTACTCTTTCATTACCTCTTTTTTCTTCATCTTCAGGTAATTTTTGGTTTTCTAATGCTTTATTAGCATCTTGTCTAATATTTCTAAGAGCTATTTTTGCTTCTTCTCCTAACCCTTTAACTTGTTTTACTAATTCTTTTCTTCTATCTTCAGTAAGTGGTGGTATTACTATAAATACTACTTCTCCATTGTTATTAGGAGTTACTCCTAAATTAGCTTCAAAGATAGCCTTTTCTATTGCTCCAAGACATGATCTATCAAATGGTTTAATAGATAATTGTCTAGCCTCAGGTATAGATATATTTGCTAAACTTTTAAGTGGTGTTGGTGTTCCATAATACTCTACCATCACACCATCTAACATATTAGGATTAGCTCTACCTGCCCTTACATTAGTAAACTTGTTTTCTAAAGATTCAATTGTTAACATCATCTTTTCTTCTGTACTATTTAATATTTCTTCCATATAATCTCCTTTTTTACATTAAATAATATAACATACTTTTATAATTTATACAATATTTTTTATTATTTTTATGAACATATAACTCTAACAAATATATAACTAATAACAAATTTATATAGCTTAATAATTGTGGTCTAGGTACTAAAAAATAATATAATAAAATATCATTAATTACCATTATTATAATTGATAAACTCTTATTATTAGAACTTATTAATAAACATATCTTATATATTAAATAGCATATTAATGCATTACATATTATCGTATATATAACAAACCCATTCCAAGAAAATATCTTAAATATTAAATAAAATAAGCAAGAGAACATATAATTTTGAACAACTACATGAAGTCCATTATGAATAGAAAATGGATCTATATGATATATACCATTATTTAATATATACTTACCTTGTGGTATTAAATAAAATAAATCAACAGCCCTAATATTAACTCTATACATTATTGCAATTAATGCAAAGTTTAAAAGCAATACCCAAAATATTAAGTATTTATTTTTACTTATTAAATCCTTTATCTTATTCATACTTATCACTATTTAATTTTAACATAGAATTTAAGTTTTTAATATTCATTGTTCTTTTTTATTTCTATCATTCCGATAATATCCTCTGGTGGAACATCCTTATTTACATTATTTTCAAATTGCTTTTTAGGGTGTTTGTTATTATACATATCAATCATATAATTAAACAACTCGTCTGAACAAATTATTTTACCTTTTAATTCATTATAAGATAATTTAAAAACAACAATATATGATTTATAATTTTTCCCTATAACTTCAGCCTCTTTATCAGAAATACCAATTTCCCTAAATAATTCTCCTCCGTAACAACTGATTACTGGTTCATAATTTGGATTATTTCTATTAATTTTAACTATATCATCCAGTGTATAACAAACGCAAGAATATTTTCCATACCAATCAGGAATTAAATTTTTATTGTTCTCATATTCTTCCACCAACAATTCATCGTACTTTTTAAAATAAAAATCATAACATTTTTCACCTTTTAATGGTTCTAAAATTATATTCTTTAATTTATTATTAATACCACGTGTACCATCTTTATTTACATAATAAGGTCTTAAGATTCCATATTTTTTATAATTATTTTCTGTTGATGTACAACATACGTGATGACATCTAAAATAACAATTTTCAAAAACCTTATCATAATTTACTTCATTACCATCATAGTTTTTAAATATGTCAATCAAAAATTTAGGATAAGTTGAAACATTATTCACATCAATTATGTGCTTCGACTTACAAACATTTATAATTTCATTTTCTGTACTTTGCACTTTACCACATTCTTTCAATTACAATTCATTATTAAAATGTTTTTTTATATCTATAATATCTTTAATTATGTCATCAGTTGATAAACTTAATGCATAGTAAAAAGGTTCTTTTTGACTTTTAGCGTGTTCGTTTTGATTAAGCATTACCTTCTTACTCATTAAATACTCTTTGTTTATTTCTGCTTGTCCAGTCCAATGTTTTCCATCTATCATAAATATAATTTTTTTACTAAATAATCTTTGCTTAGCGAGTGCAATTTTATCATCAGTATTTTCAAAGAATTGTTTTTCAATCCAAACTCTTAACGCTGCTAAATAAAGAATTTTATTAGCCGAATTGATTACAGAATCATCATTTACAATAGTATTAGAATTTAAATCTTCAATAATTTTAGCCAAATCATCATTATTGCATTTACTATTCGGAACAGAATAATATCCATCATAATGAAATAATTTATGATCTGGATTGTCTATTTCCCACCCATCTTTATTTGATAATAATTTAATATATTCAGTATAATTATAATCTGTTCTATTTGATAATTCATTTAATAAATAATCTACGTTGAATCCATTATCTCCAAGATTACATAGTTCATTTAAATATAATTTATTAGAAATTTTATCCATTATATAAAATTCATATGCATTATTATATTGAGAATTAGCAATATTAATACAATCTATGTTATGCGTCAATATTAAAATAAAGCAGTTTTTTTGTGCATTAGTTTTTGTAATTTCATACATAATTCTATATTGATTTGGAATATCATAACTACTTAATGGGTCATCAATAACTAATTTATTGCAATCACTATACATAAACTCAAGTAAAGTTACAATAAAAGTTATCAAATTAATTTCACCAGTACTATATTTAGTAATATCCCTTTCTAAAGATATTTTTAATTCTTTTTTATCATCATCAAAGAAAATATTTTCAGAAGGTATTCCCAACTGATTTACAAAAATTTCTCTTATTCTAAATTCAATTTTTTTAATATTTTCATAAAAATAAGTTTTCTCTATTTCTAATGCAGAAATTTCATCATTAAGTTGATTAATTCTTTCTTTATTTTGAATAATATAGTTTGCTTTATCTTTATTTCCACCACATATAAAATAATTTTCTAAAACTTCAATATCAATTTTATTTTCGGTAAACGTACTTTTTAACTTATTTATTTTTTCTAAAACTTCTTCGGGTTTAGTATTTGGATAAGTTAAAATATAATCATTTACTATAATATTTGTTGATTTTTCTATCTTACTTAAAGATTCTTTAACAATATTTTTTATTGGTGTGTCATGTTTTGTGTTGCAAACAGGACAAACAAATTCATCAGGTTCTAAATAATTATCAATTATTTTTAAACACATTCTTTTATAATTATCCCTAATTTCTTTAAGTTTTGCTTCTTCTACAGTTTGCTCTACCAATGATTTTCCATATTTTTTAATAAAAATCTTTAAGTCATCGTCAAGGTTAAACAAAAATTCTAGTTTATCACTACGAAACTTATTTACAGTTTTAATTGTATCTTTTTTATATTCGTATAAATTATCTGATATAACTTTACATTTTTGTTTGCTATTTAAATCTTGTTCTTTAAAAACGCCAGGCAAATCTATATTATTTACAATTTCTTGTATTTCCTTTTCTTTTTTAACTATGTTTGTAATTTTTGACGCAATTACCAATTCATTTTTTCTTTTTAGCATTGCCTCTTCAACTTTACCATAATCGATAAAACAATAATCTGGATTATTTGCCTGAACACTTCTATAAATTGAAGATTTTCCAACTCCATTTGGGCCCAAAATTATTTTAATTTTTGGCATATTAACTTCCACATTAAACTGATTATCAAAAGTTAAATAACTTACTTCATCATTATTAAAATCATTGTTACTAAAAAAAATCATAATTTTTTCCACTTCCTTTAATAAAATATTTTACAATACTTTTTACTAAAAGTGAACAAACTTTACATTAATATTTACATCATAAATCACAAAAAAACGACCACCAAGGCCGTAATTTATATTATTAAATTGTTAACTTGTTTTTCTACTAAGCGCCAACTTTAGTTGTTCCACATACTACAGTTTCTTGTTTAACATAGAATTTACCAGCAAAAGATTTTTCTGATAAAGCAGTTTGGTCAATTGTTGGGAAATTATAGAATTTAACATTAACATCTAGAGTTTGTGTTGCATCACCATCAGTAACTTCAATAGAACCATGAGCAACTTTAACTTCTGCTGTTGCATCTTTGAAAACGCTAAAATCTTTTTCTTCAGTTGCAACATAAGCAGTTTCAACTGTAATTCCTGTGCTTGGAGTTAATGTATAAGTAAATTCTTTACCTTCTGTACCAGTAGTAACTGGAGTTGGTGCTATACCATAAACTGCACTTTTTTCATCATACTTATAATAAATGTCATAAGTACAAGTAGTTTTAGTTGCAGGGTCTGTAGCATTTAATTTAACTGTTAGTGTAGCCTTATCTCCTGTAGGAGTACCTACTGAAGTAGCAGCACCCTCACCTTTTAACATTTCAGCACCAGCAACATCTAATTTAAATTGAGCAGCTTCAGTTAAAAATGCAGAAGATTTAGCAGCCTCAGTTGTTACATTTACACCAGCTTTGTTTTCTACATTAGTTGAAAATGAACCAAAGTATGCGAATGTAGCTCCTACTACTGCTACTAATAATGTAGCTACTGCGATAACAGTTAACAATAAAGTATTTTTCTTTTCCATCTTGTTTTCCTATCTCCTTTCTATTATAAATTTATCACAAATCATAATCATAAATCAAGTCCTTTTTGTAAATTTGTAAAAATTTTTTTACTATTTACTCAAGGTAATAGAATAATCACTAGAATTAAGTGTTAATTTTAACCCACTTATTTCTGATACACCTAAAGAGTCTTTACCTACTATAACATAAGAATTAGGTACATTATAGGATACTGTAGGATTTACATTGCTATATGTAGTAATATCATTTTTTCTAATTAATTTATCTACAGTTGTGTAATATGTATAAGCACAATTTTGTAAAGGTTCATTTGCACCACAAGTTTTTCCACTTAAAGTAGATACTCCCTCAGTGGTATTTACGTCATCTATTTCCTTTATTTTTACTGTTGTACTATAAGTATTTCCATTATAAACTACTTCTAAAAGATAAGTACCAGTTGGAACATTAGAAAGTGAGGTTGTTCCAGTTATAGCACCCTTTTGTAATTTTATAGTATAACCACTACTTAAAGTAGTGCTTCCATTAATTACACTTATGTTAGTAAAATTATATAATGACTTACTAATAAGTGGTTCTTGATTAACATTTGCATCCAAATAAATATATTTTTCATCTAATATTTCTGGAGTTTCTGGTACTAACCAAGCTTTAATAAAATAATATTTTTTATCTGTTTGCACTTTAAAAGTATTAAATGTAAGCATATATTCATCATTATAATGATCAGTTGTATCTACACTTTGCATAGGAAGTTCAGTAATTTTAACTGGATCACTTATTTGAACAGCACTTGCTATTGAATCTGTATCACTTGCAAAAACCGCCACTTTTATAAAATCAAGTGGTAATAAGCCATCTTTTGTAATTGTATTTGGTAAACTACTCATTGAATATGCTAAACTTAAAGAATAAAATACTGTATATTGATTATTTTTATCTATAGCTACTTTTGCATAAGTAGTTTGATTTACACCTTCTTCATCACTCATCGGAGATATCTCAACATTTTCCATACCATTTATAGTTAAATTAGCACTTAAATTCCCCGTAGTAATATTTTGGGTCCCCCCAACCGAGACAGTTGATAGGTATGCATAAGAAGTGCCTGCAGAAAGACACGCAAAAGAAATAACAACTAAAATAACTACTATAATCACATTAGTATCTTTCTTCATACCCTCACCTATTATAAATAATATCACAAAAAATATTTCTAAACAATATATTTAAAATTAATTTTACTTTT
>OHFM01000840.1_pt1 | contig 11116 bp, 9 predicted proteins | sample 1567511 | NCBI WGS metagenome assembly OHFM01 (sample SAMEA3879571, study PRJEB24766) | human gut metagenome | biome: human-associated habitat; feature: feces | place: USA | collected 1985/1987
GGAGATACGATTACCAAAATGGTTGGTAAGAGAATGATGTATTGTGAATTGGTGAGTTGAAGAAATTGAACTCTACTTTCCTTGATACTATTCTTTGGAAGACTTCTCCATCACATCATCCAGAAGACTATGCACATCTATCTGTAGATTTTTACAAATGTTGATGACCTCCGTGAATGTAAGATACCGTTCTCCTACTTCATATTTGTTGATGAAGGTATGAGGTGTATTCAGGAGTTCTCCCAAGTCTCGTTGAGTCATATTCAACTCTAAACGTTTTTCTTTTAATATTTTACGAAGATTTTTCTCTTCATTACTATTTCTGTTCCTCATTTTGGAACAATAACAGAGAATAAGATTGTACCAAATTTAGGTACAAAAGTATTTACAAGTCATTCGATATTCGGTAATAGGTCTTCAATGTTCCTAAAATGGGAACAAACCTAGATAAGAACTATGAAGACATTATCATCAGTAAAGGCCTTATTCATTTCCCTAAGCCTATTTGGTTCATACACCATTCCCTATTGTTTGGCGGCAAAAACTGCCGATGTCACGATTAATGGAGATATTATAGAAGATAACGAAAAACATCATAATACCTCCTCAAATGTTTCATGCGCTTTATTGATTTCTTCAGGATCTTCCTATACCGGAACTAATATTGTAATTTCTACAGTGTGTAGATCTAATTCTTTTGGGGATGCGGCGATTTACTCAAAAGGAGGAAAATTTCTCAATTTAGGAGCGAATTACGGTTGGTCCTCAGTTACCGTATCAAAGGGAGGCGTGTGGGGTAGTTACAGTTCAGTGATCGAACTGAGTGACATGACCGAAACATCTACTATCTACAATACGAAAATTTATAATTACGCAGATGAGGGAACAGGTATTCGCCTCTGGAATAATTCAAACCTTCTCCTTGATAATGTAGAAATTTATAATGCCTCAGATACGGCGATCCACGCGAGTAGAAACGCTACAATATCAAATAAAGGTAATGGAATTATTAGAATATCGACAACAGGAGATAATAGGGCTTCTATATCCGCAAGCGGAGATTCAAAAGTAACTCTTTATAACACACATATTGAAAATAAAAAATCCAGTACCAGTGGGGTCTTGGTTGGAGATAGTAGTACTATATCTCTTACAAATTCATCTATTTCTTCAGTTAATAACAACACACTGATTTCAGGTGCAGGAAATCTAGAAGTTAGTCTTAATAACGTGGATTTGTCTAAATCTAAAAATCAGAGAATATCCGCTTCATCTGACTTAACTGTTAATATTCAGAATGGTACTTCTTTCGATGGTTATACTTCTCAAGAAAATGATGGTTCAATTAACATAAATTTAACAAAATCAAGTTGGAACATAACTAAAAATTCTACTTTGTTTTCTCTATCACTAAATGAGAATTCATTTTTAACATTTAATTGCGGAAATGGAGATAAGTTCTACTATATATCCGCTGGTTCTGTTTTCATGGATAAGAGTAGTCAAATAAGGCTTGATCTTGATGAGACGAAAATTTTGAGTATGATCTCTTCCGGTGATGAATTCCAACTATTTTCGGGCGATTTGACGAATTATGATCTTTCAGATATTGATATGTTCAACTCTGACGGATCATATAAATTAACTTATGAAGAAGGGGAATCGGGAAAGGGATGGTTCAAATTAATAGGATATGACGTTGTTCCCGAACCATCGACTTCTACCATGAGTCTATTAGGAATTATGTGTATTATTTTGAGAAGACGGAGGGTTTGATAGAAAAAAGGAAGATCAACTTACGATCTTCCTTTTTTCTATATTGTTCACCTTCAAATAATGAGGATGTGACGAAAATATTATAAAATAGTTTGGTTAGTCAAGTATGTAGGTCCCAAAAATATTTTTTCAAAAGACTCCCACGCGTTCCGCATTCCAGAATTCCCGCGCCTTCCCGATGCCGTATTTTCCCTTCCGGCCGTATCGGTTTCCAGTTTGTGGACGAGTTGTCCCTCCAACGGGAAATTTTTGAAAAGAATGATTCCCCCGCGGCAGAAAAATGGGTGGGAAAGGATATCCCTTTGAAAAAATGAATTAAAGAATCAGAGCGTCCCCTGACTGGAATTCCGGAACGGTCACCAGGGCTCTGCCGTCTTTTAACGCCACTACCTGCACCTTGCGTTCCTGCATTCCTGACGGCGTTTTTACCTGGATGGAGCTGCCGTCCCTGACGGCGGAAGCGGGAATCCACGCGGAAACGGGAACTTGAACGTTGATGGCTACTTGAAGAGCCATATTGACGGGAGCCACTTGCCACTCGGAAACATGGGAGGCATTCGGCTCCAGGGAGGCAATCAACACGGCGGAATTGCTTTTGGAATCCAGCGCCGCATCCACCGCCGTAACGCGGCCCAGCCACTGCAGCCGTTTTCCATTATTCAGCACGCAAGAGGCGGTCAGAGCCGTATTCACCTTGCCCTGCTCATCCCTGGGCAATGCGGAAAATTCTTCCAGCGGAACGGGAATCCGTATCATCCGCTCCTGAAGAGGAATTACTTTCCCCACCGGCTGCCCGGCGACCACGCGGGCACCGGCTCCCACAGAGCATTCCACCACCTGGCAGGTATAGGGAGCTTCCAGCACCGTATCCCGGAGGGCCTGTTCTGCTTCCGCCACATACGCCTCCGCGGCGTTCAGCCTGGCGTTTACGGCTCTGCGCTGCGGCACCCGGAGCACCAGTTCGGATTCCTTTCCGCTTTTGGAGACGGAGCTGTATGTCTTTTTGATGGCTTTCAGGGCTTCCGCCTGCTCCGTAGAAACATCCAGGCGGGCCTGTTCCAGTTCCGCCTGAGCGTTCGCCAGCCGGGCGCGGTATTCAAATTTTTCCAATTCCATCAGGGGGGTTCCCTTCAGGACAATTTCCCCCACATTAAACAGGGGATGCACTTTGTCCACCTTTCCGGAAACGCTGGGAGAAAGCATCGTCAGGTAGGAGGCCTTCACGATGCCGGGCGCGGAAATAAAAAGAGTGTTCGTCTGCAGCCGGAGGGGTGTCTCCGTTCCTGCGGGCGCGCAGCCCCTGTTTCCGGAGGAGGAAAAAGAGACGGACGGCTCCGTTACAATAGCCGTGCCTATCAGAAGCGCCACAATCCCCAGGCCGATGCCTATGGACCAGGACGTTCCCTTTTTTTGAGGGGCCTCGCTCATCAACAGCTCCGGGGGAAACGCGTCCCGTTATTTGGGATATTCCGTCTCCATGATGTGGGAATAGGCCTCCGCCGTTTCCACAGCCACGGTTTCAATATTCTTCATCAACTGGGCAAACTGGGCTTCCGTGAGGTCCATGCCTTCCAGAACGAAGGACTGGCGGTAATAAACATACCCGCTGTTGGGGTCCAGCTGAAAGGCGCCGGCCGTCTGGTCCGCGTTCAGTTCGCTGAGGATAATGCTGACTTCCACACGGCGGTTTTCAGGAACCTTGGCGGCAAAAAGCACGTCAATGACCAGCGTCTCCGGACGTTCAATCATGGTGTACAGGAGGCTCACCGGGGTGAACGTATCACAGGGGACGAATGCGATGCCTGTCTTAATGTTGTGGTCATCAGCGGAAGTAATCCATTCCGTTTCTTCCCCTCTCTTTCTGAGAACGGTGTACACACGGTCCAAAAGGCTGAGATGCTGGTTTTCCATATTGAAAATTGTTTAACAGGGGGTTGCTTGCAAAGGCGCATGCAACGTACGCGCCCGTTTACTGAATTCAAGCTTACTGGCATCCTTCTGATTCGTCAAGCTCTCCTGACGTAAAGAAATTGAAAAAACACGTATGCGGACGGCATAAAAATACAGACGCCGTCCGAAAAGGGCGGCGTCTGGAAAAAACGCGTGCACCGGGAGTTCCGGCTTCTTTCCGAGGTTCTTTTTACAGGATATCCCCGGGCTGGTAGCCCGCTCCGTCCGGAAACCTGTCCGTCACTTCCTTCACCATGGAGCGGAATGCTTCCACCTGGGCGTCAGCCATGCCCGTAGCGGAGGAATTGGAATCAAAAATGCGCTGAAGGTCCGCCCGGTCTATTCCCAGGCGCCCGTCTTCCGCCAGGCGGTCCAGCAAATTGTTTTCCATGATTTTCCCGGCCCGCAGGTCATTGGAGACGGCCACGGCATGTTCCTTGATCACCTCATGGGCGGTCTCCCGGCCAATGCCGCGCTTGACGGCCTCCATCAGGATGGTGGTTGTCATCAGGAAAGGCAGGTAGCGGCGCAATTCCGCAGCCACCACGGCCTCATACACGCCCATCTGGTTCAACACGGTCAGGAAAGTTTCAAACAGTCCGTCCGCAGCGTAAAAGGAATCAGGCATGACGACACGGCGCACCACGGAGCAGGAAACGTCCCCTTCATTCCACTGATCCCCGGCCAGCCCGGAAATCATCATCAGGAAACCCTTCAAGATGACATGGAAGCCGTTGACGCGCTCGCAGGAGCGGGCGTTCATCTTGTGCGGCATGGCGCTGGAGCCAGTCTGTCCCTTGGCGAACCCCTCCGTAGCCAGTTCATGGCCGGCCATCAGGCGCAGGGTCTTGGCGAAGGAGGAGCAGCCGGAGGTGAGTTCCACCAGCCCGGAAACCACGGAGAAGTCCAGAGAACGCGGATATACCTGCCCCACATTCATCCACTTGGCAGGGATACCCAGGTGGGCGCACACGCGGTCTTCCAGTTCCAGCACGCGGCCGGCATCCTGCCCGAAGAGGGAAAGCTGGTCAAGCTGGGTTCCAACAGCGCCCTTCAGTCCGCGCACGCTGTAACGGTCCATGAGGGAAATCCAGGAACCCAGGCCGTGCACGATGTCTTCCCCGAACATGGCGACGCGCTTGCCCATGGTCGTGGTCTGCGCGGCTACATTGTGCGTGCGTCCGGCAATGGTCACGTGCTTCCATTGTTCAGCCAGGGCGCTCATGCGGTTCAACACGGCCACGGCCTTGTCCCGGATGATTTGCATGGACTTCCATATCTGGAGCTGTTCCACATTTTCCGTCAGGTCCCGGGAGGTCATTCCCTTGTGGATATGCTCGCATCCGGCCAGTTCACAGAATTCTTCTATGCGCGCCTTCACATCGTGGCGCGTCACGCGTTCACGCGCGTCAATGGAAGGGAGATTTACCTGGTCTTTCACCCGTTCATAGGCCTCAATCACCCCGTCCGGAATATCCAGCCCCAGATCCTTCTGGGCTTTCATCACGGCAATCCAGAATTCGCGTTCCAGAATGATGCGGCCCTCTGCGGACCAGATGGATTTCATGGCGGCGGAGGCGTACCTTTCAGCCAGGACATTGGGAATCACGCTCATATCAAAATGTGTATATGCGGGGGTTATCAAAAACGGTGAGCCGCCATGATCATGACGGAAGGGAAAAAAGCAAGCACTTTCCCGCAGCTTCACGGATTAGGGACGCCGGGGAATTCAAAGCCATTCCTTTTATGAACTTGATTCAGTATTGCGCCTCCCTCCCAATAAAAGTTTCAGGAACAGGCAAAAATTTTTATTTCCGAATGCCGGAATCGCAACATCTCCGCTTATCGCCATGTTCCTCATTCCCCTGGCGGCGGTTCCAGGCCGTACCTGGCATAACCGGAGACGATTTCCTGAAGGATGGCGGAAATTTTTTCCAGGGAACGGACAGGAACGTATTCATACTTTCCATGGAAGTTGTGGCCTCCGGCGCACAGGTTGGGGCACGGCAGCCCCATGAAGGAGAGGCGGGTCCGTGCCTCCGCGCACAGGGACGATTTCCGGCCTCACTCCCACGGCTTCCATGGCCCTGCAGGCATGTTCCACCAGGTGCATGTGCGGAAGTATCTTTTCCTTCATGTTGTAATAGGAATCCGTAATCTCTGCCTTTACCGTCCCCTCCCCGTATTTACGGTTCAGCAGGGCCACGCATTCCTGCATGAATTCCTTCTTGCGCTCAAAGGCCGCCCTGTCATGATCCCTGATGAGGTACTCCGCAGCCGCCTGTTCCACATCTCCCCGGAGTGAATCCAGATGATAAAAGCCCTCGTACCCTTCCGTAAAAGCGGGATTCTGGAACGCGGGCAGCATTCCCTGGAATTCCATGAGAACCAGGCAGGCATTCAACATCCTGCCCTTGGCGCTTCCGGGATGAATGGAAGAGCCCTGCACCGTCACCACTGCGGAAGCCGCATTGAAATTTTCGTATTCAATTTCCCCCAGGGCGCCTCCGTCCACGGTATAGGCGAAATCCGCACCAAATCGCGCCACGTCAAAGGCATCCGTTCCGCGTCCTATTTCCTCATCCGGCGTGAAGGCGATCCGTATCTCGCCGTGAGGCCGTTCGGGGTTCAGCAGGAAGGAGGCTGCCATATCCATGATTTCCGCCACACCGGCCTTGTCGTCCGCGCCAAGCAGGGTAGTTCCATCCGTCACGACCAGGTCCTGGCCCAAATAATCCGTCAGTTCGGGAAAAACGGCGGGGGAAAGCACCATTCCCTGTTCCGGATTGAGCAGGATGTCTCCGCCGTCGTACGAGCGCACGATGCGGGGCTTCACTCCGCTGCCGGAGACTCCCGGAGCCGTATCCACATGGGCCACCCAGCCGATGACGGGAACATTCCCCTCCACGTTGGAAGGGATGGAGGCGTAAACAATTCCGGAATCATCATCCAGTTCCGCCTGCGCTCCCATGTCCTTCAATTCCCCGGCCAACAGCCGGGCCAGCTCCGTCTGGCCGGGGGTGGATGGCACGGTGGCGGAATCCGCGTCCGACTGAGAGCCCACGGAGACATACTTCAAAAAACGGTCTAAAACGGAGATGTTCATGGGAAAAATCAAGGATTGGCAAGAGTCTACCACCCGCCCCCGCGAACACAAGCACAAGACACGGTTTATTCTTGCGATTCAGGACGGTGTGCCGTATGTAAACAAAGCTTCTCCCCATGATGACTCCTCTCCCCCTTGGCATTACCCTTGCTTTGTCCCTGACCTGCGGCTCCATGCCCCTTCTGGCCCAGGGGTCGTATATGCCCGGCCCCATGCCCGCCACCGCCGGGACAAAGCAGGATCCAACGGACATGTACCTGGAGGCGTTGAGGCTGGTGACCCAAGCCGCAGGACTGGTGGAAAAACGGGATTATATAGGAGCCATCCGCCTGACACAGCAGGCGGAAGACAAGTTCGGACGCCTGGCTAAGTCTTATCCCCAATGGCGCCCCAACCTGCTGCAAACGCGCCGCCAGCTCAACAGGGAAAATCTGGACCAGTGGCAGAAGCTGGCCCAGCAGCAGGCCGCCGCCTCTTCTTCATCCGGCCTGGAGCTGGAACGCCCGGCCTCCGTGCCGAAGCGCCCCAGGCCAAAACCCAACATAGCCCTCCCTCCCGGCTACAAGGGCGTGGAATTCCCTACCCGTCCCGGAGAATCCCTGATCAATACCATCCCGTCCCCTTCCGTTTCTCCCGGGGCGGCTCCGGAAGTGGTGGAGAGCAATTACGAACGCATCCGCAGACTGCTGGATAAAACCACCATGGAGAACAATGCTCTGATCCAGGCTCTCAAGCGCACCCGCCGGGAGCAGGAGGAGATTCTGGCAAAACTGGCCGTGGCATCCGCCGGAGAATCCGTTTACCGAGATGAATTGCTCAAGGTCAAAAAGCAGATGGAGGATGAAAGAAAGACCAGCAACAAGCTTATTCAGACTCTCACCAGGAGAGTGGAGGAACTGGAACAAAATGTCACCTCCCTCAGCCAGGACAAAGCCCGTTATCTGGCGCAGATCGCCGATCTTCAGCTGCAGCTCAAGGAGTACCAGGACAAGCTGGACAAAGTGACGGATGAGAAAAACGCCCTTCAGAAAGACCGGGACCAATTGGCGGCCCTGGTGGAGCTCAACAGCCCGGACAAAACAAAAAACCTGTTGGACCGCAACCTGACGCTGGCGGCCCAGCTCAAGGATGCCCAGGACAAAATCGCCGCTCTGGAAACAGCCAAATCCGATTCCGAAGAACAGCGGAAAGCCAACCTGAAAGCGTTGGAAGAGGCGCGTGAGGAATCCGCAGACCTGAAACAGAAACTGATTGCCATCCGGGATGAAAACATCGGCTACCGCAAACGCATCACAGAGTTGAATACCAAGCTCATCAATGCGGATGTGGAACTGTCCAAGCTGGAGGCCAATCCGGAAAAAAGCCCGCTTCTTCTGGAAGAAAACCAGCTGCTGCGCTCCACCATCGCCAAGCAGCTCCGCATACTTTCCGTGCAGGACCAGAGCCGCTCCCTGCTCATCAGCACTTATAAGCGGCTGCATCAGGAAAATCCGGACACGGCGGAAATAGCCTCCCTGATGGACAATGAAGAAGCCATCAAGCTCACTCCTGCGGAAAAACAAATTGTCAACGCCATTGCCAGGGATAACAATATCAATGTTCCCCTGACGGATCAGCAGAAGGAAAAAATCAACAAGCTGGCACAGGCCCTCTCTGCGGAACGCGGCAAGGCCGCCCAGCTTGCTCGGGATTTGGAACTGGCGCGCAGTCAGATGAAGACCAAAGCGGACAAATCCGCCAGAAACGACAAGAAACAGGCGGAAGCCCTGGCGCGGGCCCAGAAGGCCCTGGAACAGAAAAACATTCAGGTGGAGGAACTCAAAAGCCGTTCCGCCGAACAGGCCCGCCTGGCCGCCATCTCCGCCGGAACCATTACTCCGGACCAGGAAAAAGCGCTGAACCGGAGCATGGAAGCCACGGTACGCCGGAAGCTGGAGGCGGAAGCCCTGGGGCAAGGCGCCGCAGAAGCCTTCGCCAAAAAACGCTATGCCGCCGCAGAACAGCTGTACCGGACTTTGCTGGACTTCCAGCCGGCTCACGTTCCGGCCCTGGTCAATCTGGGGACCATTCTGCTTCAGCGCAACAAGGCGGAGGAAGCCATCAAATTTCTGAAAAAAGCCACGGAACTGGACGCCTCCTCCTCCCCCGCATGGTTCATGATGGGGGTGGCCCAATACCGCGCCGGGGAAGACCACCACGCCATCGCCTCCCTGACGGAAACGGTCAGGCTGGATCCGGCCAACGCTCCCGCCCTGCTTTACCTGGGCAACCTGGAAACCAGCGCCGGGAACTATGAAAAAGCCCTGAAAATCCAGCCGGAATCACCGGACGCGCACTTCAACCTGGCCTGGACCTATTCCCGGCTGGGCCGCACGGCGCAGGCACGCAAAAGCTATGATGCAGCCATCCGCTGCGGAGGCTTGCCGGATTCCGACCTGGAGCTTGCCATTACCGGAACCACCACCCTTCCCCGCAAAAAACAGGCTGCGGACCAGAATCCCGCCTCCGCCGCAAAAGAGGACGGCCCCCAGCTGGCCGCGGCAATAAGCGATCCGTCTGCCATTCCCCACGACGCCAATGAAGTGCCTGCTCATGTGGCGGAGGATCCGAATGCGCAGGAAAAGCCGTCCGCCGGTCCCAAACAGGTCGTCGTCAGCCACCGTCCGGAAACCGACCCCATCTCTCTGGCAGCCCAAATGAGGGAAACTGCCCCTGCGGCGGCATCCGCACAACCTCCGGCAGAAGCCGCAACTGCCGCAACGGAAACGCCCAAGCCGGAAAAGCAGGAACCTCCGCGCAGGAAAAGCCGTTTCCGAATCGGTTCCTGATGGAATTCTTCCCTTTCCCACTAAATAAAGCCATGTATCACGTTTCCATTTTAGGACTGGGCCTCATTGGCTCACGGATTGCACGCCATATGGCCGGAATGGGCGACAAGGTCACCGTCTGGAACAGAACTCCGCGGGAAGATTTTCCGGAAGCGGTTCCTACCCCGGCGGATGCGGCACGCGCTTCCAAAGTTATCCAGCTCTACCTGAAAGACAGGAATGCCTGTCTGGAAGTGTTTGAACAAATGAGAGGGGCTCTGACACCGGAGCATATCATTCTGAACCATTCAACCATTGACCTGGCGACCGTCGGCAAACTCTCCCTGATGAGTTCCGCCATCGGCTGCACGTATGTGGATTGCCCGTTCACCGGCTCCCGTTTGCCCGCGGAAAAAGGGGAACTGGTTTACTACGTTGGCACGGATTCCACCACACTGGACCGCATACGCCCCGTGCTGGAGCACAGTTCCCGGGACATCCTGCACCTGGGCGGCATCGGAGCCGGCACCGTCGTCAAACTGGTTACCAACATGGTCTCCGCCACCATGGTGCAGAGTTTGAGCGAAGCCCTGGCCATCTCCCAGGCGTACGGCATTTCCCCGGAAATGCTGGGCCAGGCCATTTCCCGGAACGTCATCGCCTCCCCTCTGGCTGCATTTAAGCTGCCCCTGATGGCAAAGCGTGACTTTTCCACCCATTTCTCCCTGGACAACATGAGGAAAGACAGTATTTACGCTCAGGAACTTGCCGCAGAAAAAGGAATCCACCCGCCTGTTGCCGCCCTGGTTTCCTCCATCATGGGGAGGCTGTGCCGGGAAGGTCGCGCGGAAGAGGATTTCAGCTGTCTGGCGGAACAATTCGACTAACTTTTTCCGTTGATGAAATTCAGGGGAACATGCGTCTTTCTGTTGACGGCTCTTCTTCTGCTCCCTGCCGGCCGGGGACAGGAACGAAAGGAGCCTGGCAATGATTCTTCCGCGGAAGTGCGGCAGACGGAAGAAGAATCAGCATCCGTCCAGGATGCGGATTTTATTGATGACGCCTCGGACCGTCCAGTATTGCAGGGCAGTTCCAATGTAAACCCCGTCGTTCCCCCTTCACCTTCGGCAAGGACCGCCGCCGGAGCGGAGGAACAGCCCGCCAAAAGGCAGCCGTTCACCAGCGTTTCCACCTCCAAGCAATTCCACGTCACCGGGATGGACTCCCTGCTGGCCGGGGCCATCGCCACCCGGGCGGATGCCATACGCACCGCGCTGCTAAAAGTCCTCAAGCAGCCTGACGAATGGAAAAACGGCATCAACATCCGCCTGGTAGGAGAGCCGGGAAGCCCCGTTCCGGCCAACCCCGTCCGCATGCAAACCGTCATTGTAGGCAATACCCTCTCCTATAGCATTTTCATTCATCTGGGCCACGGCATCAACCAGGACAGCCTGCGCCGCGCCATCGTCTCCACCCT
>OHFM01000850.1_pt1 | contig 11056 bp, 10 predicted proteins | sample 1567511 | NCBI WGS metagenome assembly OHFM01 (sample SAMEA3879571, study PRJEB24766) | human gut metagenome | biome: human-associated habitat; feature: feces | place: USA | collected 1985/1987
TAGTTTACCTTTTTCTTTAACTATTTCTTCTAATTTAATAAAGTAACCTATTTTTATCATTTCACGTCTTAATGTTTCGTGATGATTATTAGAAATAGTTATTATTTTATTAAATCTAACTTTACTATTTTTTACTATATCTAATATAGTATATGTACCCATTCCAGCAGTTACTAAAGTGTAATCAGTTTCATTTTCGTTTAAAGTAACTCCACTTCCAACTCTAAAATCAATATATTTTTTTTCTTCTAAAGTTAAATTTTCACTTGCACGCTCAATAATAGAATCAACTACATCACTTGCAATACTATATATATGTCTTTTAGCAAGAAGTTTACTTAAAAGTGCTTGGTCACACCCTACATCTATTACTTTTTCATTATCTTCTATATATGAAGATATTTTTTTTATTCTAGTCAATTAGAAAATCCCTTAACTTTTTAGCCCTAGAAGGGTGTCTTAATTTTCTAAGAGCTTTAGCTTCTATTTGTCTAATTCTTTCTCTAGTAACGTGAAATCTTTTTCCAACTTCTTCTAGTGTATGACAAGTACCATCATAAAGTCCAAATCTAAGTTCAAGTACTTCTTCTTCTCTTTTAGTAAGAGTTTCTAATACTCCTTTTAACTCTTGTTTAAGCATTGTATAGTCAGTATATTCTTCAGGTCCCATAGTTCTTTCATCAGCAAGGAAATCTCCTAAGTGAGAATCATCTTCTTCACCTATTGGTGTTTCTAAACTAACTGGATCTTGACTAATCTTTCTAATTTCAACAATCTTATCAAGTGGAAGTCCCATCTTCTTAGCAAGTTCTTCTTCAGTAGGTTCTCTATTAAGGTCAAGTGCAAGTTGTCTTTCAACTCTAGCCATTTTATTAATAGTTTCAACCATATGAACAGGAACTCTTATAGTTCTAGCTTGATCAGCAAGTGCTCTAGTGATTGCTTGTCTTATCCACCAAGTGGCATATGTACTAAATTTATAACCTTTACCATAATCAAACTTATCTACAGCTTTCATAAGTCCAATATTACCTTCTTGTATAAGGTCTAAGAAAAGAAGTCCACGTCCGACATATCTCTTAGCTATACTAACTACAAGTCTTAAGTTAGACTCAGCAAGCACTTTTTTAGCTTCTTCATCTCCATCAGCAATTTTTTTACTAAGTTCTTGCTCTTCATCTAAACTAAGAAGACTAATTCTACCTATTTCTTTAAGATACATTCTAACATTATCGTTAACACTCATATCTTTGCTTTCATTAGCAATTTTTTCTATATTAAAGTCAGGGCTCTCATCAAGTAAACCACCATCAGTGTCACTTTCATCCTCACTTCTAACTTCTATTCCGTTTTCACTAAGTGCATTATAAAGATCATCTAAATTATTACTATCTAAATCTAAATTAGCTGTTTTCTTAGCAATAATTTCATAAGTCAAAAATCCCTTTTCTTTACCAGTTTTAACTAAATCATTTATGACACTATCAATATTACTAGTACCTTTAGCATCTTCATCATCTTTAATCTCAATGTTATTTTTTTTAAGCACTTTATAAAGTTTGTCTAAGCTTTTATCATCAAGTTCTAATAAAGCAGTCTTTTTAATAATAGTCTTTTCAGTAAGAAATCCTTTTTTCTTACCCATTTCTATTAAATCTTCTAGTATACTTTCAAAAGTATTTTCATCATTTACCATTTTAACACTTCCTTCTTCATATTAAATAGTCTTTCTGCTATTTTCTTTTGTTCATTTTTATCAATGGTATTTTTAAATTTGTCCTTTAAGACTTTTTCTTGCTTTTGAACTCTATATTCTTTGACTCTCATTATATAATCTTCTAGTTCCTCTTTAGTATAATTTTCACTCTGAGGATAACTACACACACTCTTCAAAGTAACATTTAAGTCCTCACGAACACAAGTGTAACATATAAAGTCCGAATAGTCAAATGTTTTATGCTCTTCTTTGTAAAAAACTATAGCATCTGCAAGTTTTTTTCTATTAACGTCATTTAAATACCCTAAGTAGTTTTCATAATAATCTATAAGTTCTGGGTAATTCATCATTAAATAAAGTATTCTTATTTCACTAATAGCATATTTATCATACTTAATTTTTTTAACAGGAACACTTTTTACTTCTTTTTTTATAGTTACATTATTATTAGTAATCTTACTCTTAATTAAATTAGAATCTATACCATATTTATCACTAAGTTCTTTTACTTTAATCTCTCTTAATATTTCATCATCTACAGCATTAATAGCCTCGATACTTTCTTTAATATATTCTGCTAAGCTTACTGAATCACTTAAGTCTTTATTCTTCTTTAAATAATCTAGCTCGAAGTCAATAAAGTTAACTCTTTTTTCATAGGCATTTATGAAGGCTTCTGCTCCCTCATATACAATTAATTCATCAGCATCTTTATACTTACTAAATATTATAACAGTAGGACTTATTCCTTCTTTCATTAGAAGTTTACCTATTTGAATAGTAGCAATTTTACCTGCTTCATCTTGGTCTAGATTAAGAACCACATCTACCTTATCTTTTTTTATAACAGCTAAGTGGTCTTTGGTAAAACTTGTCCCCATCAGTGCCACAACATTGTCAATACCTATTGTATGACACCTAATAACTTCCATAAATCCTTCACTTATTATAATCTCTTTTTTCTTTTTAATATCATTCTTAGCATTATAATAGTTATATAAAATATTACCTTTTTTAAATATAGGAGTTTCTTTAGAATTGACGTATTTAGGCGCATCACTATCATCATACTTTCTACCACTAAATCCAGCAGGATTACCCTCATTATCTTTAATAGTAAACATTATTCTATTTATAAAGACATCTTTACCATTATTAGAAAGTCCTGCTTCTTCAAGAAGGTTTTCACTATATTTCTTACTAAGTCCTTCACTAAGACCACCTGATAAAGAAAGTCCAATATCAAAATAATTAATAGTATCTTTATCTAGCTTTCTCTTTTCCAAATATTTTCTTGCTTCTTCCCCTTCTTTAGAATTTAGATTATTTTTATAATATGAAAGTGCAATATTATATAAGGAATACATATCTTTATAAGGACTATTAACATTTTCTTTCTTATCAAGTTTTAAATCTATATGGGCGTTCTTAGCAAGTACTTCTAGTGCTTCAACAAAACTTATTCCAAGATAATCTTGTACAAAAGAAATAGAATTACCTGTATGCCCACATACGAAACATTTAAAAATTTGCTTTTCCTTACTTATACTCATTGAAGGAGAATGATCATCATGAAAAGGACAAACAGCAAAAAAGTTCTTTCCTTTTTGAGTAAGTGGAAGATAACTTCCTATAGTATCAACTATATCATTAGAATCTTTAATTTTATGAATTAATTCATCACTTATTTTTACCATAAACCCTCCATTCTTAAGGGATAACTAATATCCACCTACTACATATTTATTTTCACTAACAACAATAAACGCGTGACTATCATTTTCAGTAACAATCTTTTTAAGTAAAGGTAGTTTCTTATTAGTAGTAGCCACAAATATCATATATTTATTACTAATCAAATCTTTACCTTTTATTTTACTGACACTAACAGCAAAATTATTGTTAACAAGGGCATCAACTACATCTTTCTTTTGTTTAACAACAATATTCACAGATACATTACTAGTAACAAATCTATCACTCAAATACATACCTACCATTACGCCAGTAGCATATCCTGCACTATAGGAAAGAGCAATTAAAAATGCATTACTTGCTGAGTTAAGTGCCTCCCTTACAACTAAAAACCAAACGAACACCTGAATGAATGAAGCTAAAACTGCGTACACTGTTTTATCCTTAACAACGAAAACAGTTGCCATTGTAGATAAACTAGTATCTACTATTCTAGCTACAAAAACAATTAAACATAAAAGCACAATATTATCCATCATCACACCTCTTTTTATTTCGATACTATTATACTAAAATTATAAGAAAATGTCTATTTATTTAAAGCAAAAAAGGATTAGAATCTATTATCTCTTTCTATATCCCTTTTCTTAATTGTTTCACGTTTATCATAAAGTTTTTTACCTTTACATAGTCCAAGTAATATCTTAGCTTTACTATTTCTAAAATATAGTTTTAAAGGTACTAAAGTATAATTATCAAGTTCTAGTTTTTTAATTAGTTTATTAATTTCACTCTTATGTAAAAGTAACTTTCTTTCTCTTCTCTCATCGTGATTAAAAATATTACCTTCTTCATACTTAGCAATAAACATATTTATAATAAAAACTTCACCATTCTTAATTCTAGCATATGCATCTTCTATACTTGCTTTACCTTTTCTTATACTTTTAATTTCAGTACCCTTAAGTTCAAGACCAGCTTCAATATCATCTATAACAAAATAATTAAACTTAGCTTTTCTATTTAAAATTTCCATACTTTTTCAACCTTATTCTCCTTTCACAAGTACAAAATCAATATGTCTAGTCTCTTTATTAGCAGAAATACATTTTACCCTAACTTTATCTCCAAGAGTTAAAGCAACTTTTTTCTTTCTATTATAATAGAACAAGCCATCATCACTAAGTGTATAGTAATCATTAATAGTATCTAAACTAACAAATCCTTCTACATAATTATCTGTTTCTACAAAAAATCCATTTTTAAGTAAACCATCAACAGTTGCATCATATTCTTCTCCTATATGATTTTCCATATATTCTGCTATTTTCATATCATTAACTGCATATTCACATTCATCACTTCTTCTCTCAGTCATACTAATGTGATCACACGCTTCAGGTAGTCCCCTATTAATCTCAGCTAAGCTAGTGCCCATGTCCATATTAAATAAACTTATTTTAATCATGTAATGTAAAAGTAAATCACTAAATCTTCTAATAGGACTAGTCTCGTGAGTATACATTTTACTAGCAAGTCCAAAGTGACCTATGTTATCTGTACTATAAACAGCTTTTTGCATACTGCGAAGTAACTTCTTACTAAGAATTTCTTTATCCTTAGTTTCTTTAACAAACTCCATTATACTTTGAATATTTTTATTACTAATGTCACTATAATTAAATTTACCCTTCATACTATAACCTAAAGTACTCATAAATTTAACAAATTCTTCTATTTTTTTAGGAGTTGGTTTTCCGTGAACTCTATAAATACCTAAACCAGTTTTTTCATTAACTAAACTAATACTTGCTTCATTGCTTGCAATCATAAACTCTTCAATTAATTCTTCTCCAAGTCCACTTGTTCTTTTCTTAATATCTGTAACTTTACCATTTTCATCTACCACAAGTTTAATTTCACTACTATCAAACTCAATTTCTCCACGTTCAAGTTTCTTTTTCTTAAGAAGTTTAGAAAGTTCAAGCATTTTAAAAAGTACACTCTCAAATTCTTCATACCCTTCTACTTTTTCTCCCGCAAATATTTTATTAACTGCATCATAATTCATTTTCTTCTTAGACTTAATTATACTTGGAAACATTCTCTTTTTAACTACATTTCCCTCTTTATCAAACTCGATTTCTGTAGTAACTGCACATCTAGGTACATTTGGATTTAAACTACAAATACCATTAGAAAGTTCTACTGGAAGCATAGGCTCTACTCTATCAGCCATATAAGTAGAGTTTCCTTTTAAATATGCATCATTAAAAAGTGCGCTATTCCATTTAACATAATTAGTAACATCAGCAATACTTACATTAAGTAAATAATTACCATTATCTAGGATCTTTAGTCCAATAGCATCATCTATATCTTTAGTATCTATTCCATCAATAGTAAAAATTACTTCATTAGTTAAATCAGTTCTACCTATATAATCTTTATCACTTATTTCACCAGGAATACTTTCGACCTCTAGTCTTGTTTCATCACTAAAACCTGTAGGCACCCCAAGTTCTGCCATAACTTTTAAAGTATCAATATCAGGACTATTCTTATGTCCAATTTTTTCAATTACTTTAACTATTATTTTATTAACTTCTTCACGGACACTTTTAAGTTTAACAATCTCTCCTTCAACTACATTAATATCTTCATTAAGAGTTAGTACAATATCATAAGGATACTCCTTAAGTGGTTTAACAAAAGTAACCCCATCCTGGATGCATATCTCTCCAAGTGGTAAATTTCTATCAAGTACTCTTTTTACTTTACCCTCAACTTTACCAAATCTTTTATGCATCTCAGCAAGAACAAAGTCTCCATCCAAAGCACCATTCATATTCTTTCTATCTACATAAATATCCCCACTACTTAAAAGAAGATACCCATTACCACTAGAAACTCTTTCTATTTTAGTCTTAATATACTCATCACTGACTAACTTAAAAGTATTCTTCTTAGCACTAACAATTTCTCCTTCATTAACAAGTTCATTCAAATACTTAAGTACTTCCTTAAGATCTTCTACACTATAATTCTTATTAAAATACTTTGCAATTTCAGTAGGCTCTAATCTCCTATTACCATTTCTCTTAAATATATTTAAAATTTCTTCTTTCATACTCTAACTCTCTTTCTATATTTATTTTACCAAAAAAAAGAAGAACTTTCTACTCCCCATAGAAAGTTCATTATATTTATTTTTAGCAACCACCATTTTCTACAATTTCGTATGGTGTCTTTGATGTTCCATTTCCTGTACTATATTTGACACAAGACTTGAGAGAAATGGCAGGACGAACACCGCCCAAAAGGCTCACATAGATGTTACCAAGGTAGCCAGGGCGGTCAGAAGCGTCCGCAATCCACGAGTAAGCATAGGATCCACTCCATCGCATAGGTGACAAGGACCACCACCAGGTTTTTCCTGTTATACTTCCACCAGCACTATTTAAATAATACCATGCATATGGACTTATTAAACTTGTAGCTTTATAACCTCCAGCATACGTTAATTCATCCGCTGTCATTAAGGCTATTGGATATTTTAGTTTTGCTTCAGCAGTTCCATTCTTGCAAGTTTTTTGTTTAGTACCATATATAGTACTAGTTTGTAATTGTATATGGATCAGCTTTAGTACCAGAGCCACTTACTATTACTCCAGTTTCTAGAGACATAACTGGGCTATAACCCATATTATTCGTTCCACTGTAGTGGCCATCGACACCACCGCTGATGGTGACATTGAAAGCACTAGTATAAGAAGCAGAAGGGCTTATTAACCATTGATGATGACTACTTCCTTGGTTTAACCAGTTATTAACATGGCATGCTGCTGTTTCATCATAATTATCTGGTATTCTTGTTCTTGCACAGTCACTAGCAAATGCTGCATATCCATAATCACTTGGATATATTAATCCTACACTTCCTATAAAGGAAGTAGAACTATTATAACTATTTGCTGCCGTTTTACCAGGTGTATTTCCTCTTTCTGTTGTATACCATCCTGATGATGTTAAAGAGTTCCACGAACTACTTGTTCCTAGATACATCTTAAAGTTTACTGTATGACTATAATTAGTTAGATTATATGTGCTCGATAAAGTATTATACATCGTTGTATTTGGAAAATGGTTTATGTCATTTGTATCATAAGCCATAGTAGGATAACTATTCTTTTCATAATGTCTTCTTACTCTTATTACTTCTTCTCCATTTTCCCCATCATTAAATACTCCAATTATTCTCCATAACTCTTTTTCATTAGTACTTTTATTAGTCATGTATATATAATTATTTGGATCACTTCCTTCATATCTATATCCATTTTCATTAACTACTCCATTTGTATTATTAATTGCATATGTTTTTATTGTTTCTGTTAAAATTGGAGGTAAATCTTCTACTTCATAAGGATTAGCACTACTACCATCCCCACTTTTCCATACTAAATTCCCTTTTAAACTTATAGCAGGGCGCACACCTTTCGAATTGCCCACATTGCCGTAGTAGAGGACACCCGGATTGTTAGAACCACGAGCGTACCAAACGTTGGAATAGCGGCTATCCCAGCCCGCAGGTGACAAGGACCACCAATCAGTACTTCCTGTTATACTTCCTCCTGCACTGTTTAGATAATACCATGCGTATGGGCTTGTTAATTTTGTATTATAATTACCACCTGCATATGCTAATTCATCTGCTGTCATGAGTCCTATTGGATATATTAGTTTTGCTTCTGTATTGCTCGCTGAAAATACATCTTTGATGTTTGTACAATTATATGTTGGGTTTCCTGCACTTAGTCTTGTATATGCAGCAAAATTGAATGCCGAACCTTTTGCACTATATACTCCACTTCCTACTTCTCTATCATTACAATATACTGCTTCTGTACTTATATATCTTGAATAACTATTTAAATTATTACTATACCAGTTATCTATAAAAGTTTTAATTTTGCTTCTAGTTGCGTTTTTTCTGTTGTTATTAAGACTTCCACTAGTTCCATACATATATCCTACATACATTGAATCATTAATTGTATTATTGATTGTATCATTGAATACTTCTGTACCTAAGTATCCAAATGTTGTATCAGGACTTTGTCCTGCATAAAGTAGTCTTATACTTCCATCATGATTTGTTCTTATTATTCTCCAGTAATAGTTAGCAAATTTTACCCAGTTGTTTGTTGCATTTCCTGCAAAGTAATAAACATCTTTTGCAGGACTATTTGCTATACTCTCTGCTGCTTTATATAAAGTTCCTGTGTTTGTTTCAGTGAATACTATATTAAAGTTTGTTCTAGTTTTTATTGTAGGATTATAAAAATTTATTGCTTCAGCAAGTGTACCACCATCAAAAGTCTTTTCAGTCCCTTCCTCAATATAAAGAGCTCCACTTAGTTCTTTGCCCATATCTGCACTTTGATCTTCAGTAGTGTTTTGGTATCTAAATTCTACACTATATGTTTGAGTTTCTCCTTTAGCTATTTCTATACTATAAGCAAGTACTTCATTTTTAGGTGTACTACTTTTAGGTATATCTTTAAACTCACTCATATTGTAGCCACCATCTGCACTAGTTATTTTATATTGTAAGTACCCTGTTGTTACAAATGTATTTACTAAATCTTTTATTGATATATTATATTTATAAGTACTATCAGATTCATTCTTTACTGTAAAAGTACTTGTCTTACTCCAACCAAGAGATATATTTTCTCCACTTAAATTATTACTTTCTGTAAAAGTTATTTTTAAATTTTTACTTTTTAAAGTGATACTTTTACCCTCACCTTGAATACTTGCTAAGTAATAAGCAAAAGAAACAGTAATTCCAATCAAAAGTATACATGCAAGTATAACAAATATAGTAGTTTTATTCTTTTCCATAATAACCTCCTATTTCATATGAACATCAATTTGATTATATGGTATTTCTATACCTTCTTTATCAAATGTTTCTTTTAACATTTTATTAAACTCTCTCTTAACATTAAAATACTTATAAGGTTTAGTAGTAAGCAAGACTTTATAAGTCATACTACTTGCATTAAAACTATCAAGCCCCAAAAGCTTCATATCACTTACTACATTTTCTATTTCTCTTACTTTAGGAATTAATTTAGTAAGTACTTTTTCTAACTTTTTAATATCAGTATCATAACTAACTTCTATACCATAATATAGTACTGTGTTTTCTTCACTATAATTAGTAATAGAGCTTATACTAGAATTAGTAATTGTATATATTTCTCCATTAAAGCTTTTTAATTTAGTAGTTTGAAGTCCTAAACTTATAACTTCTCCTACAAAGTCATTTATTTTAACAAAGTCTCCAACATTATATCTATTATCTAATATTATTAATATTCCAGAAAGCATATTCTTTATACTATCTTGACAACCAAGACCTATAACAGCAGTAAATATACCTAAACTAGCTAGTATACTTTTAGTATTAACTCCATATAAATCTAATATTAGAAGTATTACTATAACAATTAGTATATATTTAAATACACTTTTGAATAGATTTATAACAGTATCTTGTTTTTTATGATTCTTCTTTTTATTCTTTCTTATTAATCTAGTTATTAAGTTACTAACTATATTATTTAGAAGATAAGCAATAAGTATATATAATATTGGTCCAAAGAATTTAAAACTTAGTATAAATTCCATAACACTATTTAATATTTCTTTCATAAGTCCTCCAAAAAATAAAAGTCACTTTTAAGTGACTATTCTTTATTAAAATCGAGTCTGTCCATCTCTTCAATAACTTCAAGTTGTCCTTCAATAATAGCCCTTAGTCTACGTTTTAGTAAGGTTACATTTCTCTTTAATCTATCAGCATCATCATTTGCTTTTTCAGCTTTTAAAAGTGCATCATTTATTATTCTATTAGCATTTCTCTTAGCTTCATTAATTAGACTCTCTGCTTCTTGTCTAGCCATTTTCTTAATTTCATCACTAGCATTTTCAGCACTATATAAAGCACGATTTAAAGTACCTTCAAGTTTCTCATATTTCTCAAGTCTACTATTTAATTCTTCTACTTTACTATCTACTAATTTTTTTTCGTTTAAAAGTCTTTCATATTCTCTTATTACTTTATCTAAATAAGATTTAACTTGACTTTTATCGTAACCTCTAAAAACCGTATCAAAATTATTCATAAGGACACCCTCTATCTATATATTACCATTCTTCCCCGTCTTCTACATTTTTATCTTCTTCAGTTATTTGACCCTGAACATCTATATTTTTAGGTGTACATAAGTAAATACCATCACCTATTTTTTGTAAATCTCCTCCTATAGCATACAATGTTCCACTTAAAAAGTCAATTATTCTTTTTGCTTGATCAGAAGTAACTCTTTTAAAATTAACAACTACACTATTTCTAGATTTTAAATGATCAGCAATTTCTTGGCTTTCACTATATGCTCTTGGCTCTACTAGAATCATTTTACCAGTAGCACCCTTTTTAACTTCGTCTACACTAACTGAATAATATTCTTCATCAGAAGTTTGATTTTCTTCTTCTACATCAGTTTCAAATAATTTAAATTTTCCAAATGCCACTCTAATCACTCTCTCTTATCATAATTAATTTTATCA